>ENA-ORTP01001755-ORTP01001755.1-human-gut-metagenome-genome-assembly--contig:-NODE-1755-length-20558-cov-2.625421_pt1 | contig 20558 bp, 20 predicted proteins | sample MGYA00241913_ERZ509190 | MGnify/ENA primary metagenome ERZ509190 (study PRJEB26280, sample SAMEA2338839) | human gut metagenome | biome: human gut; feature: human-associated habitat; material: faeces...
CCCAGGCCGGCGACAACATCGGCTGCCTGCTTCGCGGCATCAAGCGCGAGGAGATCGTGCGCGGCCAGGTTCTCTGCAAGCCCGGTAGCGTGACCCCGCACACCGAGTTCGAGGGCCAGGTCTACATCCTGACGAAGGAAGAGGGCGGCCGCCACACGCCGTTCTTCGACGGCTACCGTCCGCAGTTCTACTTCCGCACGACGGACGTGACGGGTGTTGCCCACCTTCCCGAGGGCACCGAGATGGTCATGCCGGGCGACAACGTGGAGATCAAGGGCGAGCTCATTCACCCGATCGCCATGGAAGAGGGCCTGCGCTTCGCTATCCGCGAGGGTGGCCACACCGTCGGTTCGGGCATCGTCTCCACGATCATTGAGTAAATTAGCTCTTTGATATAGCTGACTTAGAGAACCCGGCACTTATATGGGTGCCGGGTTCTTTTCTGCATTGGATATTGAGCCGTTGCTGGTGTCGAGAGGATCGATAATGGTCCTGGATGCACCGTCGATTAGCTCTCGATGGCTTCATTGATGTGTTCCAAATATGAATGGATCCACCGAGAACCAATTGACTCGAGGTTTTCATTGACAGCACTTACGTGGAGCTGATAAAGTAACAACTCGTGCCCGTACGGGGCGGAAATGAAAGGTTCAGGATACATGCGTACTCTAGTTACTCTTGCGTGCACTGAGTGCAAGCGCCGCAACTATACGACCACCAAGAACAAGTCGACCATGCCTGATCGTATGGAGATCAAGAAGTATTGCCCCTGGTGCCGTCACCACACGCTGCACAAAGAGACTCGCTAGTCTCTAGTCACATACGCCAGTAGTTCAATTGGTAGAGCATCGGTCTCCAAAACCGAGTGTTGAGGGTTCGAGTCCTTCCTGGCGTGCCAGTCATTATTCCGTAAGCTCCCACTTGGGGGCTTACGGTTTACTCATGTATAAGCGCATTGCGCGGAGGTAACCCAAATGGCCAACAAGAAGAACAAGAAGAAGGCTCAGCAGCCGGCACCTGCCAACAGCGCTGCCGCCAACTCCAAGGTTGAGGCCAAGAAGGCCGTTGCCAAGAAGAACGAGAAGGCTGCGAAGTCCAAGAAGAACGAGAAGCCTGGTTTCTTCGCCCGCACCAAGAAGTATTTCGCTTCGGTCAAGTCCGAGATGAAGCGTGTCACGTGGCCCGATAAGAAGGAGCTCGTGAACTACTCGGTCGTCGTCTGCGCTTCTCTGGTCGTCGTCGGCGTCGTCATCGCTCTGCTCGATGCTGGCTTTGGCGAGGCTCTTGCTCTGTTCTCTGGATTGAGGGGCTAAACCATGTCTAAGCGTTGGTACGTCGTTCACACTTACTCCGGATACGAGAACCGCGTAAAGTCCGATCTCGAGCATCGTATCGAGACCATGGGCATGCAGGACCGTATCTTTGATATCGAGATTCCTATGGAGCGCGTCACCGAGATCAAAGAGGGTGGCAAGCGCGAGACCAAGGATTCCAAGATCTTCCCGGGTTATGTCTTGGTCCGCATGGAGATGGATGACGATGCTTGGACGTGCGTTCGTAACACACCTGGCGTCACCGGTTTCCTAGGCGGCAACGGTAAGCCCGCTCCGCTTTCCCGCGACGAGTACAACAAGATGACTCGTCGTCCCGGTAAGGGCGATTCGCCCAAGCGCACCTCGGTTGATATTCAGGTCGGCACGTCCGTCCGCGTCACCGATGGCCCGCTTACCGACTTTGATGGCAAGGTCTCCGAGGTTAACACCGAGGCTGGCAAGCTCAAGGTCACGCTGATGATCTTTGGCCGCGAGACGCCGGTCGAGCTCGACTTTAACCAGGTCGCCGTCATCGCTTAAGTTTTCGTCCGTTCGCGCGAGCGTGCTTCTTCTGTGACTGCTCATCTCAGGAGTGCTTCTAACACGTGCGTGCTTACGATATAGCAAGTACTTCACACTCGTGATTCGAAAGGAATGACCATGGCTGAGAAGAAGGTTGCCAACGTCATTAAGCTCCAGATTCCTGCTGGTGCCGCTAACCCCGCTCCTCCCGTCGGCCCCGCCCTGGGCGCTGCTGGCGTGAACATCATGCAGTTCTGCCAGGCTTTTAACGCCGAGACGCAGGACAAGAAGGGCGACATCATCCCCGTTGAGATCACTGTCTACGAGGATAAGTCCTTCTCCTTCATCACCAAGACCCCGCCGGCGGCTCACCTCATCAAGAAGGAGCTGAACCTCAAGTCTGGTTCCGCTAAGCCCCAGGCCGACAAGGTTGGTCAGCTCTCCCAGGAGCAGCTCACCAAGATCGCCGAGATTAAGATGCCGGACCTCAATGCCAACGACATTGACGCCGCCAAGAAGATCATCGCCGGTACCGCCCGTTCCATGGGCGTCACCATCGCTGAGTAGCGATTTCTTTTGGTAACGACGGGTGCTCCAACCGGGGCGCCCGTTAAATGTGTGCAATAGGGCACACGATACGATGTGGGAGGGCTCACGCCCGTTTAACCACAGGAGGTAATGCACATGGCTAAGCATGGTAAGAGCTATAACGCCGCTGCCGAGAAGATCGACCGCGCCACGCTCTACACCCCCCTTCAGGCTGTCAAGCTCATCAAGGAGCTCGACACCGCCAAGTTCGACGAGACCGTCGAGGCCCACTTCCGTCTGGGCGTCGATACTCGTAAGGCCGACCAGAACATCCGCGGCTCCATCTCCCTGCCCCACGGCACCGGCAAGACCATTCGTGTTGCCGTCTTCGCCGAGGGCGAGAAGGCCCGCGAGGCCGAGGCTGCCGGCGCCGACATCATCGGTTCCGACGAGCTCGTCGCCCAGATCCAGAAGGGCGAGATCAACTTCGACGCCGCTATCGCTACGCCGAACATGATGGCCAAGGTTGGCCGCATCGGTAAGATCCTTGGTCCCCGTGGCCTCATGCCGAACCCTAAGCTCGGCACCGTGACCATGGACGTCGCCAAGATGGTCTCCGAGCTCAAGGCCGGTCGTGTTGAGTATCGCGCCGATCGCTACGGCATCTGCCACGTGCCCCTGGGCAAGAAGTCCTTCTCCGAGCAGCAGCTCGTCGAGAACTACGCTGCCCTGTACACCGAGATCCTGCGCGTCAAGCCCTCTTCTGCTAAGGGCAAGTACGTTAAGTCCATCTCCGTGTCTTCCACCATGGGCCCTGGCATCAAGGTTGATCCCGCTATCCAGCGCGACTTCCTGGCTGAGTAACTTTTAGTTACTGCCTGAGCAAAGCAAGCATTGCTAAAGAAACCCGGTTCTGTCTCGTGCAGGACCGGGTTTCTTGCTATCGCGTTAAAACCACCTTAAAGGGGACAGTGCCCCCTTTAAGGTGGTTACCAGGGTGTTCTAGCGGTTGAGGACTCGATAGCCTCGTGGCGCTTGAGTTCGCGACGCATGGTTTGCGAATTGAGCCAGGCTGCCTGCCAGCCACGGATGGGGTAGCGCGCTTCGTCCAGCTCAAACTGCGTATAGCCGCAGGCGTTGATGATCGTTGCCCCGCATGCGTGCTGACGCTCACGTTGAAAGTCGCGACCATAGCATTGGTGCACATGCCCGTGCACCATGTAGTCGGGATTCCAGGACTCGAGCGCTGTGTTAAAGCATTCGAATCCTCGATGTGGCAGATCGTCCAGATCGCCCACGCCGGCGGCGGGCGCATGGGTGAGCAATATGTCGCAGCCGCCGACCATCTTCACTTTGCGGGATAGCTTTCGCACGCGCTTGGCCATCTCGCGCTCGGTGTACATGTTGGCGCCATCTCGATAGCGCATGGAGCCGCCAAGCCCCGCAATGCGGACGCCGCGATACACGTACACGGTGTCTTCGACACAGATACAGCCACCCGGTGCATGACGTGCGTAGCGGTCATCGTGATTGCCGTGTACGTAGATGAGCGGTTTGTTGATGACCGTGACCAAAAACTCAAGATAGTCCGGGTCCAGGTCGCCGGCGGATAAAATCAGGTCGACACCTTCAAAGCGTTCCTTGCGAAAGCACTCCCATAGACATCGTTCTTCGGTATCGGCTATGGCAAGGATTTTCATAGGGCGTGGACCTTTGGCTCATCGTTGAGTTGCGGAATGGTGCCCACCACGTTGTCGGCCAGCCAGTCCATCTCGACGATTTGCGTGCTCGGCAGTGGGGGAAAGCCCTCGATCTGCACCACGCCGTCTTGACTATGGAGCTCGCCGCCAAATGGATTGATGGAGCCCTCGACGATGCCATTGCGGAGGAGCTGAACAAGCTTGCGCGTTTGATAGGGCAGGCCCGGAGCATAGCGAATGTCGATAACGCCCGAACTCATGCCGTACCAGTAGTTGACGGCGCGAACCTGGCTGTCGTCACTGGTCTCATCCCAGGTGCCATGCAGTAGACTTCGGACGATAAGCTCGTAATAACGGCCCCAGTTCCATACCGGCATGGCAATGCCGGTAACCTTGCCATCGACCAGGCGGTGAAGTCCGTAGGCCGTGGGGTCTTCGAGCGACTTTGACATGTCGGCGCCGGTCATGACGCTTACACCTTCGCGGCACATGGCCTCGGCAAGGCCACCAGCGGGCACATCGCCCCAGGTCAGGATAATTTGCGCACGGGGGTCGAGCAGCGAGGCTCCAATCGCAAAGGCGTTGATCTCGCTGAGTGCGCCCGAGGCGAAGACCGACGCGTGGTAACCGATGCGGTGGTTGTCCGCCATGCTGGCGGCAAGGGCGCCCAGGAGAAACTTGGCCTCGTACATCTTGCCAAAGTACGAACGGACGCTTTGGTGGGGAAGGCCGATAGAGCAGTTGAGGAACCGCAACCGGGGATACTCAACGGCTGCCCTGAGCGTGTATTCCATCAGGCGGTGCTAGGTCGAGAAGATGACGCTGTCTCCATGTTTGACAGCCGTTTCCACGGCGGCGTAGAACACGTCCGGATCGTGGCAGTCCTCGAACGCCTCGGTGCGCACGATACCGCCAAAGTGCTCATCGAGATACTGACGCCCTTGGTCGTGCAGGCTGTCCCAGCTCGACGTCGCACAGGGGAACTCATGGATAAAGGCGATGCGCAGGGGATTGGCCGCCGAATAGACGGTCTTGCCCATAAAGAAGTTGAGCACGCCGGAGGTGGACTTGGCGGGTGACTCTTCCTCATCGACGCTCGGTGCTTCGACAAGATCGACCTTGTCCTCGTTATTTTTGCCGGCAATGACCAGCTCACGCCAAATCTTACACAGGCGGTTTACGACGATATCCGTCGGCGTATCCAGCAGGCGGTCCTGGTTGTACACATTGAGGTAGACGAGCATGGCGTCGGCGGGCGTAATGTCCAGGTGGTCGCCACCCGCGCGAAGGTAGGCGCGCTTAAAGAGCAGGAAGGTGTGGCGCAGGTAGTCGACCTTTTTCTGCGGCCATTTTTCGATAAGGTCCTGACCGAGCATCTTGGCGAGCGTCTCGTAGCTTCCCTCGCGCGAGAACTCGATCTCGTATAGGGGGCAGACGCGCCAAAACGCGCAGAACTCACCGTACAGGCGGCTTTCGACGGAATCCCATGTGCCGGGGTAGAGACGGGTGACCTTGGCCGAAACCGTCGGGGCGTCCAGGAATTTGAGGACACTGACGCGCTTGTTGCCCTCTTGGACGTAAAACCGATGCATGAACTCGGTGACGATGACGGGATCGCGATAGCCCTCGGTCACCTGGATGTCGTAGAGGTTGGACCACTTGCGGGCGAACTCCGTGCTAAACGGCAGCAAGGGCATAAAGTTGCATGAAAAGGCCGACTGACGGCCCTTGGTAACCGTGCCGACGACCATTTCGAGCGGAATGTCTCTCAGACCGACATTCTCTCGCTGGCCTAAGGGGAGCTGGGCAACCAAGCTATCGAGGTCCGTGAGGTATGGATGCTCGCTTTGACTAATGGCGCGTCGACGTCCTTGCTCGCCGCGCTTGCGTGCTTGACGATAGGCCTCTTCCATAGTTTTGCTCCCTTAGTCGTTTAAACAACTATATGAACTATGGTACCACGAATGAAAACCACCACAAAGGTGCCTGTCCCCTTTGTGGTGGTTTAGGCGATGATGGGGGCGATGGCGCGAATGCAGGCGTCGGCCGCCGTGAAAGTGGTGCTGTCGTCGCTGACGATAAAGATGATCTTGCCCTTAATGCCAAAGTCGCCGATCTCGCTAAAGAGCACGTAGGGCTCCTTGTCAAAGCTCGAGATGGGAAGCACGGCGGCCTTGGTGGCGCTGGTCAGCTCGTCTGCCAGCGCGTCGAGCGAGGCCCACTTGGATGTGTCCTTTACGGCAACGGGCACAGCCACACGCCCAAAGGGCATGAGATGCACGAGCGTGTTCTTGGAGATATTTGAGTTGGGGACGATGATGGTCTGCCCGCAGGCGTCCTCGATGGTCGTATGACGCCAGGTGATGTCCTGGACCACGCCCGACACGCCACCGACTTCGATATTGTCGCCGGGCTTGATGATGCCCATAAAGGTTACCTGCATGCCGCCGATAAGGTTTGAGAGCGTGTCCTGAAAGCCGAGCGAGATGGCGATGCCGCCGACGCCAAGAGCGGCGACGAGGGCGTTTGCGTTAATGCCAAAGCAGTTGTCGAGGATAAAGCTGCCGCCGATCATCCAGATGACGGCGCGCGCAATGTTGATGAAGATACTCGATGCCGGAAGCGGGTTGTCGTCGCGGTTGAGCAGGTGGCGCAGGGTCTTGGATACGACCTTGGTGGCGATGGCGGTGCCTATTACCAAGATGCCGGCCCAGATGATGTTGTGGACCCACCGTTGTTCAAAGAAATGAAGAATCGGCTCAAACAATTCCATGTAGGGAAAACCTCCTAATGATCATTCAACCATGATACCCACCAAAAAGCCCGTCCGATCACATCGGACGGGCTTCTGTGCTCGATATAAGGTTTGCACGGAGGGGCTGCAAGGCCCGGCGGTGTAGCTTAGCGGCGGCGCATCCAGATAATGCCGAGCATGATGACGATGATGCCGCCGATGAGGCATGCGCCGACCACGGCCAGCGTGCGGTCTCCCGTTGCGACAAGCTTGCCGGTTGTCTTCTTGTCGCTGGTTTTCGTGGTCGTAGTAGTCGTGCCGGGCTTGGGCGAGGGCTTAGGCGTTGGATTCGGATTGGGCGTGGGGTCCACGGCTGCGGAGCTGAAGCTGATGGTGCCGGCGAGCCCGGCCATCTTGTTCTCCCAGTCGCTCTTCCCGATCAGCGCTCTGATCGCCGCCTCGCATGTGCCCCACTCGGTGCGCTTGGTGGCATTTGCGAAAGTGGGAAAGTCGGTCGTGTTGGTAATGATGTAGTTGTTGGTAGCGACGGTGTAGTTCTTGGCGGGATCGAGCGTGCTGCCATCCTTGGTGAGCGTGGCGCTCACAATGCGCTTGCCTTCGGGCTGCGTCCAATCAATCGTCACGTTAATGCCGCCAAAGGAGAGAACGCTGCCAGAGTCATCGCGCCACTTGTACTTGTCTTGTGCCTCCTGCTCGGTGTGGCCGGCTGCCACATAGGCTTGCTGAAGCTCGTAGCTGTCGTTGCAATCGTCGCTGATCTGCAGTGAGTGCTCAAGCGCTGCGAGGAAGTTTGCGCCGGTCATGCCCCAGGTCTCCACGGTGTTGCCATAGGGCGAGATGGCGACGACGTTGCCGGCGGTCACATCGCCCGCCGCGATGCCGCCGCGGATGCCGCCCGCGTTTTCGATGGCGAGGTCTGCCCCCGTCAGGGCAAGATAGGAGCCGCAGATAACATGCCCGATGGTCTGGGCTTTGGTGGCGTCGCCCGCTTTACTGGGACGCAGATCGGTGGTGCGCACCATCTCCCAGCCATGCGTACCCGCGGCGTCCTCGCCGTAGAAATAGTTGGTGGAGGATGTGCCGAGCACCTTGTTCGATTCGCTTTCAAAGGCATCGTCGAGTGGCTTGATTTTGTTGTTGCGAACCTCGTCAAGGATGTTCTGGTTGTTAGGGTCTGCCAAAAGGTCGTCGACGTCCTTGGCGGTGTAGAGCTTCTCGTCGCTGTCGCCTGCGGAGACCGTCACCATGTCGTCGTTGGTGGTTTCGGTACCCCTGGTGTCGTACTCATAGGGAATGGAAAGCAGACCAACCTCGGCAAAGGCGCTGCCTGCCTCGACGACGCGGACCGGCTTGCCGTCGGCCCCCGTCACGTTTTCGTCTAAGTTGATGTGCTCGTGGCCCGCGACCAGTGTATCGACCCCAACGAGCTTTGCGGCAAAGGTCTTGGCGTTGAGCGTGTGCGTGATGCAGACGATAACGTTGCAGCCCTCATCCTCGCGCAGTCGCTTGGCCTCGGCATTGATGGCGTCCGCCGCACCCGAGAACGACGTGCCCGCGACCAGGTCCGCGCGTAGCGAGGAGCCCAGCGACTCATCCATGGCTCCGACGACGCCGACCTTAATCTTGTAGTTAAACGTGGGGCTGCCCTCGCCGTCCTTCCAAGTGCGATTGAGCGTCTTGGTGATGCTCGAGCTCCATGCGCCGTTCGAGGACGTTGCATTCGCGCAGAGCATGGCGAAAGGTGTACTGGTGGCACCATTGCCGGCCATCGTGCGAAGCTTGTCCGCGCCGTAGCTCCAGTCATGGTTGCCCGGTGTGGTCGCGTCGTAGCCGTTTGCGTAGAAGGTGTTCATGAGTTCGGCGATGCTCTTGCCCTCGCTCATGGTGGCAAAGGACTGCCCGTGGAAGGTGTCGCCTGCATCGAGCAGAAAGTCGGGGGCGTTGCTTTGAGCGCTATAGAGAACCGCCAGCCCGTCAAAGCCAATGGTGACCGTGCCCTTGCTTGCGTTGTAGCTGTACTTGTAGCTGCCGTGGATGTCGTTGGTGTGCATGACGGTTACGGCGCCGTCAATAGCGGCGGGCAGGTTCCCCGCGAAAGCGATGCCTGTGAGCGCGCCGGCAAACAACGCGGCAGCTAACGCAAGGCGGGGGAGTCTTTTCATGGCTGTCTCCTTACTCTTTAACAAAAACCACCACAAAGGTGCCTGTCCCCTTTGTGGTGGTTTTCTAGGTCGTTAGCTCAGCAGCATGCGGTCGTTGGCGAGCTCGCCGCCCGAGACCTCCTCGAACTTCTGCAGCAGGTCGGCAACGGTGAGCGACTTCTTCTCGTCGCCTGCCACGTCGTAGATTACGTGGCCCTCGTGCATCATGATCAGGCGATTGCCCAGACGGATGGCGTCGTTCATGTTATGCGTGACCATGAGCGTGGTCAGGTGGTGCTCGTCGACGATTTCCTCGGTCAGATTGAGCACCTTAGAGGCCGTCTTGGGGTCGAGCGCCGCGGTGTGCTCGTCGAGCAGCAGCAGGCGTGGCTTGGTGAGCGTGGCCATGAGCAGGGTGAGTGCCTGGCGCTGGCCACCCGAAAGCAGACCGACCTTGGCGTTGAGGCGCGTGTCCAGACCGAGGTCCAGACGCTTGAGCAGCTCAACGTACTCGTCCTTCTCGGCCTTGGTGACGCCCCACGAAAGACCGCGACGCTGGCCGCGGCGCTTGGCGAGGGCCAGGTTCTCGGCAATCTGCATGTCGGCTGCGGTGCCGCGCATGGGGTCCTGGAACACGCGACCCAGGTACTTGGCGCGCTGCGACTCGCTCAGACGCGAGATGTCGGTGCCGTCGAGCTCGATGACACCCGAATCGAGCGGATACACGCCGGCGATCATATTGAGCAGCGTGGACTTGCCGGCGCCGTTGCCGCCGATCACGGTTACAAAGTCGCCGTCGTTAAGGGTGAGGTCGACGCCGGTGAGCGCGCGCTTCTCGGTGACGGTGCCCTTGTTAAAGGTCTTCTTGACGTGTGAGAGCTTAAGCATCTGCCTCATCCCCCTTCGTGTAGGAGCTGCGGAGCTTATAGCGCTCCCAAACCACGGGCACGCACAGGGCCACGGCGACGATCACAGCGGAAAGCAGCTTCATGTCGTTGGCGTCCATGCCCAACTGCAGCACGATGGCGCGGATGAGGAAGTACACCACGGAGCCAAAGACGGCGGAGGCAAGACGGACGCTAAACTGCGTGAGGCCGCCGGGCAGCAGGCGGCCGAGCACCTCGCCGATAACAATGGCGGCAAGACCGATAACGATGGCACCGGTGCCCATGCCAATGTCGGCATACTTTTGGCTCTGGCAGATGAGCGCGCCCGAAAGGCCGATGAGGGCGTTGGAGAGCACGAGGGCGATCATCTTGGTGGAGTTGGTGTTGACGCCCAGGGCGCGGATCATGTACTCGTTGTTGCCGGTGGCGCGCAGTGCCGAGCCGATCTCGGTGCCAAAGAACCAATACAGGATGGCAACGATAGCAACAGCGAGCAAGATGCCCAGGATGATGGCGACGGTGGACTGCGGCAGGCCCGTCATGTTGCTGACAGACGAGAAGATAGTGCCTTTGGCAAGGATGGGCGTATTGGATTTGCCCATGATGCGCAGGTTGATGGACCACAGACTGATCTGCGTCAGGATTCCGGCGAGGATCGCGGGAATCTCAAAGACCGTGGTCAAAATGCCCGTGACCGCGCCCGCGATGGCGCCGGCGCACATGCCGGCCAGCACGGCGAGCAGCGGGTCGACGTTGTTATTGACGATGAGTACGGCGCAGACGCAGCCGCCGAGGGCAAAGCTGCCGTCGCAGGTCATATCGGGGATGTCGAGCAGGCGGAACGTGATAAACACGCCAAGCACCATAATGCCCCAGAGGACGCCCTGCGAAACGGCGCCCTGCAATGCAATAAGCATGCTTCATACCTCCTAGGATAGGGTGGACACGTGAATCACCATGATAGCGGTAACAATGCATAAAAGAGCTGCGGCCGGATGTTTTGTCTCATCCGTAACAAGCAGGGCGAACGCCGGTCTTTGGCGTTCGCCCCTGTGGCTCAGATATTGAATAACACGGCAACGGCGCGAGTGCGTGCCTCAGACGCGCTACCGTGCATGGCGCTACTCGTCCAGAGCGGAAAGATCGATGCCCAGAGCCTCGGCCATCTCGTCGTTCTTGACGACGACCAGGTCCTTGCTCGAGAGGTGCTTGATCGGCATTTCCTCGGGCTTGGCCTCGCCCTTCAGGATCTTGACGGCCATCTCGCCCGCGGCGCAGCCCAGATCCTCGTAGTTGATGGAGAGGGTGAACAGGCCGCCAGCCATGCACATACCCTCCTCGCCGGTCACGTAGGGAAGCTTGTTCTCCTTGCAGATCTGGCCCACCTGCGAGGCGCCCGCGGCGATGGTGTTATCGGTGGGGGAGTACAGCGCGTCGACCTTGCCCACGGCAGATTCGACGACGGACTGGATCTCGTTGGAGCTCGAGACGGTAAAGTCGGTGTACTCCAGGTCCAGCTTGTCGAGCTCTTTCTTGGCGGCCTTGATCTGGACGTCGGAGTTGGACTCGGCGGTGCAGTAGAGCAGGCCGATCTTCTTTACGTCGGGCAGGACCTTCTGCATCATCTCGAGCTGCTCGGCGACCGGGGTGAGGTCGGAGGCACCGGTGACGTTGGTGCCGGGCTTGTCGTTGTCCTGGACCAGGCCGGAGGCAGCGTAGTCGGTGATGGCGCAACCCACGATGGGGATATCGGCCGTGGCACCAGCGGCGGCCTGCGCGGCGGGCGTAGCGATGGCATAGATCAGGTCGACGCCGTCGCCCACGAACTTGTCGGCGATGGACTTACACGTGGACTGATCGTTCTGGGCGTTCTTCTGATCGATCTTGACCTTGAGACCGCTTTTCTTGATAGCCTTGACAAAGCCGTCGTTGGCGGCGTCGAGTGCGGAGTGCTCGGTGAGCTGCAGAACGCCGATGGTGTAGTCGGAACCGGCGGCAGCAGAGCCGGAACCAGAGTTGCCGCCGCATCCGGCGAGCGGAGCGAGCGCGAGCAGGCCAGCAGAGACCAGAAGGCTCCTGCGGCTGATGGTGATGTCCTTCATATCGTTACCCCCAGTATAGAAATGGCTGGAAACACTGCACTCAAACAAAGTGCAAGTGGAACTATAGTAGCGCGGATGTCCATTTTTACAATAACCTGGCGGGTTTTTTAATACAGAACCGGATGGGCGGTACGGGTAGTCGAATGGACGGCGGAGGTTCTTATGCGGCGGAGGCGTCGTCCTCCTCCAGGGCGGCGAAGAGCTTCTTGCCGTCGAGGAGACGCGTGGTGACGTTTCTCATGCGGCCGATCTCTACGGTACGCAGCGTGTCATCGGCGCCTCGGGCGTCATAGACCGTTCCCAGCAAATACGAGATGCCGTCTCGTTGCTTGATGGCAAAGGGGCGGAGTGTCATCCGTGCTACCTCGGTTTCGCCACGTGCCGTGACGCTCGAAATATCAAAACTCACCGTGGTTCCGTGGTCGATGGCCTGCTCGATGAGCTCGCAGGTGTCGATGCGCTTGACGGGCGTGCGCCTGGCCTTGGTGGATTTGCCACCGGCGCTTGGAGCAGGCTCGGGTGCATCGAGGTAGCCGCGAACGTCGGCACTCGCCATGGCGACCAAGTGCTGAGCCATGCTTTTTCGAATGGCGATGGGCGTAGAGCGGTTGCGCATGACCATACCGTGGAGCCGGATGATCTCTTCGTCGGTGAGCGGACGGGTCAAGAGCCGATACCCCACGCCGCGTTTGTACTCAATTTCGTATCCGGCATGGCGAAGTGCGGAGATGGCGGTGTAGATGCTGCGCCGCGCCGCCGAGATGGGCATGCGGGCGGGGTCGTCGGGATGGGCGAGGCGCCGGATCAACTCATCGGAAAGCATGGCCTTGTCCTCGCCGGTGTTCTCGCTTAATAGTTGCAGGATGCGAACGGCGCGATAGGCTGCCATCGAGGCGGCGCCTCTAGTCGTGGTGTCGTAGGTTTCAACAGCGGCTTCGGTCATCGTGCCCACGTCCTTTCCGTTTTGGGTGGCGACGGTATGAGCCTAGGACGCGGGGCTTTCCCAGGGGCGCAGGGCGCTCTGGGCGGTCGGTAGTCGTCGGCAAACGGCGGGTTGAGTTTTCAACAGCCCTGCTCAACTGACCAAAAACTTGCCAAAAGCTTGACGGATGCTGTTGAAAAAAGCGCCTCTCGACCGATGTCGAGAGGCGCTTGTGCGATGAGCGTTGGCGTGTGGCGACGCGAGCGAGCGTTCGACGATTAGAAGTCGGCGTTGCCCACGGTGCGCGGGTGCGGCAGGACGTCGCGGATGTTGCCCACGCCGGTGAGGTACATCACCAAGCGCTCGAAGCCCAGACCGTAGCCGGCGTGCTTGCAGGAACCGTAGCGGCGCAGGTCCAGATAGTACTTGTACTGCTCGGGATTCATGCCCAGGTCCTTGATACGGGCCTCGAGCAGGTCCAGGCGCTCCTCGCGCTGGGAGCCACCGATGATCTCGCCGATGCCCGGCACCAGGCAGTCGGCGGCGGCGACGGTCTTGCCGTCGTCGTTCATGCGCATATAGAAGGCCTTGATCTCTGCCGGGTAGTCGGTTACGAAGGTCGGGCGCTTAAAGTGCTCCTCGGTCAGGAAGCGCTCGTGCTCGGTCTGCAGGTCGATGCCCCAGCTGACGGGGTAATCAAACTGGTGGCCAGCAGCGACTGCCTGCTCCAGGATCTCGATGGCATCGGTGTAGGTAACGCGGGCAAAGTCGGAGTTTGCCACGTGGTCCAGGCGTTCGATCAGGCCCTTGTCCACAAACTTGTTGAGCATGTTGAGCTCGTCGGGGCAGGTGGCCATAACGTCCTTGAGGACGTACTTGAGCATGGCCTCGGCGTTATCCATGTAGTCGTTCAGATCGGCAAAGGCCATCTCCGGCTCGATCATCCAGAACTCGGCGGCGTGGCGCTGGGTGTTGGAATTCTCCGCCCGGAAGGTGGGGCCGAAGGTGTATACGTCGCCGAAGGCCATGGCGAAGTTCTCGGCGTTGAGCTGGCCGGAGACGGTCAGGTTGGCGGGCTTGCCGAAGAAGTCCTGGCTGTAGTCCACCTTGCCGTCCTCGGTGCGGGGCGGGTTCTCCAGGTCCAGGGTGGTCACCCGGAACATCTCGCCGGCGCCCTCGCAGTCGGAGGCGGTGATGATGGGGGTGTGGACATAGACGAAGCCCCGGTCCTGGAAGAAGCAGTGGATGGCGTGGGCCGCCACGCTCCGCACCCGGAAGGCGGCGGAGAACCGGTTGGTGCGGGGCCGCAGGTGGGCGATGGTGCGCAGGTACTCCACGCTGTGGCGCTTTTTCTGGAGGGGGTACTCGGGGGCGGAGGGGCCCTCCACCGCCACGGAGGCGGCCTTCACCTCCAGGGGCTGCTTGGCCTCCGGGGTGAGTACCACAGTGCCGGTGACGGACAGGGCCGCGCCCACGTTCTGTCCGGCGATCTCCCTGTAGTTGTCCAGGGCGTTGGCATCCAGGACGATCTGCAGGTTCTTGAAGCAGGAGCCGTCGTTGAGCTCCACGAAGCCGAAGGTCTTCATATCCCGGATGGTGCGGGCCCAGCCGGACACCAGCACCTCTTTCCCGCCGAACTGCTCCTGGTCGGCAAAGATCTGTGCAATTTTTATGCGTTCCATTGGTCGCTCCCTCTATTCTTAAAAATAAAGTATCAATGGGTAGTAGTATACCATTTTTCAACCATTTTGCAAGGGCTGAGGAAAAAAAGGCAGGACTACCTCCGTTCGGGTCCGCCGAAGATAAGCGCCTCCCGCGCCTCGTCAGACAGGGTACGGTCGCGGAACCCGTAGAGGAGGACCCCTAGGGCGGCCAGGGCGGCGGCCAGGGCGTACTCCAGGCCGTCCAGCGCGCCGGGGCTGAACGGGAGAAGGATGTTCCCCGCCAGGAAAACCGAGGCGGCCACCCCCAGCACAGCCGTCACCCGCCCGCCGGGCATGCGCACCGGGCGGCGGAGGTCCGGCCGGGCGCGCCGCAGGCGGAGCACCGCGGCCAGGGACATGATCCACATGACGATGGTGGCCAGGGAAGCGATGTTGATGAAGGGCAGAAAGAAGAGCCTGCCCGTGAAGGGGGTGAGCACCACGAAGGCGGCGGTGAACCAGATGCAGCGGGCGGGGGTGCCGTATTTCGGGTGGAGGGCGGAAAACGCCCTCGACACCAGTGCAAAGCGGGACAGGCCGTAGAGCATCCGGGCGGAGGAGTAGAGGGTGGAGTTCATCACCCCCACCGCGCCCACAAAGGCGGTGGCCAGGAAGAGCACCCGCACGGCGGGCACGCCGGTGATGGACACCAGCACGTCGGCGAAGGGGGCGGTGCGGCCCACCGCCTCCCGCCAGGGCATACACCCGGCCACAGCGGTGGACACCAAGCAGAGGATGCCCGTCACCAGGAACAGGCAGGTGATGAGGGCGGCTCCCGCCTTGCGGGCGGCGGGGCCGGAGGCGTCGGCGGCAGCCTTGGACACCGTCTCCCACCCGGCCACGGAGAACACCAGCAGGGACAAAAGGGAGGCCGAGCCGGCAAAGTCGAAGTCCAGCCCCCCATCGGAGGCGTACACCGCCGGGTCGAAGTGGGTAAAGCACACCGCCAGCCCCACGGCACACATGATCAGCAGCACCACCGTGGCCAGCTTGGCCAGGGAGGCGCACACGTTGGCCCCCCGGAGCTGCACCCACAGGATGGCCCCCGCCAGGGCCAGTTGGATGGCCACATTGGGCAGGGTGACGGGGAAATCCCCCAGCTCATAGAGCACCGCCGTCCGCCCCAGGGCGGGGAACAGCTCGTCCAGCAGGGAGACGGCGGCCAGATCCACCCAGCAGAACACGATGGTGTTCATCAGGATGCCCGCCCACCCCACGGCGAAGCCCCCCCGGCTGCCGAAAGCGGCGTAGGAGTACACCACCTCGCCGCCGGGCAGGGGGAGCATGGGGATGGCCTCCATGTAGGCGAAGGCAAACGGCAGTTCAATGATGATGCACAGGGCGAAGGCCACCACCAGATTGAGCGGTCCCCCCGCCGTCTCCAGCCACGTGCCCGTCAGCAGCAGCCAGCTCGTGCCCAGCATACACCCGATCCCCATGGCCACCAGGCCGAAATAGCTGATGCCCTTCCCGCCGGTCTTTCCCATTCAGATCCCTCATTTTTCCTCAGATGAACCTATTATAGCACCTTCCGGCCGGTTTTCCCAGCCCCCCGGCCCGACTTTCGCAGAGAGACTGCCCACACCAGCCACGCCAGTGCGCTCCCCAGCAGCGGCGCGGCACACCACCACAGGAGCAGGAACCATCCCATGACCATCCAGCCCGCCGCGCTCAGGAAGAGCACCCCTGGCACCGCCAGAAGCGCCAGAGGCACCAGAAGCCGCCACATCGCCCTGGCCCGCCGGCACAGCAGCAGCTGAAGAAAAAACATAGGGAACGCATGGAAGTACAGGAGCAGGAGCTGGTGCCAGGGCGGTATGTTCAGAGGCAGATCGGAAAAGGCCGCGGTAAAGGCCGCAGTATAGACCGCCATGGTGACCGCGAAGCACCCCAGAAGCCATTGATCCGTTCGTCTCATAAGCACACATCCTCTCTCTTCACCGGGAGCTGCCGGTGACGGCTCCGCAGGCCCATAGGGCGGGGGCTTGCCCCCGCCGCTTTTCAAAGGGCGCCCGGCGCAGCTCCACCCCAGGTGCGTCCGGAAAAGGCATCCGGCCCGTTAACCCGTTCCGCCCCTCTCCCGGGGATACGCCCCCGCCGCGTTGCCCAGCAGGGCGGAGATGGATGGCACGAGGCAGAGCGCGGGAGTCCGCTTTCCTACGACGATCAGCAGGCACAGGGCGCATACCACTGGAAAAAGGGGGCACAGGCCGTGCCGCTTTCCCAGGGACATCCCTATGGCGAGGCAGCCAAAGGGCAGGAGATAGACCCCCGCCAGCACCGTGGCTAATTCCCCGGCGAGGCCGCCCAGCAGGGCGGGCAGAAGGGTGCAGGCCAGCAGATACCAGGGGAGCCAGAGGACTGTAGCCCTCAGATTGAGGCGAACCGGGCCGGGCGCAAAGCGCCAGACCAGGGCGGGGATGGCCAGAATCGCCAGCCAGCACGCCAGCGCAACCATCACTCCCCCGCGCCTCCCCTCCGCCGCCGCAGTGCCGCGCCGGTCAGGCCGCCCGCCAGGGCGGCGAGAAAGGCGATGGGGAGCATGTCGGTGTCGGCCACATTGGACACCAGCCTTGCCAGCAGGGCGAAGCAAAACAGGAACCCCGCGCACGCCACGGGATAGAGGGGGCAGAAGCCCTGCCGCTTCCCCAGGGACAGGGCGGAACAGAAGGCGCCGACGGGCAGCAGGAGGTAGGGGTAGAGCAGGCCGGAGAGCACCGGCACGTCGCTGGCGTCGCACAGCCGCAGCACAAAGGGCAGAAGCAGACACAGCAGGGCGGCGAAGGGGACATAGGGCAGGGTCTCCCGCCAGTGGAACAGGGAGGGCCCGGGGGCCAGGCCCAGCCGCTCCCGGATGGCGGACACCTCCGCGTACCAGCCCACCCAGCGGCCCAGCCACACCAGCAGATACACCAGCGCCAGGGGCACCAGGAAGGCCGCCGTCTCACGCACACCGAAGTTGAGCCCCACCCACAGCCCCACGGTGGCCGCCGTCAGGGCGAAGTGGGCCAGCGTCCGCCCCACCAGGGCGGAGCCGTCCCCGGCGAAGGGCAGGGTGGCCACCCCCACCTCCGCCCCGAACAGGGCGTAGAGAGCGAAGGACAGGGCAATCCCCACCCCCTCCAGCCCGCGGGGGAAACCGCAGTTCAGGAACGCCAGCGCGAGGGCGCTGGGCGAGCCCGCTATGAGAGACCCCGCCGCCCAGGCCGCCAGCCCGCCGCCGGCCATCCCCAGCAGAGCCCCTGCCAGCGCCCGGCGGAGGGCCCTCCTCTTGTCGTCGAACAGCATGTCGTTCCCTCCTTTTTACAGTCCCAAAGCCTCTTTGATCTTCCTCACGTACCGCCGGGACACATAGCTCACCGCGCCGCCCTCCAGCGTCACCCGGATGGTGCCGGTAAGGGAGAGATCCAGGGCGGTGATCTTCCGCAGGCTGATGATCTCCGAGTGGGAGATGCGCACGAAGGTGTGCCGGTCCAGCCGGCCCTCCAGCTCGTACAGCCGCTCCTTCAGATCGTACACCCCGCCGGGGGTCTGGCACTTCACGCCCTTCTCCTCGCCGTAGCAGCGGAGAATGTCCTCCGCGGCCAGGGGAACGGCCCGGCCCCCCTGCCAGCCGACGAGGACGCCGCCCCCTTCCAGCCGGGCGGCCAGAGCCTTCACCTCGTCGGTGAGGGCGGGGGCGTTGATCACAACCGACATCCCGTCGCAGCCCGGGTCGATGCGCAGCTCTACCTTCATGCCCTTCCCCCCTTTCAACCCCACTATAGCGAAAAAAGGGCCGTCTGTCCACCGATTTCGGACAGACGGCCCCAATGGGCCGATATTCGGTTTGCTCCCCGCCGGGGCGCGCCACAGAGACCGGATGCTCCGGGTTCAGCGGAACAGGGCGCTCGCCCTGTCCCCTGCAGGGGCGGCCCCTTGTAACCGCCCCTACGCGATGGCCTCGACCCCCACCTCATAGGTCCAGGTGCCGTCGGCATTCTGCCGGGCGGTGCAGTCGGTAAAGAAATACGCCCCCAGGCCGGAGGCCCACTTCTGCGCCTCAAAGCCCTCCTCGGCGGAGCCGGACAGGGAGAACAGGCAACCGTTTTCCCAGCGGTAGAGGGCCACGCTGTCCTCGTACCCCTCCGCCGGCTCGGTCATGGGGGTGAGGTAGCCCGCCTCCCAGATCTCCTCCAGAGTACCGGTGATGGGCATCAGGCCGTGGGCGTTCCCAAACACCCAGGCCAGGGCGGATTTCTCACTCTCAGCCAGGTCGGTGAGGCCGGAGAGATCCACCCCCAGCTCCTCCAGCCCTGTGTTGAGGGCAGTATCTACCTCCCACAGGTCGGACAGCACCTGGAGATACAGCCCGCAGCGGTCATCCGCCGGCTCCTCCAGCACGGTCACGCCGGTCACATGGCCGAACTTGGCGGGATAGGTCTCCAGAATCATTCCGTCAAACCCGACCTCCACCATCGCCCCGTCAGCCAGGGGCCCATCCACCGCCAGCCCCTCTGTATCCAGGGTATACACGTCCCCCGCGCCCCCCGGGCCAGCCAGCACCAGCTCCCCTTCCTCCGCCCCATCCACAATGCGGCAAGTCATTTTTTCGGGAGCCCCCGCAGTCAGGCCGGGCTCCTCCGAGGGGGAGCCCGCCGGGGTTCCCCCCGCGGGGGCGGCCTGGTTTCCGGTGGATGCACACCCGGCCAGCAGGAGCACAAGGGCGAACAGCAGCAGGCTTTTTTTCATGGAACATTCCTCCTTTCCCCTCTTGGACGGCGGGACGTGGAAAAAGTTCCTGAACCGGGGAGATTCCTCTTGACAGAGGCCCTCTATAAGCATATGATTATATCAACAGCTTATGTTTAGGAGGAGAGGCCATGACTCAGCGGGAACGGCAGATTCTCAAGTGGATTGAGGAGAACCCCCTGATCTCCCAGCAGGAGCTGGCGGACAAAGCGGGCATCGCCCGCTCGTCGGTGGCGGTACACATCTCCAATCTGATGAAGCAGGGCCATATCGCCGGCAAGGGCTACATCGTCCGCACCGCTCCTTATGTGGTAGTCGTGGGGGGCGTCAACCTGGACATCGGCGGGCGGCCCCACGGGGAGCTGGTGGCGGCGGACTCCAACCCTGGCCAGGTGCGCATGAGCCTGGGGGGCGTGGGGCGCAACATCGCCCACAACATGGCTCTGATGGGGCTGGACGTGCGGATGCTCACCGCCTTCGGCGACGATATGAACGCCCAGCGTATCGCCGCCTCCTGCGGCGAGCTGGGCATCGACATCAGCCAGTGCCTCACCGTGCCCGGCGGGGCCACCTCCACCTATCTGTTCATCACCGACGGGCACGGGGACATGGCCCTGGCGGTCAGCGACATGGAGATCTATGAGCATGTCACCCCCGCCTTTCTGGCCGGGCGGGCCCGGCTGCTCCAAAATGCCCAGCTCCTGGTGGTGGACACCAACATCCCGGCCCAGTCCATCGCCTGGCTGGCGGAGAATATCCGCCTGCCCATCTTCGCCGACCCGGTGTCCACCGCCAAGGCGGAGAAGCTGCGCCCCGTACTGGGGAAGCTCCACACCCTCAAGCCCAACCGGCTGGAGGCGGAGCTGCTCTCGGGCGTGTCCATCACCGACGCGGCGAGCCTCAACGCCGCGGCCGACGCCCTGCTGGCCACCGGCCTGCGGCGGGTATTCATCAGTCTGGGGGGCGACGGGGTGTTCGCCGCCGACCACAGCGGGCGGGTACACGTGCCCTGCTGTCCCGGAGAGATGGTGAACACCACCGGCTGCGGCGACGCGGGCATGGCCGCCATCGCCTGGGCCTATCTGGAGGGCACCGGGCTGGAGGACACCGCCCGGGCCGCCATGGCCGCCGGGGCCATCGCCATGGAGAGCGCCGAGACGATCAACCCCGACATGAGCGCCCGGCTGCTCCGCCGGAGGGCGGGCTTCGGGGAGGGAGGGGAGACGCCTTGACCTTCTGGACCGCGCAAATCCT
>ENA-ORTP01001761-ORTP01001761.1-human-gut-metagenome-genome-assembly--contig:-NODE-1761-length-20516-cov-2.758272_pt1 | contig 20516 bp, 13 predicted proteins | sample MGYA00241913_ERZ509190 | MGnify/ENA primary metagenome ERZ509190 (study PRJEB26280, sample SAMEA2338839) | human gut metagenome | biome: human gut; feature: human-associated habitat; material: faeces...
GTTTCTTTAAAAATGTGGGCTCATCATCTATTTTATAATTCATTTTTTATTATGGGCTTCTTTATATGAGTGCCCATAAAACGATTTATAATGTGGTATTCCATTTGAGGAATATCCAACCAGCAGATGTGCTTCCCATCGACCATCCGAACGGTGATAAACATTTGCACCTTTTCTCATATATCATTTCTCTTATTCGCATATTATTTTGACGGCTTAAAAAAATAAAAAACAATAAAAGTACATTTGATTTTCTGATTATTACAGATAATATCAACATTTTGCCGATATTCTTTTGTAAGATTTGACAATATTCCGTGAAAATGTTAAAATTCCGATAAAAAAATTACTCATTTTTTCTTTCTAGGAATAGTTTATTCCACGAAAACTATGGGTATCTGTAATTAAAGTATACCCTCAAAATCGGAAAAATATTAATCCATATTAATCTACGAGGTAATAACAATGTCAGATCAGTCTTTTCAGGAAAAACTCCTGCAGGGCGCAGGAAAACAGTTGGCACAATTGAAACCATGGAAATATTTCCAGGCAGACGATATTTTAGTTCTGCAATCAAATGGAAATCTTCAAAAAGCCCATGTTTCTTTTTTTTCACAAACTTACTATCAGTCTTTAAATGAAGAAAAATTTAAATATTCTCTCCGGATTTATCCGGGATACAGTGGGAAAAATAATCTTTTTCGAGATCGCTGTCCACAACTATCAGAAAGATACAAAGAATATACAGAAGAATACATGGAGTGTTTCTGGTTCGTGAAAGATGATGAATTATCAGAAGATGGTGTTTATTATCAAGTTTCCAGATTAAATCAGTTTCCAGATGAGATGGAGATATATGAAATGCAGGTTCTTTTTGATTATCTTATCCTGATTGGGGAGGCCGTGGAACAGCTCATAGAGCAAAACTTTTATGGAGGATCTGAAAATAAAATGTACAGCTATTCTGCCGGGAATTTCCCGTGGAATGTTCTGGCGGGGTGCAGGGATGTGGAAAAATGTTTACAAATTTACTATACTCCGGAAAATAGTCGTTCCATCCGTAGAGAACCCTTCCCTTTGGAAGATTTTTGTATGGAAGGGAAGTTTTACATCACACCAAAAGAGAAAAAGATGCTTCTTTCTGCAGAGAAAAGAGAGAGTTCTTTGGAAATAGAGATTACTTTCGACGAATTTTGGTCTGCTTTTAACCTTAATAAAAAAGGAAAAAAGGATGGACCGATCATCATCAGCCTGAAAGAAAATGAAAAAGTTATTGACATGAAAAGAAAGTGGGATGAAAGAGATGCGCAACAGGCTCTGATAGAAATGCTGGAAAAATATATTTTAGAGAAAGGTGTTCCTGCCTGTATTATTGTAAATAATCCTGTAACAAAAGGAGCCTTGACAGAGTTATGTAAAATATTAAAAATTGACTTAGATAACATATAAGTATTATATTATTTATAAAACTTAAAATATGATAAAACAGATATCGAGGCGGCGAATATGACAGATGAAGAAAAGATGGAGAAGATTACAATCTATATCCTGAATAACATGAAAAAAAAGATTACTCAAGAAGATGCAGCAAAAGTAATGGGGTACGGAACCAATGCTTTTAAAAAGCATTTTTCGGATTACTTTGAAACCTCCTTCGGAAAATTTGTAAAAATGCTGCGGATGCGTTACGCTGCACAGGATGTATACGACTCATTCAAATCCCTTTCCAGTATCAGTGAAGAATATGGATATCAGTCAAAACAGTTTTATTCTGTTTTCCGGGACGAGATCGGAATGAATCCAAAACAGTTTCAAAAGACAGGCGCCATGATCCCTGATATGCCATGCAAGACAAAAATAAACGGACACACTATGTGGATGGAATATAAAAAGATGGAACCAGTGACAATACAGAGCTATCCTCAGCCTGTTACAGATATTGACTATAAATGGCTCTTTTGTGCATATCCATTTTCACACCGAACAGGTATATTTGATCTCTCGAAACCGGAGAAACAGTACGGAATTTTGTGGCATGATATACAATCGACGAATCAGATGGTCTATTTTCTGGGAACAGAAGTCAATAAAGACGAAGAATGCCCGGAAGGAATGCAGAGAATATCCACTATAGGGGGAAATTATGCAGTGTTTACGGTAGAGAGAGGTGCCGATTATTATGATATTGTTCAGACAATGAAAGCATTATCCTGGTATGTCTTCCGAATCTGGAGACTGCTCAATAAAAAGAAAATGGTCAAAATGGGTTTCACTTATGAGGCTTTTGTTGTAGAACATATTTATCTTTATATTCCTTTGTCGAGCGGAGTCGGAGGGATTGAACTGGAAAAGGATAGAGGAAAAACGGTAGAACAGATCGCTCTCTATGTGGATGAAAATATTCAAAATGAGTTGACGGTAGAAAAAGTAGCAAAACATTTCGACTACTCTGTTTATTATTGCCAGGACCGTTTTCAGGCTTGCTATAATGTTTCTTTGGAGAAATATATCTGTCAGAAACAGCTTTATTTGCAGGCTGCTATGTTGAAAAACAATGATATAACAGAACAGGAATTGTGCAGCCAATATCATTATTCTGACATATCGCAATTCCAAAAAACGTTTCGAAGAGAATTCAGGGTCAGACCAGAGGACTACCATATGGTCAACCTCGAATTGATCGATATTAAAGATTACTATTCGGAAAATTTCAACCAGTTAAAGATGTCGGTCCAAAAAATGAATGAACAGTTTTTTGCCGGGAAAACGATCCAGTCATGGGAAGATAAAAAATACTTAAACAGTGATGTAACGGATCTTGCCGGATTCTGGATGATTCATGATTATCCGGAAATGGGAGACAGAGACTGGAGCTGCAATGTAAAAGAAGGCGAAAAGATTGCTCTTTATGCAAAAAAGGAAATGGAAGGGCAATCAAAAAATGTTTATGATTATGTCCTTGGCCCGGTTATGAAAGAAAAGAATTGTAAAGTACCGGAAAAAATGTGTATATATCAGGTTCAAGGAGGAAAGTATGCAGTCTTTGAAAGTCTACAGGAAAAAGATGATCCGGAAAAGGTTCTGGAACTCATCCGTTTGATGGTGCGATGCATCGATCAGGTATGGATCTATGATAACTGGAGACGGACAGATTTTCAAAAAAGAATTGCTTTTTTATATTACAAAAATGAAAAAATATATTATTATATTCCAATCAAATAAATGGTAATAATACCCAAATTAATCGCCCAGGTTCGAACATAATATTTGTTGATTTGTGTGAAAAGGTGCGATAATATTAGTATATAAATAATAAATATATATCTTTCGTCAAAGGAAGGAATCCGGTGAAAATCCGGAGCAGGCTTACCCCTACTGTAAAGCAGACGAGAATCAGCAAATGGTATCAAAAGCCATTAGCCACTGGAGGTAGATCCGGGAAGGGATGATTCAAGAATGAAGCGAAGCCAGGATACTTTTTTATGACAGACAGTCCGTTGCTTTGGGAAGAGGCAGGAAGGCATTTCTTTATTTTCTTTTATGTTCATCCTCTTTCTTCCAGATTAAAGCAGATATGTAAAAAATAATAGAAAGCGTTTACTTTTTAGGCTCAATATTATCCTGAATTGTCAATGCACCCTGTATTGTTTCCGCATGACGATGTGGGAACAATACAGAAGACAATAGAAATATTGGGCGTACATTGGTAATCGAATAGAGGAAGCAGATAGTAATGCTTTTTATTTTGCAACATTATGATGTTAAAAAAATGCAGAAAAGTATAAAAAACACAATAATGGAAAAGTATAAATCTCATTAATAAAGTATACAAAAGAGAGCCATTCTCTTGGTATAAAGTAACTTGTAACAATTTTTTCGGGTAGATAATGCCCACATGTAAAGGAGGAATTAACATGAAAAGATTATCGAAGAAACTTATTGCATTAGTGATGGCTATGACGATGGTATTGGCAATGGGAGTAACATCCTTTGCAGCGACCCCAGATGAAGACGACTTGATTACAGTCCCTGTAAAAGTTGAAATTGTAAATCTTCCATCAAGTTATTCAGGGTCTCAACAAGTTGGTGTGATATTTAATGGTAATGTAACAATTGATACAACAGATCAACAAAATCCTACAGTAATGGATTTTATTGATGCAACAGGATTAACTATCAGTAAATCCTCAGACGGACAGTATATTTCAGCAATCAATGGTGTTGCAAATTATGATGAAACATATACATCTAATTACTATAAAGGTTATTCTTGGATGATCGATTTAAAAGCTGGCAGTTCTGTAACTTTAACAGGAACAGCTCCATCTTGGGCAGATCCAGCACCAAGTGCAAATGCATGGTTTTCTTCTCCTCTGGCAGCTACTAATGTAAATATGAATGGAAGTCAGTTCTTCCCATATGATTATAGTGATCAGAGTGCTGGATTTACTACCAGTGTTGAAGGAATTGTTGTTAAATATGTTATGACGGAGGCAAGCTGGTAGAATAGTTAGTTTTACTCTTTAGTAGTAGTTATGAAATATATGTATTTCAGAAATGTGTATAGAGTTTTATAAAACTTAATTAGTTTGACAATAGTGTTTCCTCCCAGATAGTTATGTATTTATTTACAATGTTGATCTGGGAGGAAGTTTATTATTGGGAGGCAAGAGTATTGAAGGATCAAAAGATTGTTAAAAAAAGATTTGGATTACCATATCTTTTGATATTGCTGTTTGTAACCTTGGCATTTCCGATGATGGCTCATGCGGAATCGGATTCATTAGTAATTGAAAAAGTTACAATCGGAGACCAGGAAGCAACTCTACAGCAACATACAAAAGATGGTAGTGTTTTTATTGCAAGAAATTCTGATAGAACAATAAATAATGGTTATAAAATTGTGGCAAAAGCAAATACAGATACAGTAATTAGAGCAATTGATTTTAAAGGGGAAGAATTAGAAGTTGTTAATGAAAATGGAAATGTTACTATAACGAAACAAGAAAATTCTTGTCCAGTAACTGGTGCAGCAGTTTGCCATATTTATGTGACGAGTGGAGAACAGACAAAAGAATATAAGCTTGTTATCAGCGGACAAAGTATTTGGGATCGTATTACAGAAACATATATTGCAGACGTGACAACGGGTGAAGTAAATTATCTGAATGATGATACGGTGATTAGAGGAAATGAGTCTACAGTAGAATCTTATAAAGATATTACAGTTAATAGTAGTGTAAAACAGGTTGTGTTATCACGATTTTCTGGAAGAAGAAAAAGTACCACTTATTCTTTAGACAATATGCAGTGGCTTGCTAAAAGTGGGAATTATGTCAGAATCAATAGTTCAGAAATTAGTGATTTCAAACAGTTTGAATCTTCAGCAGATTATCAGGATATATTCTTTAGCTCAGAATTAACACTGGATAAAGGATTAAATATTATTGAGGTTTATTCGACAGATAGAAAAATTGCAGCATCTGATAAAAGTGTTGATTCAATACCAGAAGGGTTATCAGCATATGGGGATATTACAGCATACGATTGTGCTGTATATTTGGTGTATACAGAAGGAGAAAAACAAGAGAAGACAACAACATCTAATGATACATCATTAAAATATCTGGAGGCAACACAGCTAGGTTCGGAATCGGTTCTAATGACTCAGTACGGAACCAAACAAGAGGATGGAAATTGGAAAATTATTGTTCCTGAAACAATGCCACTTAATAAAATTATTTTAGGTATTGTGCCAAATAGCTCTGATGCATCCTATGAGATAAATAATATGGAGATCATTAAAGGTGAAACATTTGGTATGTATACAGCTGTAGATATCAGCACTGTACAAAAAATTCCTGTAAAAGTTACAGCTCAAGATAATACTACTGTCCAAAATTATGAATTTGAAATTGTACGGGCAGATGGAAGTTGTGAATTGTCGGATATTAAACTGGAAAATTGTACATTAAAATCTTATCCGTCGAGCGAAGAGTGTTCTTTTTCTGCTGACGAAAATATGTATTTACTACAACTTCCAGCGGAAGGAAATGCCAGTTTAGGAGTAAAACAGATCTCAGACAATGCATCTTATACGATCAATGGAAACAATGCTCAAAACACTGAATTGAATATATCAGACTATTTAACTAAAATCACCGTAACAGCGCAAGATGGGTTAAATACAAAAAATTACTATTTTATTTATCAGGAGGCAAATGGAAATATTCCATTGATTCAGAAACCAGATGATGAAAAAGTAAATAAAGCAAAATCTATGTTGGGAGATTGGTATGCAAGGAGCGATAGTGACCGAAAAAACATGATGAAAAATGCTTATTGGGCAGTGTTTGAATCTGCAGCAACCAATGTAGATATGAATGGCGGATATGTCTTTAACCCAGAAAAAGATAGCTATTCACAAGCTACTACATGGAGCAGAGCAATTCTTCAAATGGTCATTTTAGGCTATAATCCATATGATGTTGGAGAAAGTCATTTAAATCTTGTAGAGGGGTTACTTAAACTGAAAAATGATGATGGTTTGTTCGGTGGATTTGCTAACAATGAATGGGCATTGATGGCATTAAAAGTATGTGGAGAAGAAATTCCTAATGGATTATTAGAATATGAGAAAACCAATGGTTTCCATAATTCGTATAGTGTGGATATCCGTGGATGGGCATTGGCTGCAGCTAAAGGAGTTATGCCTGATGATGATGTTCTAGAAGGGGTTCTTGATTTGAAAGATGCACAAGGATCTAATGGTCTGTGGGGAAATAATTATACCAATGGATGTGTTGTATCAGGCATTGTGGGTGCCGGTGTGAATTTAGATTACTTTGCGGTTGAAGGAAAATCTATTCTTGATATCATGGATGAAAAGACTTCGAGTACGGGTAGTGAAGATGGATTTTGTAAAGATATGATCATTGCTTTGGGAGATGTTATTAACGGTTCCAATATATGGCAAAGGTACACTTTAACCGATGAAAAATGGGATAAACTTATAGCGGTTGCAGAAAATGTTCTGACTGATGACAATACAACATTAAATAATGCCTTGAATAAAGCAAAAGAATGTACATATCGAACTGGTAAAGGTAATATTTACTATGCTTTATATGACGAGGTTGCAAAAATAAAATCAGATTATAAAGTTGATATTGCTTTTGATGCACCGGATGATATGGTTGTTCCACAACTCGGTATTCATTATGTTGAATACGCTACTGAAAATAATGTAAATAACCCTTCACATGGATGGCACAGAACATTTGCGCTTCAAGTTCCAGGAAAAACTGTTTCAGGAAACCAAAATAAATTTGGACTTATTTGTCAAGTACCTGATAAAGAAATTGATTATTCTACTTATACATATAGTTATATGAAACAATTAGGCGTTCCAAAATTTAAACAAGATACTTATTTAGAAAAAATTTATGCAGTTCTATTGGTTGAGAATAATGCAGTTATCCAAGGAGATGATGTAAATACAAGAATTGCAAATTCTGAGGTTTTTTCTTATGGACCGATAAAGGTTGATAGGACAAGCCCGTCGTTAGCAATCGGGACAGATACAAATAATTTGCAAACCGAGGAGATAATCAATCTGAAATGTGCCAATGATTTAGAAAAATTGGTTGTAAAAGCAACAGATGGAAAAAAAGGAAGTGGAATCTATAATGTCCTCTATTCAACAGATGGAGAAAAATGGACAACTATATACGATGCAGTTAATGACGATCAAATCGATGTTGATAATGCACAGGGAAAATTTGAAAAAGATTTAGAAATTCCTGTTAAAAACTGCGAAAAGGTTCAAGTAAAAGTTATTGATATTGCTGGTTTAGAGACGGTTACAACAGTAAATCTTGTCTGGAATCCAATTTTCGCTGAAGAGCCGGTTAATACTGTTGATGTAAATACAGAACAAGATCTTGCATGGACATTAAGATTAAATGGTGCAGAATTAACGGGATTAAAAAATAATAATGAAGTAGTTGATCCAGACAATTATATCATGGATTCAGAAAATGGAACACTTACATTGAAAGCTTCTTATCTTAATACCCTAGGATTAGGAAATTATACATTTACATTATCCTTTACCAGAGATAATGAGCCTATTGAAGAGACATTAACTGTAGCTATAACTATTGAAGATCAGGTAAAGAAAGTAATTGATCAGATTAATGCTATCGGAACAGTTGATTTATCGAAAAAAGATGAAGTTAATAATGCAAGGATTGCTTACGATGCATTGACAGAGACGCAAAGAAAGTTAATATCTGAAGATATCTTGAAAAAACTTACAGATGCAGAAGCTCTAATCTCCAAACTAGAGGAGGAAAATAATTCTCAGCAGAGTACAACGCAAAAACAAGATTCTACTACAATTAAAACATCAAATAATTTGATTGTAAATGTATCCAAAATCTCTACAAATTCTGTGACGCTCAAATGGAATAAGATTTCAGATGCAACAGGATATAAAATTTATGGCTATCAGGCAAAAACAAAGAAGTTTGTCTTAATTAAAAATGTTAATGCAAATTCTACTTCTTTTAAAGTGAAGTCCATAAAAAATGCAAAACTGTTATCCGGTAAAATATATTACTTTAAAGTATATGCATATAAGAAGAATAAAGGTAATGATGTTGTTCTTCAAAAACAATCAATAAAAACGGCAACAGCTCCAGATAAAGTAAAAATTCAGAAAGTTAGTTCTGTTACATCCAGTAAAATTATGATTACTTGGAATAAAGTAAAACGCTCTGCTGGTTATGAATTATGGATGAAGACAGGAAAAACTGGAAAATATAAGATCGTTAAAACGATTAAAGGAGCATCAAAACTCAGCTATAAAGTAACTGGATTGAAAAAAGGCAAAACATATTACTTCAAAGTACGTGCATATAAGTCAGTAGATGACAAGAAGGTATATGGTAAAACTTCAAAAGTGAAACAAGTAAAACTGAAATAGTTATTACAGAGGCAAGGACAATGGACGGTATTTTATGCCGTCCTATTGCCAGTTATGAAGAATGGAGGAAAATGTGATTATAAAAAAGTCATTAAAAAACATTTTTGTTTTAATAATGCTGTGTCTATGTTTTCTCTTTTTGAATGGCAAGGAAACAGAAGCCGCAGAAAAAACAGGAACTGTTGTAATATCTGTTGAAAAATTTACTTTAGGTCAAGGATATTTGATTGAACCGACGGTTGTACCAATATATGAAGGAGATAACTGTGCGATGCTATTAGATCGAGTTTTAAATGCAAATGGTTATACTTTTGAATATAATGGAACACTCAATAGTGGATTTTATATGAAAGGCATAAATAATGCAGACAATGGAAAAACTAAAATTCCAGATGTTATCAAAAATATGGATAGGTTTTTTTCTGGAGGAGAGTTATATAAGCCGCCGGGAGATGATACCATAAATGAGAATGCCCCGGATCTGTTTGAATTTAGTTATGGAAAGATGTCTGGATGGATGTATACGCTGAACGGGATATTTGATAATGGAATGAGTATAGTATTTCCGAAAGATGGAGATGTTATGCGAGTACAGTATTCTGTTTACGGTTATGGTGCAGATCTTGGAAGTGAATATGAAGGCTCTTCTGTAACGCCTCTTGATATTGCAGATAAGAATGAACTTACAAAACGTGTTGCAGAAATAAATAATGAAAAAGAAAAATATTTTGATATCCCTGGATTTGATGAAAAATATAATAATGCAATGGCTATATTAGAGCAGCTTGATGTACAAGCATGGAAAGTTGCAGGAGCGTTGGAAGAATTAAAAGGTACAGAGGTTATATACCCAACATCAATATTAATGGAAAAAACAATAAATGTTGAAATGGAAGAAACCTTTAAATGCAATCCTGTCCTTCAACCTGAGAATGTTACAGCTACGAAGCTCGTATTTTCTTCTTCGGATAAGTGTATTGCAGAAGTTGATGAAAATGGTGTGGTTACACCTAAAGGTGTTGGAGAAGCTGATATAACAGCAACTACAAGCAATGGTCTTTCCAGTATCTGTCATGTTACAGTTTATAAAAGTGAAAAAACGTTGGCAGGGATACGTGTAGAGGATATATGTGTGAATGTAGGAGCGGAAACTAAGGTCAACGTAATCTCTATACCAGAGGATTCAGATACTGCTTATAATTTAATTTTTAAAAGTGATAATGAGGAAATTTTAACAGTTGATAAAGAAGGAAATGTAAAAGGAAAACAAGCTGGAACAGCAAATGTTGTAGTAACGGCTGCTCTTGAAAATAATCCTGATATTAAATTTTCAGTAAATTGTACAGTAACTGTGGTAGAAGGTGCGGATGATATAATTGTGCCATTAGATGAAGTGCTTGATGATACTGCAAAATATATACTGTCAGTAGATACTAATCCAGGACTTCAGAGTCAGTGGAATGTAATTGGCCTAATGAGGAACAATTGGAATGTGCCTCAAAGTTATATAGATACATTTTATAACAATGTAGTTACAGAATTGGAAGAAAAACAGGGTGTCTTATCTAAAACAAAATATTCTGATTATTCTAAACTGATCTTATCCTTGACATCTATCGGTATTGATGCACAAAATGTCGCTGGTTATAATTTGCTATCTAATCTTGCAGATTTTGATAATGTTATTTATCAGGGATTTAATGGCCCTGTTTGGGCGCTGATTGCATTAAATAGCCATCCATCATATAAAATACCAGAAATAGAGGGTTTAGAGAACCAGACTACGGAAAATATACTGATTCAATATTTGCTTTCACATGAATTGGAAAGTGGCGGTTGGAGCTTGATAGGAACTCAGGCGGATGTTGATATTACTGCTATGACAATTCAAGCCCTTGCTCCATATTACCAGAAAAAAGGATATGAAGACGTTACTAATGCGATAGAAAGAGCACTTACATGGCTTTCGATAGTTCAAAGATCAGATGGTGGATATTATACACTTTCTGAAAATGGACAAATAGATAACTCGGAAAGTACATCTCAGGTTTTAACAGCCATTTCTATGTTAGGGATAGATTGCCGTACAGATTCACGATTTATTAAAGGTGGGAAATGGATTGTAAATGCATTGTTATCTTATAGAAAAGATGGCGGATTCATGCATATAAAAGAAGGTGGAACCAGCAATGGAGGTGCACAAAGCGGAACTGTAGACGGTATGGCAACAGAGCAGGCTTATTATGCATTGACTGCTTATAAGCGAATGTTGTCGGGAAAAACAGCTTTGTATGATATGAGTGATGTCAATATAGAAAAAGGCGAGAGCAATACAACAGGGAGTCAGTCATCGCAGACAAATAATACTGAACAAACAATAAAGAAAAATGAAATTCAAACGCAACAGAAAACGAATACAACAAATAAGGCGGTAAAAAAACCAACTAGAGTTGTAATAAAATGTCTGAAAAGGTTATCTTCTTCAAAGGTGAAAATAACGTGGAAGAAGATTAAAAATGTGGATGGCTATCAGATATATTGTTCTTCAAAAAAGAATAGTGGCTATAAAAAAATAAAAACACTTTCTGGAACAAAGACTTCTTTAATTATTAAAAAAACAGGAAAGAAGAAATGGTTTTTTAAAATTAGGGCTTACAAAAAGAATGGATCGAAAAAAGTATACGGTAGATTTTCAAAAGTAAAATCGATTAAGAAAAAGCAATGAAAAGCGTAGGATATTTTGTTGAGAAAGGAGAAATAGCATGAAAACAATGAGACAATCAATAGGGTATTTGGCTTTGTCGCTGGCTTTTGCAGTGATGTTCTTGCTGTGCGGTAATATTAAGGTAAAAGCAGCAGGGACAGGAACTGTAACCGTAGATGTAGAAAAGTTTTCTATTGGCCAGGGATATCTGATTGAACCCGAGCAGATTACTTTTCAAGACGGAGAAACTTTTGCACAAGTTTTTGACCGTTTTATAAAAAAGCATGGCTATACATATACACATGATGGTACATTGACATCTTCTTTTTACCTTAGAAGTATTGATAATGCAGATACAGGAAAGCTAAATATTCCATTGTGTGTCCAAGCTATGCCATCTTACGAATATGGTGGAGAAACTGTTTCACCTCCAACAAACATAAATAATACAGGAAATATTGAATTTCCGACCCTTGGAGAGTTTGCATATAGTAGACAATCAGGCTGGATGTATTTTGTTAATAATAATGCTCCTAATGTCGGGTTTTCTGAATGGAAAGTAAAGAATGGTGAAGTAATTCGTGTTCAATTTACAGTATATGGACTGGGTGCTGATTTGGGAGCGAAATATGGAGAAGATTCAGTTGCACTTTCTCTTCCAGACCGAAATGAAGCTACAAAAAAAATGGCTATAATGAATAATTATCCTAGTTGTTTTGAAAATGATGTATGGAAAGCTGCCTATAATAAAGCGAAATCAGTTATATCGGATTTTGATAGTTCTGTATCTGATGTAGTATCTGCAACGAAGACACTTCCATCTGAACAAGAAATAATAAAATGGATTAGTGATAAGCAAAAGGCAGAAGAGGCAGCACAAAAAGCTGCTTTAGTAAAAAAATATACACCTGCAAAGACGACCTTGAAATTTGTGAAAAAAACAGGCACAAAAAAAGTAAAGCTTACCTGGAAAAAAGTCAAAGATGCTTCTGGCTATGAAATCTATATGTCCACGAAAAAATCATCCGGATATAAAAAAATCAAGACAATCAAAAAGGCAAAAAGGGTTACATTCGCAAAGAGCGGGCTGAAAAAGAAGAAGACTTATTATTTCAAGGTACGGACATATCGGACAGTAAACGGTGTCACATATTATGGAAGCTATTCCAATGTAAAAAAGGTCAAGATCAAATAGTGTAGTTACTTTCAAGAACGCCTCGGCGTTCTTGCTGCGAGATGCGCGTCATGCGTTAGCATGACAAATTTCTAATGCGCATCTCTGCAATCCGCCGGAGGCTTTTATCGAAGTCGGAGATTGAAACTCCCATTTGATGAAATGAATCCTTTACTCCCATTTGTGGAAGTGGGAGTCTTCTCCGACGAGATAAAAATAGGCGGGGCAGCATATGCTGTCCTGCCTGAAAGAGCATATAGAGCATTATGTAAAAAGCAGTTTTTATCAAAAATTTAAGAATGCCTATCAGGCACAGACAGGATAAAAAGGAGAAGTGTTGTATGAAGTTGAGAAGAACGGTTCGCTTAAGGCGCATGGGTGTGTGCGTTTTGCTGGCTGTTTTTGTGTTTACAGGGCTCTGCCCGCCGGGCAGTATACCGGCCTATGCACAGGAAAAACAGTCTGAAACCGTAGAAATTGGCCAGACGGCACCGGATACTTCTTCTGCTGATAAAAAAGAACAGGAGAGAAATACTCCTGTTCCATCTGGGAAAACAGCAGCAGATTTGGCTGTAGGAGAGGATGCAGAGGGGACTGAGGCAGCAGAAGAAACCGCCACAGAGGAAGAAAAGAAAGATAAAGTCACCGGGGAAGATCCTGAGACGGATAAAAAGACAGAAGCTCTGGAGGAGCCGGTAACAAAGGAAGAAGATACCGAATGCACAACGGAAAAAAAAGAGGAGGCTTCCACAGCGGAAGAGAAAAGTTCATCGAAAGAAGAGGTCCGAAAATATCTGCAGCTTGGCAGGGCTTACGGCATCGGGATCCCTCTGGAGACTGTGGAAACCAAGGAACAAAAGGAAGAGACCGTTTCGGATATCGGGGAGAAGAAAACCGTTTCCGCTGAAATAAAATCTGGGAAAACAGCAGAATCATTGAACCCGTCCGTGGATACTGTGCTTGCGAATGTCCGTTCCTATATGCTGGGTGTCGATACGGATCCGGATTACAACAGCATCTGGAACGTGATCGGCATGACCAGGAGCGGGCTGGGGGTACCTTCCAGTTATACGGAAACCTTTTATAAGAATGTTTATGCATACCTGGAAGAAAAAAACTGGGTTTTGACCAAGACAAAATATACGGATTATTCCAAATTGATCCTTGCTCTTACTGCAATAGGGAAAGATGTACAGAACATAGGAGGACATAATCTGCTCGCTTATCTTTCTGATTTTGAAAATATTACCATACAGGGATTTAACGGACCGATCTGGGCGCTGATCGCGTTGAACAGCCATCCGTCCTATTCCATGCCGACGGATCCGAACGCCAAAACCCAGACGACAGAGGAAGTACTGGTTACTTATCTCCTGCAGGGGGAGACATCAAAAGGCGGCTGGACCCTTACCGGGAATGAGCCGGATGTGGATATCACCGGCATGACGATCCAGGCTCTTGCCCCGTACTATGAAAAAAGAGCAGATGTGACAGGTGCCATCGACCGTGCGGTAGAATGGCTGGCATCTGTCCAGCTTACGAGCGGCGGTTATGCGACCATGGGGACAGAGACTTCGGAGAGCACAGCCCAGGTCATCACCGCCTTGTCGGCCATCGGCATTGACCCGGCAACGGATGACCGTTTTATCAATGAGAACGGCAAATGGCCCCTGACCGGGCTGTTCCAGTATTATCTGCCAGAGGGCGGCTTCATGCATGTGGCTGCCGGGGCAGGCAATAACGGAGGCGGAGAAGGCGGGACCCTGAACGGCATGGCGACGGAACAGGGCATGTATGCCACTGTGGCATATAAACGGATGCTGCAGGGCAAGACGGCCCTCTATGATATGAGGGATGTGACCCTTACGGCAGGGGAAAAGGTGGAGGCTTCTTCCACAGGAAACAGTAACAGTAGTAGTGGCAACACCGCATCAATCAAGGAAGCAGGAGGTGCGACGACCTCGCTGACTGTCCCGGTATCCCAGATCGTGCTGGATTACAGCTCCATTACCGTAGTAAAAGGAAAGACAAAGAAACTAACGGCAGTGGCATCCCCGTCCAATGCCACCAATAAAGAAGTGAAATGGTCTTCTTCCAATAAAAAGGTGGCCACGGTCACCAAGAAGGGAAAAGTAAAAGGTGTCAAAGCAGGCTCTGCGGTGATCACTGTCACGGCAAAAGACGGAAGCGGCATCTCGGCCTCCTGCATCGTGAAAGTGAATGCGACCCCTACGGCAACAGCTTCTCCTTCCGGCAGCAGCACAGGGACAAGTGGTACTGCAGCAACGAAAAAGCTCGGAACTACAACGACAAAATCCCTCGGGACATCATCCGCCGGTGCATCCGGGACGACCACAGCGAAAGGAAAAACGGAAGAAGGCGGCTGGTCCTTTACGGGAGCAGACTATGTGCCGGATAGCTACGACAGTGGAGATTCCATACCGCTGACAACAGAAGCGGAAGCGGCAGCCCCGGCTGCGGCGACAGAAAAAAGCTGGCAGGATAAGACGATCAAGCTGGAGATCCCTATGGGCTCCGTATTCTATGCGGGAGTCGGAGGGACCGGCCTGCTGGCCATTGAGGCACTGATCTGGTTTATCTGGAAGAAGAGAAAGGCAAAGGTGACGTTGGAATGATGAGACCGGAAACAACAAATCAGAAATATAGTAAGAAAAATACGATCAGGGGCAGGCTTCTTGCTTTCCTCCTGGCCTTTGTACTTGTCCTGGCCGTTGGCTGCGGAAGCGGAAAAGACGGCAGTGAGGGCAGCACCGGTGCATCCGGTACTGCAGGAGGTTCCGGAAGCGCGGAGACCCTGCTGGATATCAATGAGATCCCGGAGGACGGTGTGATCACAAAAGAACAGTTTGCTTCCATTGCCGGGCAGGACAGACAGGTGCAGTTCACCGGGCAGACGGAGGATGGGATCGCCTATGTCTGGACCTATGATGCATCCAAGATCCAGAACCCGGAAGACCAGAACCTGAAGATCCGTTTTACAACAGAAGGACTGATGCGCAGGCATTTTTATGAGGGATCCTTCCAGCCGGAGCTTTATCATCAGGCCTGGATGAGATAAAAAAACAGGCCAACAATGCCAATGATGCCTTAATGATGACCATGAACGGGAAAGGCGTGATCAGTGTCCCTACCCTGCAGGTGACCCTTCCGTCCGCCTGGGAGTCCGATACCGGGCTCCTCTTAAAGGAACAGGGAGGAAATCTGGCAAAAATGAGTGATGCCACTATTGAGGCGGATAAAGAGAATGGGTCGACGGTACTCACCATGAACGTCTCCACGCTGGACGGCGACTGCTATGTGGTGGGCGGGATCACCGGTACCCAGAATAAGGGGGCAGAAGGTGCCAATGATGCTGCAGGCTCCTCCGGTGTATCCGGCGGAAGTTCCGTCAGCGGCTCCGGAAACAGCAGCTCATCGGGAAGCAGTTCTGACACTGGCTCCGGTGATTCCTCCGGCGGTGACGTGAAGAATAGCGAGAGCTCCGCCACTGTCCATACCTGTACCATCTCCATCAGCTGTTCCACCATCTTAAACAACATGGATGACCTGACGGCAGGCAAGGAAGAGTTCGTGCCAGCCAACGGGCAGATCCTTGCTCCGTCCACGATAGAGTTCACCGAAGGGGAGAGCGTCCATGATGTCTTAAAACGGGTATGCAAGGAAGCGGGGATCCATATGGAATCCACCTATACCCCGATGTACGATTCCGCATATGTGGAGGGAATCAACCAGCTTTATGAATTTGACTGTGGTGAGCTGTCCGGCTGGATGTATAACGTCAACGGGTGGTTCCCGAACTACGGCTGCAGCAAATACAAGGTGGAAGACGGCGATGTGATCAACTGGGTCTATACCTGTGATCTTGGAAAAGACGTTGGAGACAACTCAATGTATTAAGGAGCGCCCATGAAAGATACATTTTCGACTTACCATCCGTTATTAAATATGCTGTATTTTGTGGGAACCATCGGGGTCACGGTCTTTGTGACCCACCCGGTCCTCCTGGGGATCTCCTTTGTATCGGGGATCGCCTATTCTTTCCTGCTGAAAGGAGTAAAGCATACTTTAAAGTTCAACCTGTGCTTTTCCATCCCGGCGATGGCCATCGTGGCGCTGATCAATCCCATGTTCAACCACTACGGTGTTACCATCATCGGCTATCTGTATAATGGGAACCCGTTTACCCTCGAGAGCTGTGTGTATGGTGTCATCATGGCACTGATGCTCGCCTGCACCCTGATCTGGTTCTCCTGCTATACGGAAGTGATGACTTCCGACAAGTTCATCTATCTCTTTGGAAAGATCATCCCGGCCCTCTCGCTGGTGCTGTCCATGTGCCTCCGATTTGTGCCCCGGTTTGTCCGCCAGATGGGCGTGATCTCAGACGGACAGAAATGCATCGGGCGAAGTACGAAGAACGGCAGCCTGGTCAAACGGGCGAAACATGGGATCACGATCTTCTCCATCCTTGTGACGTGGGCGCTGGAAAATGCCATTGAGACTGCGGATTCCATGAAATGCCGGGGGTATGGTGAGAAGGGCAGGACTGCCTTTTCCATCTACCGTTTTGATAAAAGGGACAGCCTGTGTCTTTTGTTCATGGCCGTCTCCTTCGGGCTGACCCTCTTTGGGGCTTCCCGGGGATATGCCTTTTCCAGGTTCAATCCGAGGATCATCATAGAGGGAGTTCCCCTCACCCCGGGCAGTGCCTTGGTATTCGGCTCTTACCTCATTTTCTGCCTGATGCCGGTCGTTATGGAACTGTCTGACCGGCAGATGTGGAAGCTGCGGAGAAAAGACATACAGAAACAGGCGATAGGAGGATACCGTTTATGGGAAGCATAAAGAAGAAAGGAACATTTTTAGAGATCCAGGATCTTTCTTTCGCATATCCTGAGGAAGAAAAACGCGCACTGGATCATGTGAACCTAACAATAGAAGAAGGGGAGTTTCTGGTGCTTTGCGGAAGGAGCGGGTGCGGCAAGAGTACCCTTCTCACCCACCTGAAGACGCCGCTGACTCCCCATGGGAAACGGAAAGGGGAGATCCTCTTTCAGGGGATGCCCCTTTCCGATATGAGCAACCGGGACCAGAGCCGGAAGATCGGATATGTCCTGCAGAACCCGGATAACCAGATCGTCACAGACAAAGTCTGGCATGAACTGGCCTTCGGTCTGGAGAGCCTCGGGTACTCCACGCCGGACATCCGTATACGTGTGGCGGAGATGGCAAGCTATTTCGGAATCCAGGACTGGTTCTACAAAAACGTGGCGGAACTTTCCGGAGGGCAGAAGCAGCTCTTAAACCTGGCATCCATCATGGCCATGCATCCAGACCTGCTTGTCCTGGATGAACCCACTTCCCAGCTGGATCCCATCGCAGCCTCCGATTTCCTGGAGACTGTAAAGAAGATCAACCGGGACCTGGGGACTACCATCATCCTGACAGAGCACCGGTTAGAGGAAGTCTTCCCGTCTGCAGACCGGGTGGCCGTTATGGAGGAAGGGACCATCCTCGCAGAAGGAAGCCCGTCCCATATCGGGCAGGTCTTAAAGGAAAAAGACCATGAGATGTTCCTGGCCATGCCGGTACCGATGCAGATCTATTCCATGGTGGATGCAGATGTACCAGTGGAATGCCCGGTCACCGTCCGGGATGGAAGGAAATGGCTGGATGCCGTCTGCGAAAAAAAAGGCATTCTGCCGGAAGAAAAAAGGGAATCTGCCCATGGACCGGAAGGAAAGCATTCTATTTATTCCGGGAAAGGGCAGGACAAAGGAGAAGAGAGGGAAGTCCTCCTGGAATGCAGGGATGTTTGGTTCCGGTATGAAAAGGACACGCCGGACGTGGTGAAGGGCCTGAACCTTTCCCTATATAAAGGGGAATTTTACTGCCTTTTGGGAGGAAACGGGACCGGAAAAACCACCACCCTTTCCCTGATTAGCCGCCTCCGGAAACCTTACCGGGGGAAGATCCTCCTGGGCGGAAAGGATATACGCCGCTATACAGACAGGGAACTGTTCCACGGCTTTTTAGGCGTGCTCCCACAAAACCCGCAGTCCCTTTTTGTGAAAAAGACAGTCGAACTGGAACTCTTTGAGATGGTGGGAGGAAAGAAAGAACGGAAAAATGACGAATATAACCTGTCACTGGAAAAGAAGGATGTAGTGGACGGCATCATGCAGGTGACCCATCTGGAAGGACTCCTCCACCGACATCCCTATGACCTTTCCGGAGGGGAACAGCAGAGGCTGGCCCTGGCAAAGATCCTGCTGCTCCGGCCGAAGCTCCTCCTGATGGACGAGCCGACCAAAGGTCTGGACAGTTATTTTAAAAAGGAATTTGCAGATATCCTGGCCCTCTTAAAGGAGCAGGGGGTGACCATCTTCATGATCTCCCATGATATCGAATTCTGCGCCAGCCATGCGGACCGGTGCGGACTGTTCTTTGATGGCAGCGTGGCGGCATCCGGGACTCCGGAAGCCTTCTTTGCCGGAAATAATTTTTATACGACAGCAGCCAACCGGATGGCGAGAAAATATTTTCCAATGGCAGTGACCGGAAAGGATGTGGCAGAATGTCTCAGACAGCAAACGAAGAATTCCTGAAGCAGTTTTATCAGGCGGAAGAGACCCAAACAGACAGCCTGGGGAAAAGGGTGGCATCTGCAGTCCTCCCGGAAAGCGCAGCCAGACATAAAAAGAAAAAACGGCTGGAAGAGATGAGACAGGCGGTGGAGGACCTCAGGGAAGAAGGCGGAGCCGGAGACCAGGTCCTGTATGATGATATATTTGAAGTGGATTCCGAAGCATTTATCACTACGGAAAAAAGAAAACTGTCCAAAAGGACAAAAGTAAGCCTATTCCTCCTTCTTGTGATGATCCCGGTCACCATCGCCATCGGGGTCATCCGTTTCCGGGGTACCGCTTACGATGCGGGGACCCTCCTGCAGACCATTTTTGGGAGCCGGGTCTACTACTTCATCAGCCTGGTAATCATGGTGTATGCGCTGATCCCGTTCTTTATGGTATTTGAGGGGAGAAAACCTCAGGCAAGGGAGATGATCGTCCTGGCGACCATGGCCGCTCTGGCCTGTGCCGGAAGGGCAGCTTTCTTCATGTTACCCAGCTTTAAACCGATCGTTGCCATCGTCATCATCAGCGGCATCGCCTTTGGGGGTGAAGCCGGATTCCTGGTGGGGGCAGTCACGATGCTGGTCAGCAATTTCCTCTTTGGACAGGGACCGTGGACCCCGTGGCAGATGTTCGCCATGGGATTTATCGGGTTCCTCACTGGGATCCTCCACCAGAAAGGCCTGCTCCCTGCAAAACGCCTGACCCTCTGCTTTTACGGATTTCTGGTGACCTTTTTCATCTATGGCGGCATCATGAACCCGGCGGCCCTCTTCATGAGCGTTTATGAATTTACCTGGAGCGGCCTGCTGGCAATCTACATATCCGGCGTGCCGGTGGACCTGGTCCATGCCACCTCAACCTTTCTCTTTTTGTGGATCGGTGCAAGGCCGTTATTGGAAAAACTTCAGAGAATCAAGATAAAATACGGATTACTATAGTAGGTAATTGCGAAACTCGCTAAGCTCGTTCTCAATCTTGAACTTAAACAGGGAA
>ENA-ORTP01001766-ORTP01001766.1-human-gut-metagenome-genome-assembly--contig:-NODE-1766-length-20488-cov-3.574854_pt1 | contig 20488 bp, 18 predicted proteins | sample MGYA00241913_ERZ509190 | MGnify/ENA primary metagenome ERZ509190 (study PRJEB26280, sample SAMEA2338839) | human gut metagenome | biome: human gut; feature: human-associated habitat; material: faeces...
CTCCCTGATTTCTTTTAATGCAAGTTCTCTGGCTGTTACCACACGCTTTGCCCCCAGGTTCCACCAGAAGTTGAATGTTCCATAGTTCGTGTTATTTGCCTGTGTGCTGACATGTCTTTCTATCTCCGGACAGATTTCTTTTGCAAGCATGAAGATTGCCGGATCTGCAATGATCAGCGCATCTGGTCCGATCTCTTTTAGTTCTTTTAAATACTCTGCTGCACCTTCCAGGTCATCATTATGCGCAAGAATATTTACAGTGACATGGACTCTTGCTCCATGCTCATGCGCAAACTGCACGCCTTCTTTCATGTCTTCCATAGAGAAGTTCTTTGCCTTTGCACGAAGTCCAAATGCCTCTCCTCCGATATATACTGCATCTGCACCAAACATAACCGCAGTCTTCAACACTTCCAGACTGCTTGCAGGAATCAGTAATTCTGGATGTCTGTTTCTCATCTTATCGATTCTCCTTCTCCTCTTTTTTCTTCTTGATACTGAGTGCCACACCATCACCCAACGGGATGATCGATGTCTCCAGCACATTGCTGTGCTTTAATTCATAGAGGTAATCCCGCATACGGCTGTGGATGGTACGGTTCCGCCTCTCTACCGCAAATCTGGATTCTATGATATCCCCATCCTGTAATACGTTGTCTGACATCAGGATACCTCCATCCGCAAGCAGTCTTACTGCCTCCGGCATATAATGGATATACTGTCCCTTGGCCGCATCCATAAAGATAAAATCATATGGACCTTCCAGGGTCTTCATCACTTCCAGGGCATCCCCTTCGATCAGCGTGATCTGTTCTTCTTTCCCCGCACGCTTAAAGTTGTTTCGCGCAATCGGGATTCTTTTTTCATAGTTTTCTATTGTTGTGATACGGCTTCCTTCCGGAAGATATTCACTCATTAAGATTGCCGAAAATCCGACTGCTGTGCCCACCTCCAGCACTCTGGCCGGGCGGTTCATTAACATCATTACCTTTAAGAAGCTCTGGGTTTCTTTGCGGATGATCGGTACGAAACTTTCCAATGCTTCCTGTTCGATTGCCTCTATCACAGGATTCTCCGGACGTTCCAACGACCGGATGTATGTAACCATACGTTCATCTACGATCATAGTATCTCTACCTCTGTTCTAACTGTTGTACCTGTTCTTTTCTGCAGTTTCTCTTAGTATTCTACAAGGAAACGAGCCGTACATTGTACAAAACCAGCCTCACACACTGTGTCGGAAGGCGCCGGTTTCATACTATGTGGCGGCTCATTTTTTTCTTTTTTTATACGTCCATAATGATCGGAAGGATCATTGGTCTTCTCTTGGTACGTTTCCAAATGAAATCGTTCATCGTATCACGGATCACAAGCTTGATCTTACTCCAGTCTGCGTTGCGCTGATGTGTCAGACAATCCTCCACTGCATCTGTAAGAACTTTCCTTGCCTCTTCCATCAGGCTTTCGGACTCTCTTACATAGACGAATCCACGCGATACAATATCCGGACCTGCAAGAAGCTGATTGCTTCCTTTTTCCAGTGTCAGTACAACGATCATAATACCGTCTTCCGCCAGATGCTGTCTGTCACGAAGAACAATATTTCCTACATCTCCTACACCAAGTCCGTCTACCAGAATCTCTCCTGTGTGTACATTGTCTACTACTTTTGCTTCCTTCTCACTGACTTCCAGAACATTACCGGATTTCAGGATGAAAATATTATCTTTCGGAATGCCAAGCATTCTGGCAATTCCCGCATTTGCTTTGAGGTGACGGTATTCTCCGTGAACCGGGATCGCATATTTCGGTTTTACCAGAGAATAGATCAGTTTCAGTTCTTCCTGACATGCATGACCGGATACATGTGCATCCTGGAAGGTGACATTCGCTCCCTTAGCTGTCAGTTCATTGATTACCTTGGATACAGACTTTTCATTTCCAGGGATCGGATTCGAGCTGAAGATGATCGTATCACCAGGCATGATCGTTACTTTCTTATGCACATCTGCTGCCATACGCGACAGAGCTGCCATAGATTCTCCCTGGCTTCCGGTTGTGATCAGAACGGTCTTCTCCGGCGGATAATTCTTAAGCTGGTCGATCTCGATCAATGTCTTATCCGGAACATTTAAGTATCCCAGTTCCTGTGCAACCTGGATGATGTTCACCATGCTTCGTCCCTCTACGACCACCTTACGGTCATATTTACATGCCGTATTGATGATCTGCTGCACACGGTCTACATTTGACGCAAATGTTGCAATGATAATTCTGGTATCTTTATGCTCTGCAAAAACATGATCAAATGTGATACCTACCGTACGCTCTGACTGTGTAAATCCTGGTCTCTCGGCATTGGTACTGTCTGACATCAGTGCCAGTACGCCTTTCTTACCGATCTCTGCAAATCTCTGCAGATCGATCGCATCACCATATACCGGTGTATAATCTACTTTAAAGTCTCCTGTATGCACAACAATACCGGCCGGTGAATAGATTGCCAGTGCTGCCGCATCCTGAATACTGTGATTTGTCTTAATAAATTCGATACGGAACTGTCCCAGATTGATCGACTGTCCGTGTCTGACAACTTTTCTTCTTGTACTGCGGAGCAGATTGTGTTCCGTCAGCTTTTTCTCAATGATTCCCATCGTAAGCTTTGTCGCATAGATAGGAAGATTCAGTTCTCTTAATACATAAGGAAGTGCACCGATATGGTCCTCATGTCCATGGGTGATTACAAATCCTTTTACTTTCTGAATGTTATCTTTCAGGTAGGTGACATCCGGAATGACCAGGTCGATTCCGAGCATATCCTCCTCCGGGAAAGATAATCCGCAGTCTACAACAATAATACTGTCTTCATACTCAAAAGCTGTGATGTTCATTCCGATCTTTTCCAGACCTCCGAGTGGAATGATACGCATTTTTCCATTGTTTTCTCTTTTCAAAATTACACCTCCACGTGTTTACCGCACTACTTTTTTCTGCCTCTTTTTTGGCACTCCCTGCACTGTCCATAGAACTTTAATTCGTGGTCTAACACATGAAATCCCGTGGTATCTTCGATCTTATCTTCCAGATCTTCCAACAGATCATCCTTAAACGGAAGAATCTTACCACATGTTCTGCATATCAGATGGTGATGATGATGTCTTTCTTCTCCATCAAAGAATTCTCCGATTTCATAACGTGCACATCCATCGTCAAGACTGATACGATCCACCAATTGCATTTCCAGTAACAACTGCACTGTCCGGTATATAGTTGCCAGCCCAATCTCCGGATAATCTTCTCTTACTAATTCATAAATATCTTCTGCAGTCAGATGCTTATCACGATGATCTGCAAGGACCTCCAGTACCAGTATACGCTGGTTGGTAACTTTCAACCCCTTCTCTCTCAGCATTTCTTTAAACTTCTCTTTACTGATAGACATTCCAAACTACCTTTCAATCTCTACATCTTCAAGTAGTTCTTCAAATACTTTCAGAACAGCAGAAAGCTCTACATCATCCTCTACGATCTCGTATACGCTCTCTGACTGGCTCTCTCCTGATGTGTCTTTCAGAATCAGACATTCTGCATCATCTTCTTCCGAATCCGTCACCAGAATATATGACACACCACCAACTTTCGTCTGTTCAAGTACATAAAAATCTACTTCTTCATTCATCTCTTCGGACATGAATTTAATCTTTTCCATCTGCAATCTACCTCTTAATCCAGTGGCGTGTGTGCAAGTGAATCCAGATATCCCTGCAATATAAAAACAGCCGCAATCTTATCAATATATTTCTTACGGTCTTCACGCCTTACCTTATTCTCTATTAAAGTCCGTTCAGCTTCTACCGTGGTCAGACGCTCGTCCCACATCACGACCTCCAGGCCGGTCCGTCTTTTTAACATCTCACCAAATGCCATTGATTTTTCCGCACGATCTCCAATATCATTGTTCATATGCTTCGGAAGTCCGAGGACAATCTTCGTAACCTGATACTCTTCGATCAGTGCTTCGATACGCGCACAGGTCTTTCTGAGCTTGTTCTCATCCTTTCTGCATATAGTCTCCACTCCCTGAGCAGTAATTCCCAACGGATCACTGACAGCAACACCTACCGTCTTGGATCCATAGTCCAGTCCCATGATTCTCATAGTCATTATTTCCACTCATTATGCTCAATATACGTCTTGAGCATCTCTTCTACCAGTTCATCTCTTTCCATCTTCATGATCAGACTTCTGGCTCCGTTATGGCTTGTGATATAAGTCGGATCGCCGGACATAATGTATCCTACGATCTGATTTACCGGATTATATCCCTTTTCACTCAATGCCTTGTATACGATTTCCAGAATATCTTTTGCACTGATCTGCGGTCCACTTTCCACCTGGAAAAACTGGGTATTTGTCATATTTTTCATGTAATCACGTCCTCCAAAAATATTTCAATTTTATTCTACATGATTAAATCTTAAATTTCAATGCAATATTTGTAATTGGTTTTCAATTTCTACATTTACAAGCTGATTAATAAGATTATTCGGATTTTTTACACCAATTTTCACATATTCCTTTGTGTGGCCAATCTGTAATTCTTCTCCGTTGCGTATAATTTTCTCTTCGATCAGAACTTCCTGCGTGGTTCCGATCAGTCTTTCTTCGTATGCGGCCTGTTTTCTATGGCTCAGTTCTATAAGTTCCGCACTTCTTACAGCCTTGATCTGATCCGGGACCTGGTCTTTCATTGCTGCGGCCTTCGTTCCTTCTCTTCTGGAATATTTGAAAATGTGTGTCTCGTAGAAATCCACTTTATCTACAAATGCTTTTGACTCGGCAAATTCTTCTTCCGTTTCTCCCGGGAATCCGACGATCACATCTGTTGTAAGTGCCGGGTTACGGAAATACTTACGGAGCAGCCGGCATTTTTCGTAATACTCTTCTGCAGTGTATCTGCGGTTCATACGCTTCAGTGTTGCATTACATCCGCTCTGCAGTGACAGATGGAAATGCGGACACATCTTCGGAAGCTGTGCGATCGTCTGTACAAATTCCTCCGTGATGATTCTTGGTTCCAGTGATCCGAGGCGGATTCTTTCAATTCCATCTACTTCGTGGATCGCAAGGATCAGGGATAACAGATTGTCATCGCAGTCGATTCCATAGGAACTCAGATGGATTCCCGTCAGTACCACTTCTTTGTATCCGTTGGCCGCCAATGTCTTTACTTCTTCAAGTACGCTGTCACGGCTTCTGCTTCTTACTCTTCCTCTTGCAAATGGAATAATACAGTAAGAACAGAACTGGTTACATCCATCCTGTACCTTGATATACGCTCTCGTATGCTCTGCTGCCGTGCTTAAATGCAGATCTTCATACGCTTTTTCATGATTGATATCCAGAATCTCCTGATAGGTCTCTACCGCTTTTTCCTGTTTTGCCGGTGTTCCGGCCTGGGCATCCGGATTTTTCTCTTTCTCATAATTTTCCAGGATCTCGACAATATTCTGCTTCTTGTTATTTCCGATGACAATATCGATTCCATCCGGGATGTCATCTTTTCTGGCCTGCACGTAACAGCCACAGGCAACGACAATCGAATCCGGATTCATCTTTCTTGCCCTGTGCAGCATCTGTCTGGATTTCCGGTCTGCCATATTTGTCACCGTACAGGTATTGATGATATACACATCTGCACCTTCCTGAAACGGCACGATCTCATATCCGTGCTTTTCCAGCAGTTCCTGCATGGCTTCCGTCTCATACGCATTCACTTTGCACCCGAGATTATGCAATGCTACTTTCTTCATGTATCTGTTCCTTTCTTTTTACACATTGTTGTAACTTCTAACGAAAATCTTCTGAATTCTTTGGCAATTTGTTTCTTGACTTTTCTTCGTCTGACTCTTAATATATCTATAGAACAAGAAATGAATCAAGGAGGGTATTCCAATGAAAACAGTAAAAATTTCTTTAAATTCAATTGACAAAGTAAAATCATTTGTAAATGACATCACAAAATTTGATTATGACTTTGATCTTGTATCTGGAAGATATGTCATTGATGCAAAATCAATCATGGGAATCTTCAGCTTAGATCTTTCTAAACCGATCGATCTGAACATCCACGCTGATGATAATGTAGATGAGATCATGGCTATGTTAAAACCATATCTTTGTGACTAATCAGTAATCAAAAAGTAAATGATCTACTTAGAGAAAGGGCTGACCTGTTTAAGGGTTCAGCCCTCTTTTTTTATTTTACTTCAATGACCTCAACAGTCTCGATCGCCTGCTTCATCAGCTCATCAATCTTTTCATTCAGGTTCTCTTCCGAACGTCGGATCACATCAATATTCGGCTTTGTTACCGGATGTTTTGCCACAAAGATCGTACAGCAGTCTTCGAATGGCTGGATGGATGTCTCGTAAGTATCGATCTTCTCTGATACATCCACGATCTCCTGCTTGTCAAATCCGATCAGCGGACGATAAACCGGCATCGTACATACATCATTGGTTGCCGCAAGGCTCTGCATAGTCTGACTTGCCACCTGCCCGATACTCTCGCCTGTGATCATCCCTAAGCATCCATCTTCTTTTGCAAAATGCTCTGCAATACGCATCATGTATCTTCTCATAATGATCGTCAGCTCATCATGTGGGCATTGATCGTAGATATAAAGCTGGATATCCGTAAAGTTGACGACATGCAGCTTGATCGGTCCGGAATATTTTGCCACTTTCTTTGCAAGATCCACAACTTTTTGTTTTGCACGTTCGCTTGTATACGGCGGCGCATGAAAGTAAGTAGCCTCAAGGCTTACTCCACGTTTGGATACCATATATCCCGCAACCGGGCTGTCAATACCACCGGATAACAGCAGCATCGCCGACCCATTCGTTCCAACCGGCATTCCGCCTGCTCCCGGGATAATCTGTGAATATACATAAATCTCATTTCTTACTTCTACATTGACCATGACATCCGGATGATGCACATCGACTTTGATTCCGCTCTCCGGAAATGCATACAAAATAGCCTCTCCAAGGTCACGGCTGATCTCCATAGAATTCAATGGGTACGACTTCTTTGCACGTCTGGATTCTACTTTGAATGTGAAGTTCTTATCCGGATACATCTCATCCATATATGCCACAACGTCTTTCTTCAGTTCCTCAAATCCTTTATCCTTCATACGGACAACCGGACAGATTCCGACCAGACCAAATACCTTTTTCAGATGTTCTACCGTCTCATCATAATCGTAATCTCCTTCACAGTCCACATAGATTCTCGCCTGTGACTTATGCACATCAAACTGTCCGTCCACATCCTTTAATGCATAGCGCACCTGGCGTACCAGTGCATCCTCGAACAGATGACGGTTCTTTCCCTTAATTCCAATCTCTCCATATTTTAATAAAAATGTATGAAATCTCATCTTCTGATTCCTTTCCTGATTTCTTTCTCTTTTATCGTGATCTACTTAATGTCTGGTATATCTTCTAAGCATCGGTACTATATTATATAGTGCATCGAGCGTATAGTCAATCTCTTCCATCGTAGTAAATTCTGACATACTGAACCTGAGGGTCGCATCCAGGAACTCCTGCCTTGCGCCGATTCCCTTTAACACACCGCTGATCTGTGGATGATTGGATGCACATGCCGAACCGGATGATACATAGATTCCCTTATCTTCCAGCGCATGCAGCAATACTTCACTCCGGATACCTGCGATTCCTACACTGATAATATGTGGTGCCGATGTCTCATCATATAATCCGTGGATCGTCGTATTCTCAATCTTTTCCACGCCTTCGATGAAATGCTGCTTTAGCATCCTCATCTTCTCTACCTTCTTATCCAGGTTGTCATAAATCGTCTTTGCTGCCAGGGAAAGTCCTGCGATTCCCGGTACATTTTCTGTTCCGGAACGCATATCATGCTGCTGGCCGCCTCCATAAACGATCGGACGGATCTTTACATTTTCACCGATGTATAAAGCACCCACACCCTTCGGTCCGTGGATCTTATGACCACTGACGGAACACATATCTACCTTAAGTTTCTTCGGGTAAATCTTATATTTTCCAAATCCCTGTACCGCATCGACATGGAATAAAATATCTTTATTATATGCCTTTACGATACTTGCCGCTTCCTGAATCGGCTGGACAGAACCTACCTCATTATTCACATACATGATCGATACCAGAATCGTATCTTCACACAGTGCTTCCTGCAGTGCATCCAGACGGATCCTTCCATACTGATCTACCGGAAGATAGGTTACACGGAATCCTTCTTCCTCTTCCAGAAAACGCATGGTATTAATGATCGCCGGATGTTCAATAGATGACGTGATCAGGTGGTTGCCTGCACGCTTGTTCGCCCTTGCTGCACCGATCAATGCCATATTGTCACTTTCGGTACCGCCGGAAGTAAAATACACTTCCTTTTCCTGTACTTTCCATAGTCTTGCAAATGTCTCTTTTGCTTCTTTTATATATTTTTCTGCTTCCACACCCTTGTTATGCATGGAAGACGGATTGCCATAGTCTTCACACATAACCTTCTGCACCAGTTCCCCGACGCTTCGATATGCCATGGTGGTCGCCGAATTATCCAGATATACTTCCTTCATTTCTTCACTTCCTGTACTCTTCATTCTTAGTATTAGATTATGTTTCTACCCTTCCAGATGGAACATCAGAACCGAAAGCATTGTAAGTCCGGCCGTCTCTGTCCGTAAGATTCTCTTCCCAAGTGTCAGCGGCTCTGCCCCGGCTTTCACAGCCTGTTCTACTTCTTCTTTCTCAAAGCCGCCTTCCGGCCCGATAAAGATGCCGACCGACTGCCCCGGCCGGATCTCTGCAATGATCTGCTTCGTCTCTTCCATGCCTTCTGCCAGTTCATACGGGATCAGGACAACATCCAGTTCCTCTGCATACTTCAGGGCCTGTGCATAAGTACACACTTCTCCCACTGCCGGGATAATGCCTCTTCCTGCCTGCTTTGCCGCACTGACTGCGATCTGCTGCCAGCGTTCGACCTTCTTTTTTGCTTTCTTTGCATCCAGCTTTACCACTGCACGCTTCGTTGCCACCGGAATCACCTGGTATACACCCAGTTCCACCGCTTTCTGCACGATCAGTTCCATCTTGTCCTGTTTTGGGAGCCCCTGAAACAGATAGATTTTTGACGGAAGTTCGCTCTCATCCTTCTTTTTCTCCAGAATCTTAAGTACCGCCATGTCTTCTTCGTAAGATTCCACCACACACACATAGAGCCACCCGTCACCGTCCCCAATGGTCAGTTCCTCGCCAGTCTTCATACGGAGCACATTCTTCATATGATTGACGTCACTGCCTTCTACATAGATTTTTTCTTCCCTCACCTGTTCCGGTGATACAAAAAAATGCTGCATATCAGATCCTCTAATTCTTTCTTGCTGTTACAGATACCCACTCACCCTGGTGATTGACTTCCAGGACTTCCAGACCTGCCTCCTTCACAGCTTTTACTACCACATCTTCTTTGTCTTCGATGATTCCACTCGTGATATAGATACCGCCTTTTTTCATCTGATGAATGATCACAGGTGTCAGCGGCACCAGTACATCTGCCAGAATATTTGCTGCTACAATATCATATTTTTCATATCCCACCTTGTCCTGTACTGCTTTATCATCAATGATGTTACCGATCATGACTTCATACTGATCTCTGCTGATTCCGTTATTGTCCATATTCTCGTATGTTGCATCGATCGCACACGGATCCAGATCCGTTCCTACGGAATGCTTTGCGCCGAACTTCAATGCCAGCATTCCAAGGATTCCGCTTCCACATCCTACATCTAAGATTTCTGTATCCTCTGTCACATATTTCTTAAGCTGACGGATGCAGAGCTGTGTTGTCTCATGCATACCGGTTCCGAATGCTGTACCCGGATCAATATGGATCACCATCTTGTCACTGTCCTTCGCCTCGACATTTTCCCATGAAGGAATGACAAGAATGTCATCAATATAGAACTGATGGAAATACTGTTTCCAGTTATTCACCCAGTCTACATCTTCTGTCTGTGATTCTTCAATCGTACACTCCCCTACATTCAGGTAACTTCTCATCTCTTCCAATTCCTGTCTGACTTTCAGTAACATCTCCTGTTTGTCTACATCTTCGTCCAGATAGAATGTCAGATATGCACATCCATCATCTTCCGGTATATCCGGCAGGATGTCTACGAACATCTGCTCTTTGTCAGACTGGGTGAGCGGAATCTTGTCCTCGATCTGCACTCCCTCGATTCCAAGATCAGCAAGCATGCTGCTGACGATATCTTCTGCCTCTGTCGTCGTCTTCAGACGAAACTGATTCCATTTCATATATATTCTCCTTTATGTCATCTTATATTTTTTACGTTCATTCATCGTATATGCTACTCTTATATGCGTTATATCCGCAATCCTCCCAGTATCCATATACATTGTTTATTCTAACACCTGTGCCGTTTAAAGTAAATGTACTTCTTTTGTTAAAACTCCGTTAAGAAATTAACGTATTCTGTTCAGACCGTGTTAAGAAGCCCTTTCTTCTCTTTCACTGCCTTGCCAAAATGCATATAATGTATCCGGAAGCAAAATTCCATATCATATTTACACAAAAGCTGCCACATTGGGTTCTTTGAAATCTCCCGGCGGCGAACATCAGCAAGGAGGACTTTTTTATGAATATTGGTATTTTAATTCTTATGATCATCGGCGGAGGTGTCGGCGTACTGTCGTCTCTTTATATTGCACTCAGTTTTCCGGCAGTCATTATCTGGAAAATTTTCCGTAAGATCCGCCACGGATATAAACTTACATATTAAATTTTAACCATTATTTTACGGCAGTGTTCAGATCCTGTTCGATCTCATCCATTTCGGACAGGATCTCTTCCTGTTGTTTGTCAAATAACAATTTCTTATTGTACTGATAATACTTGTCGCAGTCATTTTCCCTCAGGAACTGAATACTGTAATAATTCGTGTTAAGCTCTGTCACGAAAGAGACCATCTCCTGACTGTCTCCGAATGCATCTTCCATGAAATCAAATGCGTGTTCCAGCGCAGCAAGTGTATGCTCTGTCAGTTCTTCCCGCCCTGCCACTTCATTGCCAAACAATTCCTTTACACGTTCAAATGCTGCTTCTCCGTCCAGATGTTCCTCTTTCGTAAGCTGTTCATAGGATTCCAGCATATCCAGTACCTGTTTGCGTACATGATCTTCCTGCTTTGTCATCTGCTCTTCTTTCCGGAGTTTTTCGTACTTGTCCCTCGATTCACAGACTACAAGATCGATCTGCAGATTGGATCTGTATAACTTCAGATATTCATATAAGATCGTCACAAACCGGTCTTTCAGGAAATAATCTTTAAAGCAAGTTCCCAGTCTTCCGATCAGCATGTTAACTACACTGAGACGCTCATCAAACGCCGCATACTGCAGTCTTTCCAAAGTGTCCTTTGTATAGACACCTTCGATGATCTTCTCAAGTCCGTAATCTTTCTTGTATTTTCTGTACAGTTCCAGATAATTCGCAAAATCCTTTGCAATCTTCCAGTGCTGAATGTACTGATGAACGACCTCTCTGTCTGCTTTCTTTCCCAGCTTCTCATATGTCTTCAGAAGCTGTGACAGATCTTCCCATCCTCTGGCCGTTGCAAAGACTCTTCCGTCTACTGTCGTCTCCATGCGGTAGAAATAGTCCCTGCGGATCTCCAGATATGCAAGGACCGCCGGATGGATATCTGCCTGATATGCGTACTCTTTCCAGACATCATAGTTCACATCCACATCAATCTTCTTGATACGATCGAGCGTCACCACATCAAAATCGCGGACCGACTTATTATATTCCGGCGGATTGCCTGCCGCCACGATGATCCAGCCTTCCGGGATCTTCTGATTGCCGAACATCTTACACTGCAGGAACTGCAGCATCGTCGGTGCCAGCGTCTCTGACACACAGTTGATCTCATCGATGAAGAGGATTCCTTCTCTTAATCCGGTCTCTTCCATCTTGTCATATACCGAAGCAATGATCTCGCTCATCGTATATTCTGTGACGGAATACTCTTTTCCGCCATATTTCTTCTTTTCAATAAACGGCAGCCCTACTGCACTTTGTCTGGTGTGGTGCGTAATCGTATATGCCACAAGCGCCACTTTACACTCTTTCGCCACCTGTTCCATGACCTGAGTCTTTCCGATTCCCGGAGGCCCCATCAAAAGAATCGGTCTCTGTCTGATCTGTGGAATCATATAATCCCCGAACTCATCTTTGGCAAGATATGCCTCAATGGAATCTTTGATTTCTTTCTTTGCTCGCTTTATATCCATTTATGTTCTTTCCTCCATGTATTTCAACATTTCCTTAAAAGTCCTGTCCTTCTTCCAGAATGATCTTGATCGCCCATGGCGGGACATCCACGTCCTCATATTCTTCCTCCATGAACACAAATGCCGTCTCGTAGACCGGGCGCTTTGCCGGATAGATCCCACGTCCATCCGTAAAATAGATCATCCCCCGCAGATGTTCAAAGGTATGCTGCCTGATCATTTCGTCCACATAGGCAAATGCCGGGCGGAAATCCGTTCCGCCTTCGCCCTTTAATTCTAACTTCTCCATATAAGATTTCAGTTCTTCCTCACAGGTGATCTTCTGATCCGTCTGGATCTGGTCATCACACTGTATGATATGAATATTCACCTTTCGGAAAAAGCTGTCATTCTCACTCAGCACACCATATGTCTCTTCCAGAAACTTTTTCACCAGTTCCCCGGAGCACGACATTGATGTATCGATCACAATCACAAATTCTTCAACCTTCTGGACTTCCTTCCACTCCTGCGGCTCGATCAATGGCATATTCCCATACAACGACAAACCATAGCTGTAGAAATTATAGTCAAAAGAATCCGGGTCTACCGTCATCTCTTCTTTTAAAACCGAAAACTTCCGTAAGAATTCCCGGTAATCCATCCGTTCCCGGTTCTCGACCTTCACCTGATCGATCAGACCGCCCGAACTTTCCGATGCTTCTTTGGAAAATGTCTCCATCTCCGTCTCCATACGTTCGCTGATGTCCTGCCACTGATTCTCGATCTGGCTCTGCTTCTTCTTATCCTCATCTTTCGGCCAGTAGCTGTGATCGTCCACACGGAAGTCTGACTCTAACTGTCCAAGCTTCGTTTCCGGAAATTCTTCTTTCTTCAGCACTTCATATACCCGTTCTGCTGTAAGTGTCTTCATTTTTTTCTTCAACATCCGGTACATCTCTCTTCTTGGAAGAGACCTGGCCTTCATCACACAGCGGTACTGAAGCCCGTCGATGATGGATTCTGCCACAATGTCGCAGGCCAGATGATAAATCCGCTCTTCTCTTCCCTTTCTCCGGAGCATATGCCGGAAGATACCATGCAGTACCAGATGCAGATAGATCCGGTTCACCATAACGCGGTCTTCCCGGAACAATCCCCCCAGATACTGTGGATCATAATAAAGGTACAGTCCATCCGTTCCCATGCCGTCCGCACCAGTATCCGGTATAAATGGCATGCACGACAATGCAACATCCAGGAAACGCATCTTCATATAAAGCTCATTTCTTGCCGTGATCAGGATCTTTCGGCTGACAGACTCCATACGCTCCTGCATGGCAGTTGACTGTGACACAGCCTCTGGTTCTGTTGTTTCTTTCTTTATTTCTTCATTTTTTATACGTCTCTTCGTATCTGCCATATGATTTTCCGCTTTTTCTCCTTACAATTCAAACGTCTTTTTCTTCTTCGGGAACAGCTCTTTTCTGACATCCATAAGCACACTCAGACTTTCCGTCCTGTTCCCCTCTGCCGCTACATCCATACCTTTCTGTAAAGACGGTTCACTCCACAGCTTCTTCTGCTCCAGGAACCGGATTCCTTCTATATCTTCTCTCTTTACCAGATACGCTGCCACCGTTTCCATATGCTCCCGTATGTATGTTTTGTAGACATTTTTGTTCTTCTCCGACAATTCCTCCGGGAAACGCAGACGGTTCAGTGCAAGCTCCACCGCCGTCTCTTCTGTATCCTCCGCAACCGTATGATAGAACATCTCATCATATTTCTTATAATCTAATTCCCGGTTATAAAAGCACTGGCGGTAGTATCCTCCCGCACCGTGGTGGTGCGTCTCCAGGATTCTTGCCGGCGTATTCTCTACTGCTTCTTCATAGTGTTCCGGGAAAAGGATTCTGGCTTCCCACATCTGTCCATCTGTACAGTTTTTTTCTTCACCTGCATCATATCGCCAACTGTATCCATACAGATTTACACGGATCTGATAGCGCATCTCTTCCACAATGGATTTTAGACAACTTTTCTTCCCCTCACGGAAATAAATCTCTACTTCCGTCAGATGGCAACCCGTCAGCGCACCGCCTCCCATGTCCAGCAGCTGATTTCCCATAACCAGTTTCTTAAGATTCCGACAGCGGTAGAATACGTAACGACCAACTTCTTTCAAGTCTTCCGGCAGCCAGATTTCTTCCACTTCCAGATTCCTGGCAAATGCATAGTCATCCAGTGCGGTCACAGCTTCGCCTTCTATCTCATCCGGCAGAACCACGTAACTGTCCGTCCCGGAATATTCTGTGATCATCATGCCCTTCGCTGTCTTTTTATACCGGATCTCCGGCGTGATCATATTGTCCTGCTTTTTATTCTTTACCTGTTCATTTATTTTTGCATCCATATTCCATTCATTTCCGTCCATTTTTCTTTCTTCCCTATACTACTATGATTCCCTGCTATTTGCAAGGCAGGTCATAACTTTGTATTCGCTGCATATATATGAACAAATGATTCCTGCGGAGTTCTTATGTCCCGATTACATAATTACAAACCATTGATCCTCTTATTCTTCTTTTCATTCTGTTTCTTTGCAGGCGGACAGATTGCCCGGATCTTTCCGCCTACGTCTGTCAAAACAGATGATAAAAGTTCATCCGGTAATGCAGCTTCCTCCGGCACAGTTCCGACAGCCTCGACTTCCGGCAATCCCCTCTCCACGATTCTGCCGGCTGCCGAAAACTGGGGTCTCAGCTTTCAGGAGGAAGGCAAAGTTCCTGTCGGTAATGCATCTTTCGATGAGCTTCAGCAATATCACGCCTACTATGCACAAAAGACGGATAAAAAAGTCATTTATCTCACTTTTGACTGCGGCTATGAAAACGGAAATACACCGGCTATCTTGAATGCTTTAAAACGGCACAACGTTCAAGCCACATTTTTTGTTGTCGGAAACTTTCTGCGTGATAATCCGGAGCTGGTAAAGCAGATGTTAAAAGAAGGTCATACCATCGGCAACCATACTTTCCATCACCCCGACATGTCCCAGATTGCAACAAAGGAGACATTTTCCAGAGAACTTAAGAGTGTAGAAGCTCTGTATAAAGATATCACAGGCAAATCCATGACCCGCTTCTACCGGCCGCCACAGGGAAAATACAGTACTGAAAATCTGCAGATGGCAAAAGACATGGGGTATCATACCTTCTTCTGGAGTCTTGCCTACGTTGACTGGCTGGCCGACGCGCAGCCATCCAAAGAAGAAGCCTTTGACAAGCTTCTCGGACGGATCCATCCGGGTGCCATTGTGCTGCTGCATAACACCTCCAGAACCAATGGTGAGATTCTGGATGAGCTGCTTGCAAAATGGGAGGAGATGGGGTATACATTTTCTACACTCAAAAAGCTTGTCAGGAACACTTAAAAATAAAAAACAAACCGGTTTGCTTCCATCAATTTCTTTCTGATTTCTGCAAACCGGTTCATTCTATTCATCCTATTTTAATCGAGGTCAATCACATCCATTTTGAATGTATCATCCATCTCCGCATGACTTCTTCTCTTTTCCGGATGATTACTCAAAAGATCTGCTGTCGCATCGAACAGATCGTCATCATCATAACCTGCTCCGAACAGATCATAATCATCATCTTCTGAATAATAACCTTCAAAGTTGTCAAATGCTTCTTCATCCAGAGGTGTAAATGCTTCAAAATCATTGGTATCCTCCAGATTGATCTTCTTAACAGGTTTACGGATTGCCGGACCTGTCTCGTCTAAGGTACGGACGCCTTGGGATGGTTTCTTTTCTCTTTCAGGTTCTGTGCGTCTTGCTGGCTTTTTCTGCCTTGCTGATTGTTTCTTAGCAGGCTTGTGCTCCATTGCTTTTGCAATATTTTCTGTCACCCATGGATCCTCATCATCGAAATCATCCTCATAATCTTCAAATTCGTCTTCTCCATAGTCAAATCTAGACGTTTTCTTTACAGCTGCTGGTTTTTTAGCTGTCTTTTTATTTTTCTTCTTCTCTTTATTTACTTTTTTCGCAGCTTTTTTCTGAATCTTCTTCTCTGCTTCTTCCTCATCCATATCAATTCCATATTCGTCATACAGATCATCTAATTCAAGATCTCTATAATGAAGTTTTACAGAAGTAATAATTACTACGATCAGCAGTACTACAAAAAGAACAAGTGCAATAATTACTACGATATCCAAAAAACTATCTACAAAATTTAAAATTTTTCCCCAGATTCCTTTTCCGTTATTGACAGTAGAATCTGACGTTGAATATGTTCCTGATGATGGCGAATATTTCTGGTACGTACCATCTGTTGTATCATAACGGTATGTTGTCTTTTCTCCATCCGAATTCATCGCATAGACAACATAATATTCCGCATTCTTTGTATCCTGCCATGTATCAAACTCTTTTCCGTTTAATGTAAGTGATGTCTTCTGATACTGGCTTGGCAATGAGATATTTCCGTCATCAGCCAAAGGAATAATATATCTGCCCTTTGCAACCTCTATTACTTCAAGAGGAGCGAATTTTCCGGTATCACTGTCATACAGATAAAAATCCGCATCTCCTCCGTTTTCAGGTGTAAGATACATTGCAAGTGCACCACTTGATTCCTGCTTAATAATCTGATGATCTGTTCCTTCAAATTTCAACGCATCTCTTACAAAACCATCAGGAATAATCGTATCCGAAAAATCATCCGTTACGATATATTTTGATTTTCCAATCTTAACCTCTGTTCCACCAGCAGCCGAACTGGTATCTTCTTTCTGAATCAGCGATTTATCGCCTTCTGCTATGCTGACAGATGAAGAACCTGACGTAATCTCCAATGCAACTCCATTGCTATCAATTCCATCAACCTTAGCAACTTCTACCGATGTTGTTCCCTCATCCAATGCCTGAAATTTTAAGTTGAATTCCATCGTTGTTCCGGCATTTTCATCATTTCTTGATATTGTAATTGTTCCGTCTCCACCTGTAGCATCATCACCGCTGATGAAGCGCAGCTTTGTTTTATCATAGCTTAATGTTGCCTGAATTGTATTTAACGCTTTCGCAGATGAAACCTTTGCCGTTACATCTACCTCTGCTCCGACACTGGTCTGCGGATCAGAAAATCTGAATTCTGCTGCGGTTGCACTTGCCACACATGTCATTCCAACACACAACATACACATCAAAAGAAATGATACAATTATTTTTTTGACTTTTTTCATGAATAATACCCCTTTTTTTATCTTTATGGTGTTCTACTCTGTGGTACCTTCGCCGCCGGTTGATTCTCCGCCTGTCCCGGTTGAAGTATCTCCCGTTGATGTACCATTTCCTGTCGTTCCTGTACTTCCTGTTGTTCCGCTTCCTGTTCCGGTTGATGTACCACTTCCCGTACTTGTTCCAGTTGTACTTCCCGTTGTCCCTGTACTTCCCGAAGTACCACTGTTACCACTCGTTCCCGATCTGTACGAAGTGCTTCCGGTTGTTCCTGTACTTCCCGAACTATTCTTTGTTGTTCCACTGTTTCCGGAATATGTCTCTTCCGGCTGTTGCATAAACTCCTGCGTTGATTCGTCTGTATCCGCATCTCTGTTTCCGGCTTTTTTCTCTATCTTTGCACTGATATCCGATACTGTGGAAGACACATCATAATTATCACTTTCTCCATAGAAGAAACTATGCAGCTGCTTTACATTACTTTCCATTGTAACCGGAATAACAACGCTTCCTACATTTCCCAATGTATCGGTTGTCTTATCAAATGGGAACCCTGTTGTTTCTCCCAGTTCATAATCAAACGCATCTTTCGCATATTCAAGGATTTCTGTCATTGTGAAGTTTGTCGAAACCTCAGGAAAGACCTTATCAATAATCTTATTCAACTGTGCCGGTGATGCCTTTTGCAGCTTCTCTACAACTTTCTGCAGAACCGCCCGCTGCCTTTCTGCACGTCTGAAATCATCTCCGGCCGTGTATCTGATTCTGGCATATGCAGTTGCCTGCACACCATTCAGAGTCTGTGTTCCCGGTTCTGTAACTCCCGGAGACAGCTTTCCGGTCACCTTCATAATTTCCTGAACATAACCACAGATGTACGGCATTTCATCTTCCTGTACATCGATATCAATTCCGCCCACAGAATCTACAATGTCTATCATCGAGTTGAAATTCACCGTTACATAATGTTCTATATTCATATCCAAATTCTTATTTAACACTGAAAGAGCACCTTCCGGACCGCCATATGAATATGCTGCATTGATTTTATTCAATGTTCCATCTTCCTGCTCTGACAATGTGTCTCTATATATCGATGCAATTTTCACCTTCATTGTCTTCTTATTCAGGCTTGCAATCATTATTGTATCACTTCTGGTTCCTTTATCCAGATCATTGTCTCTTGAATCCACACCAAACAATGCAACGTTCAGATATCCGCTTCCTCTTTTTTTGGCTTCCTTTGAAACGCTTAATTTATCTGTATCTAACTTTACTGTATTGATCTTCGAAAGTTTACTGGCTACAATGACAGCTCCAATCGCTGCTACCGTTACCAATGTTCCTCCAAGAATGGCTCCAATCTTCTTACCCAAAGACCAGGATGCAAATCCCCTTGTTTTCGACCTTCGTCCCCGTCTTTTATATCTTTTTTTATCTTTTGCCATTACTTTTTATATCCTTTCTTCAGCCGTAGCTTATCATATCATATCTATATTACCTTAAAATATGACAAACTTCAATCAAAAATAAAGCTTTTCGTCTACTTTTCCCAGTAACCCGGACTCATCGAACACCATTTAACGACTTTATCCGGCAATTTTTTATACATTTTCCCCATCCGGTAACCAATATACTTACAACCACTTTGATAAACCAGTTTTGGAACCATATATATTTTCCGCTGTTTTACCAAATGAGCGGCTGTCTGTTTCACCAATTTTATTCCTTCGCTTTCAGACTTTATACCCTCAAATACTTCCGGATGTTCTGCCTGTGACACAGCCATATCAAAATTGCGGTGAAACTGCTGCATCCCTGTATAATTATGCGAGTGAATCACTCTCGCTTCAGCCACATAAGCGACCTTATATCCGGCATTTATCATATGACCGGCCAATATCATATCCTCATTAAATATTGTTTTCTTGCAGAATCCACCTGCTTTTTCATAAATATTCCGTTTATATGCCGCACAAACGTTAGAACAGAAGAATGTTTTAATGCCCATTTCCTGTAAATCTTCCTTGCTTTTTATCCGGCTGTTTTCCGGGTAATTGAATTTTCTGGTATATTTTTCTATATAATTACAATTAGATGCTGCAAGCTGACGTGCATACGCCGCCCCGGTCATTTCATCTTCTTCCAGTACTTTCACCAGATTTCCAATCACATATTCATCTGCTGGCACTGCATCCTGTGTCATAAATACAACAATTTCCGCCTTTGACATCTGCATTCCCATATCCCGTGTTGCGCCATGATCAAATTCCCGGCGTTCTATATGGGATACTTTTACCTTTTCCATCTGCTCTACTTCTTTCGGAAACCTTCCGGCCTTTGTATTGATCACAAAAATAGTGCCGATCGGATATTTCTGTTCCTGAAGTTTTTTTACAAGTCTGCTAAAATTTTCATCTGGTCTGTATGATGGTATCACCACATCTACAGAAGTCTGATCGTTATTCATCTTTTCTTTTTCATCCTCTATTTCTTATCATATCCTACATAGCAATAAATCATCCCTGTAATGATCAGCCAGAACCATGTCGCAGGACTGCTGAACCATGTTGTAAAAAATGCAAGAGCCAGATACACTGCAATCTGTCCATAAAAAAGATATACAACCGGGTTATCACTTTTTTTAATAATATCAATAATGACCTTTGCCACAACACCAATAAGCAAAGCTATCACAAATACTCCAATGACTCCAAAATCATAATAAGCATCATAAAACATTGTAAACGTTGTCAATTCGGTACTGGTCAGATAGACCGTTGCCGGAACCAGATTTGGCATTACAAATTTCAATCCCGTTAATGACACAAACGGGAATAACATCCGCAGGCCATAAGAA
>ENA-ORTP01001768-ORTP01001768.1-human-gut-metagenome-genome-assembly--contig:-NODE-1768-length-20463-cov-2.697815_pt1 | contig 20463 bp, 16 predicted proteins | sample MGYA00241913_ERZ509190 | MGnify/ENA primary metagenome ERZ509190 (study PRJEB26280, sample SAMEA2338839) | human gut metagenome | biome: human gut; feature: human-associated habitat; material: faeces...
GATAGGGGTCTCCAAAACCTTTGGTGGGAGTTCGATTCTCTCATCCCCTGCTTTTTTATGGTCCATTGGTCAAGCGGTTAAGACGCCGCCCTCTCACGGCGGAAACAGGGGTTCGATTCCCCTATGGACTATTTAATTTTATTTAGAAAGAGATGACGTCATGTGTTTAGCATGGCTTTTTTTGTTTTATGATAAAAATTTTGAAAATGATTTCACTGTCGGTATAGATTGCAAAAGATTTTTTCTCATGGTATAGTAGCAGACAAACAGGAATAAATGTAAAGAGAGAGCAATGGATGTCTGATTAGAAGACAGGAGGAAAGAAAATGGCATTTTTAGATCAGTTAAAAAAGAATACGGCGGCGGCAGGACAATTTATGGTTACGGCAGGACAGATGGCTGCCGATAAAGCAAAACAGACAGCAGATATTTTAAAAATTAAAGAACAGATCCGGCAGGAGAAAAAAGAAATCAGAAAGATGACTTACCAGATCGGGCAGACCTATATTCGTTTACATGGTGATGATTACACCGAAGAATACGCAGAATATTTTTGCGGACTGGAAGAAGCAAAGAAAAAGCTTGCACAAAGACAAAAAGAACTGCAGCAAGCCAACGAACAGAAAAAATGTGCGGAATGTGGAAAAGAACTGGCTTATACCGAAGAGTACTGCTCCCATTGTGGAACGGCGGCTGCCTATGAAACAGAATTAAAAGAAGAAAAAATTCTGGAGGCATCGGAACCAGAGGAAGAAGAGACAGAAGAACCAGAAGAAAACAACGGGTGGGAAGAAGAAAAATAATCCTGTTTTCAGATGCGGATGAACTGCGGCAAAAAGACAACGTTTGCGGCAGTTCTTTCTTTAAGAAGAGAAAAAATCCAGAAAAAGTGAAGGTGAAAAGTTGAGACGTTTAATTTACCATATCGATGTGAACAGCGCTTATTTAAGCTGGGAAGCCACAGAACAATTAAAAAATGGGGCAGAGCAGGATATTCGGAAAATTCCGTCAATTATCGGCGGGGATACCAGCCAGAGAAAAGGCGTGGTTCTGGCCAAATCTGTTCCGGCCAAAGCTTTCGGTATTCACACAGGGGAACCGGTGGCTGACGCACTGAAAAAATGTCCGTCTTTGCAAAGTTTTTCTCCGAATTTTTCTTTATATAAAAAATATTCCCGACAATTTATTGCGGTGTTGAAAAAATATGCCCCGGTGGTAGAGCAGGTATCCATTGATGAAGCTTATCTGGACATGAGTGGACTGCATTATTTTTATGAAAATGAAATAGAGGCGGCGCAATATATACAAAAAGAAATCAGAGAAGAACTGGGATTTACCGTGAATGTGGGCGTTTCTTCGAATAAACTGCTGGCAAAAATGGCATCAGATTTTGAAAAACCAGATAAGATACACACACTTTTTCCAGAAGAAATAGAAAGAAAAATGTGGCCGCTGCCAATTCGTAACTTGTTTTTTACCGGCGCGTCGGCGGCAAATAAACTGCATGCACTGGGAATAAAAACGATTGGCGATCTGGCGGTTAGTGATAAATTGTTCATTCAAGCCCATTTAAAAAGTCAGGGAGAAACCTTATGGAACTATGCCAATGGAATAGACGAATCTCCGGTGAAAGCAGTGAGGGATGAACAAAAAGGATATGGCAATTCCATAACCCTGGGAAAAGATGTTACCGACTATGAACAGGCAGCCCGGGTCCTGAGGCAATTAAGTGAAACCGTTGCGCGGAGGCTGAGACAGGATAACCTGTTTGCCCGGACCATTGATGTAGAAATCAAAGATTGTTATTTTCATAAAAGATCACACCAGAGAAATCTGGATTTTTCAACCAATACCACCGATGATTTGTATCGGAACAGCTGTCGCTTATTTCAGGAATTTTGGGATGGTACGCCCCTGCGTCTGCTGGGGATTCGATGTACAAAACTGACCAGAGAAAAGAGAGAGGAAAAAATGTGTGAGAGGCGTAACCTCAATCTGAGTCAGGAAAAAAACGGGCAGCTGCAATTTTGCCTGGAGCAGGAAAAGATACCGGAACAAACTGCCGTTGAATATCAAGAAGCAAAAGGACAGAATAAAGAAAGACATAAAAAAATGGAACAACTGGATCTGGCTCTGGATAAGATTAAAAATAAATACGGGGAAGAATCTGTTGGGAGAGCCGGGGCGTTTTTCCTTGAAAAATAGTGGGAATCAGTCTATAATGATTCTGTTTGCAAATGAGAAGAAAAATATGTCATCCTGACCACTACAGCATAAGAATAAGGAGTACAAAATGAGTGCGAAACTGAATGATATTGATATAAATGAATCTGTTGTAACCGGTATTCCCGAAGAGGAACCTGTGCGCCAGCAGTATTTCATCAGAAAATGCAGAGAAATTGTCCGGAAGAAAGAAGAGGAACTGGGAAGAAAACTCACCTTTTTTGATCAGACTTTCGGCTGCCAGATGAATTTTAAAGATTCAGAAAAATTAAATGGGATTTTGGAAGAAATAGGATATGTGCCGACGGACAGCGAACAGGCAGATTTTGTGTACTATAATACCTGTACAGTCAGAGAAAATGCCAACGTGCGTGTTTATGGCAGACTGGGTACATTGAAAAATTATAAAAAGAAAAATCCCCATATGATCATTGCCCTGTGTGGTTGTATGATGCAGGAAAAAGAAGAAGTGGAAAAAGTAAAGAATGTCTACAAATTTGTGGATATAGTTTTTGGTACACATAATATTTTCAAATTAGCAGAGTTATTGTACCAGTGTCTGGTTTCGGAAAAGCGGATATTTGATATTTGGGAAGAAACAGATCTGATTATCGAGGATCTGCCCAGCGACCGGAAGGTAAGCTTTAAAGCCGGCGTGAATATAATGTTCGGCTGTAATAATTTCTGCAGCTACTGCATCGTACCGTATGTGCGGGGGAGAGAGAGAAGCCGTAAACCGGAAGATATTGTGGCAGAAGTGGAAAAACTGGCGGCAGAAGGCGTGGTGGAAATCATGCTTCTTGGACAAAATGTGAATTCTTATGGAAAGAATCTGGAACATCCGGTGACCTTCGCCCAGCTTCTGCGCATGGTGGAAAAAGTAGACGGAATTGAACGCATCCGATTTATGACGTCGCATCCAAAGGACTTATCAGACGAACTGATCGAGGTTATGGCTTCCTCTTCCAAAATCTGCCGGCATCTCCATCTGCCGGTGCAGTCAGGCAGCAGCCGTCTGTTGAAGCTGATGAACAGAAGATATACCAAAGAAAAATATCTGGATCTGGTGGAAAAATTACGAAAAGCCATCCCGGATTTATCGCTGACCACAGATATTATTGTGGGATTTCCGGGAGAGACGGAAGAAGATTTTCAGGAAACCCTGGACGTGGTGCGAAAAGCCCGGTTTGACAGCGCATTTACCTTTATTTATTCCAGAAGATCCGGTACGCCGGCAGCACAGATGGAAGACCAGATACCGGAAGACGTGGTGCATGAACGCTTTGACCGCCTGTTAAAAGTGGTGGGCGAAGTGGCCAAAGAACGAAATGCCCGTCTGGAGGGAGAGACAGCGCTGGTGCTGGCAGAAGAGATTGATGAAAAAGATCCATCCATGATTACCGGAAGATTATCCAATAATAATGTGGTACATTTTAAGGCAGACCCGTCGGTGATCGGTAAAATTGTACCGGTTGTACTGGAGGAAGCCAAAGGATTTTATTATCTGGGGAGGTTAAGCAATGGCTAAACTTACTCCGATGATGGAACAGTATTTTGAGATAAAAAATAAGTATAAAGACTGCATTTTATTTTACCGTCTTGGAGATTTCTATGAGATGTTTTATGAGGATGCACTGACTGCATCCAAAGAACTGGAAATCACTCTGACCGGAAAAAACTGCGGACAGGAGGAACGGGCACCGATGTGCGGCGTTCCTTTTCACTCCTGTGAGCCCTATATTAATAAACTGGTGGAAAAAGGATACCGGGTGGCCATCTGTGAGCAGGTGGAAGATCCAAAAGCGGCAAAAGGCATCGTAAAACGAGACGTGATCCGGGTGGTGACGCCGGGAACCAATACGCTGACGCAAAGTCTTGATGAGACCAAAAATAATTATATCATGAGTGTGTTTTGTGAGAATGATAAATTTGGCGTGGCCATCTGCGACCTGTCTACAGGGGAATTTCGGACGACGCAGGTGGAATATCAGGATGCGCTGCTGGATGAACTGAATAAATTTCAGCCGGCGGAGATTATCTGTAACGATGGTTTTTGCATCTGTGGAATGGATTTTGAATATATCCGGGAAAAAATCGGCGCAATCATTACGCCGGTGGCCAGCTACTATTTTGAGATGGATCATTGTGAAAAAATGATCCAGGAGCAATACCATTTGCGTAATCTGGAAGGAATAGGGCTGAAGGACTATCCCTTTGGCATCATTGCCAGTGGCAGTCTGCTGCAGTATCTCCATGAGACCCAGAAGACTTCGCTGGCACATCTGATGGAACTGATTCCGTATTCTACCCAAAACTATATGGTGCTGGACAGTTCGACCAGAAGAAATCTGGAATTGTGTGAAACCATGAGGGAAAAGAGCAAAAAAGGAAGTCTTTTGTGGGTACTGGATAAAACAAAAACGGCCATGGGAGCAAGAATGCTTCGAAAAATGGTGGAACAGCCGCTGATTCATAAACAGGCCATCATGGACAGACTGGATGCGGTGGAGATGCTGAAAGAGAATGTGATGGCCAGGGAAGAATTACGAGAGTATATGAACAGCATTTACGATCTGGAACGACTGACCATGAAAGTCAGTTACCGCTCGGCCAACCCGCGGGATCTCATTGCGTTTAAAACTTCCATTCAATATTTACCGTACATCAAAGATATTCTTGGCCAGTTCAGCCGGGGTGTGCTGGCGGACATGGGAGGAGAACTGGATACGCTGGAAGACCTGTATGCTCTTTTGGAAGCAGCCATTGAAGAAGATCCGCCTCTTTCCATTAAAGAAGGCGGAATATTAAAAGCCGGTTATGATGAAGAAGTGGATCACCTGAAAAAGGCGAAGACCGAGGGCAAAACCTGGCTGGCAGAACTGGAAGAAAGAGAGAGGGAAAAAACCGGCATAAAAAATCTTCGGGTACGTTATAATAAAGTATTTGGTTATTATATCGAGGTCACCAACTCCTATAAAGATCTGGTACCGGAGTACTACATCCGCCGACAGACGCTGGCCAATGCAGAAAGGTATACAACGGAAGAGCTGCTGGAACTGGCAAGAACCATTCTGGGGGCGGAAGAAAAACTGTATGCTCTCGAATATGAACGTTATGTAGAAATCCGGGAGCTGCTGGCGGCCCAGATGGAAAGAATACAAAAAACAGCACACTATATTGCCCGGGTGGATGCGTTTGCGTCTTTGGCCGTAGTGGCAGAACAAAATGGCTACGTGCGTCCATCCATCAACCAGAGAGGGGTTCTGGACATCCGGGATGGCCGGCATCCGGTGGTGGAAAAGATGATGAAGGGCGAGTTGTTCGTTGCCAACGATACTTTGCTCGATCATAAAAAAAACAGAGTAAATATTATTACCGGACCGAATATGGCAGGAAAATCCACGTATATGCGCCAGACCGCCCTCATTGTTTTGATGGCGCAGATCGGTTCTTTTGTGCCGGCAAAATCGGCGAGCATCGGTCTGGTGGATCGGATTTTTACCAGGGTGGGCGCTTCCGACGATCTGGCTTCCGGCCAGAGTACCTTTATGGTGGAAATGAGCGAAGTAGCCAATATTCTTCGCCATGCCACAAAAGACAGTCTGTTGATTCTGGATGAAATCGGACGGGGAACCAGCACCTTTGACGGTCTGTCCATTGCCTGGGCGGTGGTGGAATACATTGCCAATAACGCAGGATTATCGGGGGCAAAAACATTATTTGCCACCCATTATCATGAACTGACAGAACTGGAAGGGAAACTTTCAGGCGTGAATAACTACTGTATTGCCGTACAGGAGAAGGGAGATCACATTATTTTTCTTCGCAAGATCATTAAAGGCAGCGCCGACAGAAGTTACGGTATTCAGGTGGCCAGACTGGCCGGGGTTCCCGATGTGGTCATTGACCGGGCAAAAGAAATTTCAGAAGAATTGGAAAAATCAGATATTACTTTAAATTCCATAAATCCCGGAAGAAAAAAGGTGGAAGAAGCAGAGCCGGTACAGCTTTCCTTATTTGATACCATGGGCATCATGCCGGTGGAAGTCAGAGAAAGTCCGGTGGAAGAAGAGTTAAAGGCCGTGGATCTTGGCAATATGACGCCAATCCAGGCGCTGAACCTTTTGTATATGTTGCAGAAAAAATGTCGCTGAGGAAGTAAGAGCAGGATACTATACGGGGAGGAACACCAAAAATGGCAGTAATACATGTACTGGATCAAAATACCATTAATCAGATTGCCGCCGGAGAAGTGGTAGAACGTCCGGCCTCCATCGTCAAGGAACTGGTGGAAAACGCCGTGGATGCTCAGTCTACGGCAATCACGATTGAAATAAAAGGCGGAGGAATAGATTTTATCCGCATTACCGATAACGGCAGCGGTATCGAGCGAACGCAGATCAGAAAAGCTTTTCTGCGCCATGCGACCAGTAAGATCACTTCTGCGGAAGATCTGGAAACCGTAGGTTCTCTGGGATTTCGGGGAGAAGCGCTCTCCAGTATCGCCGCAGTGTCTAAAGTGGAACTGGTGACCAAAACGGATGAGGGAATTTCCGGAGTACGTTATGTGATTGAAGGAGGAGAAGAACAGTCCTTTGAGGAGATTGGCTGTCCGGAGGGGACGACCTTCGTGATTCGCAATTTATTTTACAATACTCCGGCCAGAAGAAAGTTTTTAAAATCCGCCATGACGGAGTCCGGTTATGTGGAAGCTTTTGTACAAAGGCTGGCTCTTAGTCATCCGCACATTTCTTTTAAATTTATCTGTGATAATAAAAATAAAATGTCCACCTCCGGAAATGGTAATCTGAAAGATGTGATCTATCACATTTATGGCAGAGATATTGCCATGAATCTTCTGGAAGTACAATTTAGCGGAAATGGAATCCGGATTGACGGGTATGTGGGAAAACCGATGATTTCCCGTGGAAACAGAAACTATGAAAATTATTTTGTCAATGGAAGATACCTGAAAAATGCGATCATCAGCCGGGGAATCGAAGAGGGGTATAAAGGCCATGTCATGGTACATAAATTTCCGTTTACCGCCCTGATGATCGATATGGATACGCATTATTTTGATGTGAATGTGCATCCGGCCAAGATGGAGATGCGCTTTAAAAACGGGGAAGAACTTTATTCAGCCATGGTCAGCGCCGTAAGAGGAAGTTTTGTGAAAAAAGACCTGATTCCCAAAGTTTCTCTGGAAGAAAAAAAGGCCGCTTTGCCGGAAAGAAAAGAAACGCCGGAGCCTTTTGAAAAGAAAAGGCGAGCCATAGAAAAGCATTTTTCTCAATTGTCGGCAGAAAGAATCAAAGAAATTGAGAAAGAAAAGCAGGCGGAAGAATCGAACGAAAAAAAAGAAACCGGAAAGATGAAGGCCATTGCGGAACGGATTGCCCGCCTGAATGCCGATGGTTCTATGGGGCAGATCAGAAAAGAAATTGATCGGGTCATCCCGGGAAAAACATCAGCGGAAAAAGAGAAAATCGCCGGGGAGGTCAAACCGGTGGAAGGAACAACAGGCGGGGTACTGCCGGTGAGAGAAAGCGCATCCTATGAAACCGGGAAACAGATCAGTTTTGCCGATACGCCGCTTCTTTCCCGTGAAGCCAGGCCGAAACACCGGTTGATCGGGCAGGTATTTAAAACCTACTGGATGGTAGAATATGAAGACAAACTGTTTTTTGTTGATCAGCATGCTGCCCATGAGAAAGTCATGTATGAAAAGTTAAAAAAAGATTTGCAGGAGAAAACGATCCATCAGCAGATGATCGCACCGCCCATTGTCCTGTCTTTTAACCTGAAAGAAAAGGAGAAATATTTACGCTACCAGGATGCTTTTGCCAATCTGGGTTTTCAGGTTGAGGAATTTGGCGGCGAGGACTATTGCATTCGTGCGGTTCCATCCAACCTGTATGGAATCAACCAGCAGGATTTGTTTCTTGAACTTCTGGATCAGGTGGAAGAAGGAAGCCAGAGTTTATCGCTTGCGATGATTACCGATAAGCTGGCATCCATGGCCTGCAAGGCGGCGGTGAAGGGAAATCAGAAAATCAGTTTTCAGGAAATGGACAGTCTGATGGAGCAGCTTATGGAACTGGAGAATCCTTATCAGTGTCCACATGGGAGACCAACCATTATTTCCATGTCCAAATATGAACTGGAAAAGAAATTTAAGAGGATACAATCATGACAAAGAAAAAACCGTTAATTATTCTGACCGGGCCGACAGCCGTGGGAAAAACCAGTCTGTCGATCGCTCTTGCCCGGGCCGTAGGCGGAGAAATCATCAGTGCAGATTCCATGCAGGTTTATCGAAAAATGAATATTGGTACCGCAAAAATTCGTCCGGAAGAGATGGAAGGGATTCCACATTATCTGGTGGATGTCCTGGATCCGTCGGAAGAATTTAACGTGGTTCGCTTTCAGGAGATGGCCAGACAGGCCATGGAAGAAATTTATGCCCATGGAAATATTCCGATTCTGACGGGAGGTACAGGATTTTATATTCAGGCATTATTGTATGCCATAGATTTTTCTGTTCACGCATCGGAAGAAACCTATCGAAAAGAACTGACGGAACTGGCAAAGACAAAAGGAAAAGAATATCTGTATTCCATGCTAAAAGAGGCAGATCCGGAATATGCCCGGACAGTACATGCCAACAACGTGAAAAAAGTCATTCGCGCGCTGGAATACTATCAGGAAACGGGAGAAAAACTGTCTGCACATAATCAACAGCAGCAGGGAAAAGAGTCCCCCTATGATTTTATGTATTTTGTTCTGAATCATGACCGGGAAACGCTTTATGCGCGGATCAATGCCCGGGTGGATCAGATGATGGAAGAAGGCCTTCCGGAAGAAGTGCAGGGACTGTTTGAAGAAGGGTATGGTCCGGAGCTGGTTTCCATGCAGGGCATCGGCTACAAAGAGTTTTTTCCGTATTTTTACGGGAAGCAGACGCTGGATGAGGTGACAGAACAGATCAAAAAAGATACAAGGCATTTTGCCAAGCGACAACTGACCTGGTTTCGCCGGGAAAAAAAGGTACAATGGGTAAACAAGCAGGAATTTAAGAACGAAAACGATGTGCTTGAAGCAATGGTTGCCCTGTGGGAAAAACGTCCGCAGGCAGAATAAAACAAGAAGAGGATAAGCATGAAAATGAATGAGAATAAAGATCTTTTGGAACAATATTATGAAACGATGGGAATTGCAGAACCGGTGTACCGATTCTGTTCAAAAATAGAAGAAAACTTAAAAAAACGTTTTGCACAGATTGACGCTGTGGCAGAATGCAATCAGATGAAAGTGTTAAAAGCCATGCGGGAAAACCGGCTTAGCGAAGCCTGCTTTGCCCCGACGACCGGTTATGGCTATAACGATATTGGACGGGAAACGCTGGAAAAAATCTATGCGGATGTGTTCGGAACGGAAGACGCTCTGGTTCGTCCGCAGATTACCTGCGGAACCCATGCGCTTGCCCTGGCGCTCATGAGTCAGCTGCGTCCGGGAGACGAACTGCTTTCTCCGGTAGGAAAACCTTACGATACTCTGGAAGAGGTAATTGGAATCCGTCCGTCCAATGGATCGCTGGCAGAGTACGGCGTCACCTACCGACAGGTGGACTTTCTGGAGGACGGCAGTTTTGACTGGGAAAATATCGAGAAGGCATTAAATGAAAAAACCAGACTGGTCACCATTCAGCGTTCAAAAGGATATGCTACCAGACCGACTCTTTCTGTGGAAAGAATAGGAGAACTCATTGCTTTTGTCAAAGAAAGAAAACCGGATGTTCTTTGTATGGTTGATAATTGTTATGGAGAATTTGTGGAACTGACAGAACCATCACAGGTCGGTGCGGACCTGGTGGTCGGTTCCCTCATTAAAAATCCGGGCGGTGGACTGGCGCCGATCGGCGGTTACCTGTGTGGAACAAAAGAATGCATTGACCGGGCCGCTTATCGTCTGACGTCTCCGGGGCTGGGAAAAGAAGTAGGGGCAACGCTGGGAGTAACGCCGGCGCTGACCCAGGGACTTTTTCTGGCGCCTACGGTGGTAAAAGGCGCGCTGAAGGGGGCGATTTTTGCCGCGGCAATTTATGAAGAACTGGGGTATCGTGTTATTCCGGGAAGTAAAGAAAGTCGTCATGACATTATTCAGGCGGTAGAATTTGGGGATCCGGATCTTCTGGTGGCTTTTTGTGAAGGAATCCAGGCAGCGGCGCCGGTGGACAGTTTTGTCCGTCCGGAACCATGGGATATGCCGGGGTATGACGCCAAAGTCATCATGGCGGCCGGCGCCTTCGTGTCCGGTTCTTCCATTGAGCTTAGTGCGGACGGACCGATGAAAGAACCGTATGCTGTCTATTTTCAGGGAGGGCTGACCTGGGAGCATGCCAAATATGGCATTATGATGTCTTTACAGAAAATATATGAGACAGGAAAAATACAGCTTTAACTTTAATTTTCTGTAATATAATACACAAAAAATTAAGGAAACCGGTAGTGTTCTGGTATATACAAAGATTCTATTCTATGGTAAAATATTTTACTGGATCTGCTTTCTGACTTTGTGTCTGGAGAGAGAAGGAGGCAGAGTGAAAAAGCAGTTTAGGACCATGAAAGAGAGGCCAGTTTCAGAAAGACCTTACGAAAAATGTCTGGATTCCGGGGCGGAATCTTTAAGCGACGGAGAGCTTCTTGCCGTCATTTTGCGTTCGGGAACAAGAGAATGCAGCGCTTTGGAACTGGCGTGGAAACTTTTGGACAAACACCCGGTTTATAAAGGGATCGCCGGATTGCACCATCTGAACCTGAGCATGTTAAAAGAAATTTCCGGTATTGGCAATGTGAAAGCCATAGAAATTCTTTGTATTCTGGAACTGTCCAAAAGGTTATCTCAGGCATCGGTGACAAAAGAAAATGATTTTAGTTCACCGGATTATATCGCCGCATATTATATGGAAGCCATGCGCCATCTTCCGGCAGAAAAGGTTATGCTTTTGCTGCTGGATAGCAGACATCGGCTGATGAAAGAAATCGAGCTTTCCAAAGGGACGGCGGACAGCGCCTATGTTTCTGTCCGTTCCATCTTTGTGGAAGCGTTTCGTTATGAAGCGGTGCGAATCATCCTCATTCATAATCACCCGTCCGGTTATCCGGAACCAAGCAGAGAAGATCTTCTGTTAACCAGAAGAGTAAAAGAAGCGGGGGAAATGCTGGGGATTCCGCTGACCGATCATATTATAATCGGCGATCAGTGTTACGTCAGTCTGAGAGAACAAAAGATGATGTGATTGTTACTGTGGGAGGAAAAGAGAATAGTACTTCCGATAATTTATACAGATTTAGGAAAGGAGACATACCGATGTCCGAAAAAATATATGGAATTGATATGGGAACAAATTCCATTAAAATTTATCAGAAATCCGCAGGTGTTGTAGTTCATCAGAAAAATATGATTGCCATGGTAAAGAAAAATGAGCCTTTGGCTGTGGGAGATGAAGCGTACTCCATGTATGAAAAAGCACCGAAAAATATCGAGGTAAAACGACCGATCGTCAATGGCGTCATTGCAGATTTTACGGCAATGCAGAACATGATTCAGCTTTATTTTAAAGGATTCAAAGGGAAAAAAGGGACAGAAGGTCTGACCGCCAACGGAACATCGGAATTTTATATTGCCGTTCCTACGGATATTACGGAAGTAGAAAAAAGGGCGTTTTATGATTTGATCGCCAGTTCTTCCCTGAAAACAAAGAAAATACGTATTGTAGAAAAACCGATTGCCGATGCGCTGGGAGCAGGACTGGACGTCATGGACGCTACCGGTCGTCTCATTGTCAACATTGGAGCAGATACCACAGAAATCAGTTTGATCAGTCTGGGCGGTATCGTGCAGAGCCGTCTTCTGAAAATCGGCGGAACAAGATTTGACGAAGCCATTCAGCAGGCGGTGAAGAAAAAACATAATCTGGTTATCGGAATGAAGAGTGCAGAACGGTTGAAAATGCAGTTGGCCAGTGGCATAAAAGAAGAGGAAGAAGTGACCTATGACGTTATGGGACGGAATTTGATCACCGGACTTCCAAATAAGGTGACGGTAACCAATCATCTGATTTTTGATGCCATGGCAGAAAGCATGTCTTCTGTGATTGACGCTATTAAATTTATTCTGGAGAAAACCCCGCCGGAACTGTCCATGGATATTATGCATGACGGCGTATGCATGACTGGAGGATCCACACATATCAAAAATCTGGATCTGCTGATTCAGCAGGAGACAGGGCTGTCTATTATGAAGATGGAAGACCCGGAACTGACCGTAGTCAAAGGACTGGGAATGATCATGGAAAATCCGGATTATGAAAGAATGGCTTATAATTTGCTGGAGTCAGATTTTCATTAAAAACCGCAGTTGTGAAATGGGGAGATTATTATGAAGCATCGTCGTAATATTGAGTTTTCACCGAAAATGCTGTTGATCTTTCTCACTGCATTGTGTGTTCTTCTTCTTTCTGTCAGCGTGATTTTTAAAGAAGTGACGAAGCCTTTCGGAAACATTGTGGCGACTGTGGTGATTCCGATGCAGGATGGAATCAATTCTGTCGGCGTGTGGGTCAGCGATCGTTTTACTTCCCGAAAGACCATGGAAGAGTTAAAAGAAGAAAATGAAAAGCTGACAAAAAAGGTAGAAGAACTCACCAGACAAAATGAAAGCCTCAGCAGCGGACAAAAGGAACTGGAAGAATTACAGGAACTGTTTGCCTTACAGCAGGAATATGCCTCCTATAAGACGGTGGGGGCAAGAGTGATCAGCAACGGCAGCGGAAACTGGTATGAGAATTTTATCATTAACAAAGGTTCCTCCGATGGAATCACGGAAAATATGAATGTTTTAGCGGATAACGGCCTTGTAGGAATCGTGACCGATGTAGGGCGTAATTATGCCAAAGTGCAATCCATCATCAGTGACGGCAGCAGCGTCAGCGCCATGTCCACGACATCGTCGGATAATTGCGTGGTGCAGGGAAACAGTGAGACGATGAACAGAGATGGAAATATTGACGTGGCCTATATTAGTAAAGACGCCACAATGAAAGCCGGTGATGAACTGGTGACATCCAATATCAGTTCCCGGTATCTGCCGGGACTGCGGATTGGTACGGTGAGCGACATCACCATGGATTCTTCCAACCTGACCCAGTCCGCAAAGGTGACGCCGGTGGTGGATTTCCAGCATATTGATGAAGTGCTGGTCATCACACAGTTGAAGAAGGTACCGGCAGACAGTGAAAGTGCAGAGTAGAGATTTGTTGGCGGAAAAAGGCATCGGGAAAAGGATGCTCTTTCCGCCAGTTGTGTAAGAAGGGATATTTATGAGACGTGGGATAGTGACGGCGGCTGCGATTTTAATCAGTTTTCTTTTGCAGACATCGGTATTTGATCTGTTTAAGCTGGCGGGTACAGCGCCGAATGTTTTATTGATTCTGGTCGTTTCTGTGGCCGTAATGCGGGGGCAGAAAGAAGGCATGCTGACCGGATTTTTCAGTGGGCTGATGCTGGACATTTTTTATGGTTCCTGGCTGGGCGGCTTTGCCTTTTTGTACATGCTCTTGGGGTTTGTCGGCGGTTATTTTCATCAGATTTACTACTCCGATGATAATTTTTTGCCTCTGGTGCTCATTGGTGCAGGAGATCTGCTCTATGGACTGATCATGTATCTGGTATATGGCTTGCTGCAAAATCATATGGATCTGCTTTTTTATCTGAAAACGATCATTTTGCCCGAGGCGGTATATACCATAGCCGTTGGGCTGCTTTTGTATCAGATTTTGCTGCGGATTAATGACTGGCTGGAAAAAAATCAAAAAGGAAGTGCAGATTTTGTTTGATAAAAAACCGAAAAAAGATAAATTTATGATAAAAAAACAGCTCATCAGTTTTTTTTCCCATCGTCTGGTCATGGTGGGGATGCTGATTTGTATTCTTTTTGGTATTCTGGTCTACCGCCTTTTTGTCCTGCAGATTATCGAGGGAAAAGAGCATTTATCCAATTTTAAATATAAAGTGGAAAAGACCATAGAAACCAGCGGAGCCAGAGGAAACATCTATGACTGTCAGGGAAAACTTTTAGCCTATAACCAACTGGCATACAGTATAACGCTGGCCAATGATGATTCCATAAAAAAAATGGCGGCAGAACAGAGCAAAGAAGAAAAACGAAAGGTCTCCGAAAACGAAATTAAAAATGAAGTAATCTACAAACTGATTCAGGTACTGGAGGCCAACGGCGATAAAATCGCCTATGATCTGCCGCTGAAAGTGAATGGTAAAGGGAAGCTGGTTTTTACCGAAACTGGCGGAGCGCTGACCAGATTTAAAAAAGATATTTATGGAATCATCCGGATAGAGGATCTGAAAGGCGATGAGAAAAAGAAGGCGGAACACTGGATGAACAGTTCTCCGGAGGAGGTATACGAATATCTCCGTATGGGAACCGACGGACCGGCAGGTTCCGGAAATATGTTTGAGATTTCCGAAAAACATTCTGTGGAAGATACGCTCAAGATCATGTCTGTCCGTTTTGACTCTTACATGAATCGCTATTCCCAGACAACACCGATCACCGTGGCATCCAACATCAGCAATGAAAGTATTGCAGAGATTGCCGAAAGAAAAAATGAATTTCCGGGAGTAGAGATTAAAGCAGATTCTCTGCGAAAGTATAATGACGCGAAATATCTGTCCGGGATTATCGGTTATACTGGCGTGATTTCCGAAAGTGAGCTGGAAGAATATAATGCGAACCACGGGGATTATGAAGCGGACGATGTCGTAGGAAAAACCGGCATAGAAAAGACCATGGAGGGAGTCCTGCAGGGGAAAAAAGGAAAACAGAAAGTCCTGGTGGATAATCTGGGAAAAGTCATTACCACGGTGGATACCACGGAAGCGTCTGCAGGCAACAATATTTATCTGACCATTGATCTGGAATTGCAAAAATATGCCTATAATATTCTGGAAAGAAGGCTGGCCGGTATCGTTTTAGCCCATCTGACCACGGCGGAAGAACCGGGCTCCAATAAAATGATTCCAATAAAAGACGTATATTTTTCTTTAATCGACAATAATATTATTGATGTAACCAGGTTGAATGCAAAGAATGCGGAAAAGAATGAAAAAGAAGTTTATGCGCTTTTTGAGAAAAAACAGGAACAGGTGATGAAAAGCCTGCGCCGGGAGTTATCGGATGGGACAACCATCAGAAAAAATCTCAGCGATGAACGTCGGGAATATGTGGATTATATTTATAATCTGCTGATTGAAGATGGCGTGCTTTCCACCACCCTGATGGATGAAAAAGATGAAGTCTGTCAGGCATGGAAAGAAGAGCGTATAACCATAAAAAAATTCCTGCAGCATGCCATCAATCAGGAGTGGATAGATATTACCGCTTTTAATATTAAGGCGGATTATTATTCTGGTGATGAAATCTATGCCGAATTGATAAATTATATTGTAGATACGTTGAAAAGTGATGAAGCATTTGATAAAATCTTATATAAATACATGATTAAAAACGGGGAGCTCAGTGGAAAGCGGGTATGTTTGTTACTTTTTGATCAGAATGTGTTAAACAAAGACAGGGACAAACATTATGACGCCCTCCTCCACGATCAGTTATCTTCTTATAACTTCATGTATCAGAAGATAAAAAATCTGGAAATCACACCGGCGCAGCTGGCGTTGGATCCATGTTCCGGCTCTGTGATCATTACGGATCCGGATACCGGCGCAGTAAAAGCCATGGTTTCCTATCCAAGCTATGACAATAACCGTTTGGCCAATGGCATTGATTCCAGTTACTATGCTGCGTTAAACAGCGACAAATCTTCCCCGATGTTAAATCGATGTACCCAGACCAGAACGGCGCCCGGATCGACATTCAAGCCGGTTTCCGCAACGGCGGCCTTGCAGGAAGGGATAATCGACGGAAACGACTACATCAAGGACAAGGGGATTTTTGAGGAAATTACGCCAAGTCCGAAATGCTGGATATATCCCAATGCCCACGGCTCCCTCAATGTCAGCGGAGCGATCGCCGTATCCTGTAACTACTTTTTTTATAAAATGGGATATGAACTGGGAAGCAGTAACGGAACCTATAACAGTACAAGAGGTCTGGATAAACTGAAAAAGTATGCGCGTCTGTATGGTTTTGATCGTAAATCCGGGGTGGAAATCACCGAGTATGAACCACATATCTCCGATGAAGACGCTGTTCGTTCTGCCATCGGTCAGGGTACAAACAGTTTTGCGCCGGTACAGATTGCCCGTTATGTGACCTCCCTGGTCAATGAAGAAGATCTGGTCAGTCTGTCCTTATTGGATAAAACCACGGATGCGGAAGGAAATGTACTGACTACATTTGAGAAAAAAACAGAAGACAGTCTGGATGTGGATGACAGTACCTTTGCCCTGATTAAAAGAGGTATGCGGGATGTGGTCAACGGAAAGGACAGTTCCATCAAATTTCTGTACAAGAAACAGGGGCTGAACGTCGCTGGGAAAACCGGTACCGCACAGGAAAATAAGAGCAGACCAAACCATGCTCTGTTTATTTCCTATGCGCCGTATAATGATCCGGACATTGCCATGACTGTGGTTGTGCCGAATGGATATACATCAACAAATGCAGCGGAAATCGCAAGAGATATTTATAAATATTATTTTAAGAAGACCAGCAAGGCGGAGAAAAAAGCGACAACAGCGCTTATGCCAACTGGAAATGACAGCAGTAACGACTAGGAAACAGGAGGAAATATGAAAAGTTCCGTGATTATTAAAGGAAATAAGTATGGATTTCAGATTGTGTTAAATCCTACCCTTCCTTTTGAGGAACTGCTTCGCGAAGTGGCAGAAAAATTTAAAGAATCCATCCGGTTCTTTGATTTTAGCCGATCCATCGCGGTGAGCTTTGAGGGAAGAGAACTTACACAGGGAGAACAAAATTTACTTGTAGATACAATCATGGAAAACAGCGGTCTGAACATCAGTTATATCATTAACGGAGGGAAGGCTGTGGAAACAGAATTTGCCCAGGCTTTATTGGCCGGGGAAGAGGCAGGACGCATACAGGACGAAATGCAGGAAGAAGAGCAGGACAACAGACAGGACATTCCTTTTCCGGACAGTCTGATTGGAAAAAACGGTCAGTTTTACCGCGGAACATTGCGTTCGGGACAAAAAATTGAGGTCAATGGCAGTATCGTGATACTGGGAGACATTAATCCGGGAGCGCAGGTGATCGCCGGCGGCAATGTGGTTGTGCTGGGATGCCTGAAAGGGAATGTCTATGCAGGGTATCCTGAAGATAAAAGCGCCTTTGTCGCATCTCTGATGATGGAACCCATGCAGATCCAGATTGGAGACTGTATTGCGAGAGCTCCGGACCAGAAGGGAAAAAATAAAAGAGCAGGCAGAAAGAAAAATCAAAAGCAGTTGGAAGCAAAGCTGGCTTTTGTGGAAAATAACAGCATTTTTATTGAAACGATCACCCGGTCGTTGATCAGTGAAATCAGCATCAGTTAAAAAATAAGAGGAGATTGAAGATGAGCGAAGTAATTGTAATTACATCAGGAAAAGGCGGCGTTGGAAAAACGACGACTACGGCAAATATTGGTACCGGACTGGCCATGCTGGACAAGAAGGTTGTGATGATCGATACCGATATAGGACTTAGAAACCTGGATGTCGTTATGGGACTGGAAAACAGAATCGTTTATAATCTGGTGGATGTCATTGAAGGAAACTGCCGGATCAAACAGGCGATGATTAAAGATAAACGATATTCCAATCTCTTTTTGCTGCCATCCGCCCAGACGAGAGATAAAAGTTCCGTCAGTCCGGAACAGATGCGTAAACTGGTTGATGAACTTCGGGAAGAGTTCGACTACATATTGCTGGATTGTCCGGCGGGAATTGAACAGGGATTTAAAAATGCTATTTCCGGAGCAGACCGGGCGATCATCGTGACTACGCCGGAAGTGTCCGCTATTCGTGATGCCGACCGTATTATCGGCCTGCTGGAAGCCAATGAACTGAAAAAGATTGAGCTGGTTGTTAACCGTATTCGTATGGACATGGTAAAACGGGGAGACATGATGTCCGTGGAAGATGTCATTGATATTCTGGCCATCGATCTGATCGGCGTTGTTCCGGATGATGAAAGTATCGTGGTGGCAACCAATGAGGGAGAACCGCTGGTAGGAAAAGACTCTCAGGCCGGAAAGGCTTTTGCCAATATCTGCCACAGAATTTTAGGAGAAGAAGTTCCGGTTATGGAGTTTGAGACAGAAGGAATCTTTAAGAAAATCATCGGATTATTCAAACGGGGATACTAGGGGTACAAAAGGAGGAAAACTTATGGGTTTCATGGATACATTTTTCAGAAAGAGAAGTTCTGGAAATATGGCGAAAGATCGTCTTAAACTGGTGCTGGTTTCCGATCGGTCCAACTGTTCGCCGGAGACGATGGAAATGATTAAAAATGACATTATTGATGTGATTTCCAAATACATGGAAATTGATACACAGGGACTGGATATTCAGATCACACAGACCGAATCCGAAGAAGGCAACGGAAATGTACCTGCGCTTTATGCGAATATTCCAATCAAAGAGGTCCGGTTTCACAGATAAGTACAGGAGGCTCACATGTTAAAACAGAAATACCAGTTCAAAAATTATAATTGGGTGTTGGCGTTTGTCGTTCTGGCTATTAGCTGTATGGGAGTTCTGTTCATTAACAGTGCGGATAGTTCATATACCAGTAAGCAGTTTGTGGGACTGTTGCTATGTGCAGGGGTGATGTTTTTCCTGTCGGTGATCAATTATAATTTTATCTGTGATTACAGCAGGATTCTCTATGTTCTTAACCTGTTTGTTTTGTTGGCGGTAAAGCTTTTTGGGGTTAATGTCGGCGGGGCGACCAGATGGCTTAATCTTGGCTTTACCAGAATACAGCCTTCCGAGTTTACCAAGATCATTATGATTATCTTTGTGGCGGTATATATACAGGAGCACGAGGAAGACTTTAACGACTGGAAAGTGCTGGTAAAACTGGCGGCTTTATGCGCTGTACCGTTGCTTCTTGTCGTTATTGAGCCCGATCTGTCCACCACACTGGCCATCACTTTTATTTTACTGGCGGTAATTTTTGTGGGAGGAATCAATATTAAACTGGTGCGTCGGTGCATCTTGATCATGATTCCTCTGATGGCTCTGTTTATCTGGTATATTCAGACGCCGGGACAGATTCTTTTACGGGAATATCAGGTGACGAGGATCATGACGTTCCTGAATCCGGCGAAATATTCTGCGACCACCGCCTACCAGCAGGAAAACTCCGTGATGGCCATTGGTTCCGGGCAGCTTTACGGTAAGGGACTGAATAATAATACCATCTCGGATGTCACTGTTCCGGATACCGGACTGGTTTCCGAACAGCAGACCGACTTTATTTTTTCTGTCATCGGAGAAGAGATTGGATTCATCGGCAGTATAGCGGTAATCATTTTACTGGCAATCATTGTAATACAATGTTTAATTATCGCTCATCGTGCCAAAAATATGAGTGGAAGACTGATTGCAACGGGAATAGCGGCGTTGATCGGTTTTCAGTCATTTATTAATATTGCCGTGGCCACCCATCTTTTGCCAAATACCGGGTTGCCGCTGCCATTTATCAGTTACGGCCTTACCTCCCTGTTAAGCTCTATGGCCGGGATAGGTATTGTGCTGAATATAGGACTGCAGAGGCATTATTAAAACATTATTTGGATAAACATTTTATTAAAGAGGATAAATCATCACAAAAGGAAAAAGGAGGGATTAGATGAATGTTGGACTGATTGCCCACGACGGAAAGAAAAAACTGATGCAGAACTTCTGCATTGCTTACCGGGGCATTTTGAACAAACATGAATTGTATGCAACAGCAACAACAGGAAGATTGATCGAGGAAGTAACGAATCTGAATATTCACAAATATCTGGCGGGACCCCTGGGAGGAGAACAGCAGCTTGGGTCCCAGATCGAGCATAACCTGATTGATATGGTCATTTTTCTGCGAGATCCGTTAAATCAGAAAAACCATGAGCCGGACATCTTTAATGTCATGCATTTATGCGATATGCACAATATTCCTCTGGCAACGAATCTGGCCACGGCA
>ENA-ORTP01001773-ORTP01001773.1-human-gut-metagenome-genome-assembly--contig:-NODE-1773-length-20444-cov-3.153514_pt1 | contig 20444 bp, 18 predicted proteins | sample MGYA00241913_ERZ509190 | MGnify/ENA primary metagenome ERZ509190 (study PRJEB26280, sample SAMEA2338839) | human gut metagenome | biome: human gut; feature: human-associated habitat; material: faeces...
CGCTGACGCTGTCCGCCGGAAAACTCATGAGGATAACGGTTGTAGTATTTTGGATTTAAGCCTACTACCTCCATTACCTTTAAAACATGGGCTCTCATCTCTTCCTTTGAAGCGAACCGCTTCTGGATCTTTAAGGGCTCCTCGATAATTTCACCGATGGTCATACGGGGATTTAAGGATGCGTATGGATCCTGGAAAATAATCTGCATTTCTGCACGCATTTTCCGAAGCTCCTGACCGGACGCCTTTTTAAAATCCTGCCCCTTATAGATGATCTCACCATCTGTAGGCTCGATCAGACGCAGTACGGAACGTCCCATGGTAGATTTTCCGCATCCGGACTCTCCTACCACACCAAGGGTTTCTTTTGGGTTTAAGGTAAAGGAAACATCATCCACAGCCTTGATAAATGTCTTTTCTCCGGACCGGAATGTCTGTTTCACCGGGAAAAGCTTTCTTAAATGCTTTACCTCCAAAAGGGGCGTTTCATTTATATGTTCGCTCATTTGGCGCTTTCCTCCCATCCTTTCATATATTTAAAGCAACGCACCCTGCGTCCATTTACTTCCTCTAACTCCGGCATCTGCTTTCGGCAGATTTCCTTTGCATAAGGACATCTTGGACAGAAGGCACAGCCCTCAGGCATATCGTCAAAGCTTGGCACCATGCCCTCGATCACACTTAATTCCTTTGTGTCATCGCCGTCCAGTCTGGGGATACAGCTCATAAGGCCTGCGGTGTAGGGATGCAGCGGTTCATCAAAGATCTGATCGCAGGTAGCATGCTCTACTACCTTTCCCGCATACATTACCATTACATCATCCGCAACCTCGGCAATTACGCCCAGATCGTGGGTAATCATCATAACAGAGGTGCCTGTCTCTTCCTTCAGCTCATTGATCAGATCCAGAATCTGAGCCTGGATGGTAACATCCAGAGCCGTAGTAGGCTCATCGCAGATCAGAAGCTGGGGATTGCAGCATAAAGCCATGGCGATCATCACTCTCTGGCGCATACCGCCGGAAAGCTGATGGGGATACTCGTCAAAGCGCTTCTCTGCCAGAGGGATCTTAACCTTTTTAAGCATCTCGATCCCCTTTTCTCTTGCCTGCTGCTTTGTAACATTTTCATGGAGCAGAATGGCCTCCATCAGCTGCTGGCCGATGGTGAATACAGGGTTTAAGGAGGTCATGGGCTCCTGGAAGATCATAGCCACCTTATTGCCTCGGATCTGACGCATCTGATCCTCATTCTTCTTTAACAGATCCTCTCCCTCAAACAGGATCTCTCCTCCTGCATGGATTCCGGGAGGCGTCTCCACCAGTCCCATAATGGAAAGAGAAGTGATACTTTTACCGCAGCCGGATTCTCCTACGATCCCCAGGGTTTTTCCCCTCTCAACGGAAAAGGTTACGTCATTGACCGCCTTTACCAGTCCGGCATCGGTACGAAAATATGTCTTTAAATTTTTAACTTCCAGTATTTTATCTGCCATTGGGTCCTCCTTCATCAGTTTTTCAGCTTGGGATCTAATGCATCTCTTAAGCCGTCACCGAAAATGTTAAATGCGATTACCGTGATCATGATTGCCACACCAGGCATAATGCTGTAGACCGGACGGTAGCTGATAAAGGTCTGAGCTGCAGAAATCATATTTCCCCATGAAGGCGTAGGTGGCTGGATACCAATACCAAGGAAACTTAAGGATGCCTCATACATGATCGCATTGGGGATACCCAGAGTAACTAAAACAATGATGGTAGAGAGGCAGTTGGGAACCAGTCCCTTGGTGATGATCCAGAAGGTAGATGCTCCGCAGGCGCGGCTGGCCTCTATGTACTCCTTTTCCTTTAACTGCATCACAGAACCGCGGATCATGCGGGCTGTGCGCACCCAGGTTAAAAGTCCCAGTGCGATAAACAGGTTTAAAACACCCTTTCCAAGGAAAGTCATAATCGCCATGGCAAAGATCAGATCCGGGAATGCCTGGAAAATTTCCATAATACGGGAAATCACACTGTCAATACGGCCGCCGTAGTAGCCTGCAACAGCACCCAGGGTAACTCCTACAATGGAAGCCACGATCTGAGCTACAATACCGATACTTAATGAAACACGGGAACCGTAAATAATTCTGGAAAGAATATCACGGCCGTATTCGTCGGTTCCAAAGGGATGAGCCATGCTGGGCTCTGCCAGTACGGCAGAATAGTCCTGATAGGTTGGGTCATAGGGAGCAATGACAGGTGCAAAAATAGCAACCAGCACTAAAAGCACCAGTATTCCTGCACAGAACATAGCCATTTTATTCTTCTTTAAGCGGCGGAGGCTGTCTCCGTAAAAACCGGAGGAATACTGCATCCCCTGCTCCATCATATCCTGTTCAAACTGTTTCTGTTTATTAAAAAAACGTATCATCGCTTACTTACGCTGCTCCTTTCCCATATCGAATTCTTGGATCCAGGAATGCATAGGAAATATCTACCAGCAGATTCACGATTACGAATACGAACGCAATATACATAACCGTTCCCTCAAGAAGAGGAAGATCGCGGTTTGACATAGCGTCAACTGCCAGCTTTCCGATACCCGGAATTGAGAATACCTTTTCAATCAGCATGGATCCTGTCAGCATATAGCCGAAATCCGTTCCCACCAGGGTAACAATGGGGATCATTGCATTCTTTAATGCATGCTTGAGGATAACAGACCAGCGCTTTGCGCCCTTTGCCCTGGCGGTACGGATGTAATCCTGATTTAATACCTCCAGCATACTGGTTCTTGTGATCCTGGCCATACTTCCCGCATATCTGGCGCCTAAAGCCACGCTGGGAAGGATATAGGAAGCAGCAGAATCAAAGCCGGAAATAGGAAGGATGTTCAACTTTAAGCCAAACACGATCTGAAGAATGATCGCTACCCAGAAGGCCGGAGCAGAAACTCCTACGATGGAGAGGATCATCACTGCCGTATCAATGCCCTTTCCTCTCTGTACTGCGGAGAAAATTCCGCAGGGAATACCGATCACTGCTGCAAATGCAAAAGACATGCAGGCCAGCTTCACTGTCACTTTAAAGCAGCGAAATAAAGCGTCTGAAACGACTTCTTTTGTAAAATAGGAAGTTCCGAAATCAAAGCGGACCGCTCCCTTTAAGAAATTAAGGTACTGGACATGGTAAGGAAGATCCAGTCCCAGTTCGTGGCGAACCTTGGCGATAGTCTCGGGATCCGCACGTTTCTCCAGCATCATGGCAACCGGATCTCCCGGAACAACCTGCAGCAGGATAAAGGTAATAAGACTGATACCCAGAAGTACGAAAATGGTCTGGGCCAGACGTTTTGCCGTATACGAAAGCATAATTTCCTCCTGATATAAAAAATAGGGGGCGGGAGCATATTACGCGCTCCTTTTGCCCCCCTGTTTCACATGGATTACTGCTGAATATCCGCATTCTTCCAGAACATACGGAAGGTAGCATCCATCTTAAAGCCAGTGATCTTCGGATTTAAAAGATAGAACTTTGTTTCATTGTACAGAGGTGTGGTTGCCCAGTCCTCTCTTGTCATGATGTGTTCTGCCTTTGCGTAAATCTCCTGACGCTCGGCCGGATCTGTAGTTGCGATTCCATCTTCCAGAAGCTGATCAAATTCTGCATTGTGCCAGAAGCTGGAGTTGGAATCTGTCTTAGTCATCGGATAAAGCATACTCTCAGGATCGGAGTAATCTACATACCAGTTGGCAATACCGCAGTCAACACCGCCGTTCTTCTTCATATCAGACCATGCAGCAGAGTCAACCTGCTCAACCTCAACCCGGATGCCGGCTGCCTTTGCCTGCTGCTGGAATGCAGTAACGATTGCAACGTTACCCTGATACTTGGTATTTACAGTCACACGCAGATCAATTCCGTCCGGATAGCCGGCTTCCGCTAAAAGAGCCTTTGCCTGCTCCGGATTATACTCGAACTCAGGAAGAGTCTCGTCATGTCCGATGATGCCTGCCGGAATGTAGGAAGTAGGAACGGTTGCTGTTCCGTGAAGGATGCTCTCACAGATCGACTTGCGGTCGATAGAAAGAGCGATTGCCTGTCTTACCTTTGGATCCGGGAAGGTCTTTGCATTTAAGGTCAGAGTATAGTTTCCGGTAGGCTGGAAGCCGTGCATCTGATCCTTGATCTGGGGATTACTGGAGTATACGGGGTAAATGGAAGGATCCACATCTACATAATCTACATTGCCCTTCTGGTATTCCAGTACCTGTGTATTTACATCTTCGATAAATTTGTAGTCCAGTCCGTCTAACTTCACAGCGCCGCCGTGGTAATCATCAAATCTTGACAGTACAACGCCTACGCCGCTCTGATAGCTGTCCATCTTGAAAGGACCGGTTCCGTATAATACCTGCATACCCCAGGTATCTCCTGCTTCCTCGCAGGCTGCCTCAGGATAAATCGCACAGTATCCGGTAGAAAGAACGGAAGCGAATGGCGCGTATGGCTTAACCAGCTTGATGGTAAAATGAGTATCATCCTGTACCTGAATACCGGACATCTCCTCAGCTGCGCCGTCAGCCAGTTCTTTATAGCCCTCTACATTCTCCATCAGAGTTGCCATCTTTGTAAGCTTTACCAGACGCTCAAAGGAATACTTTACATCAGAGGCCTTTAAAGTCTCCCCATTGTGGAACTTCACATCGGGAAGCAGCTCGAAGCTGTAGGTCATGCCGTCCTCGGATACCTCCGGAAGAGCGGTAAGAAGATTAGGCTCCAGACTTCCGTCTTCCATCGTAGTAATCAGAGACTCTGTTACATTGTCTGTGATCTTCATAACAATACTATAGGTATACTGCTGGGGATCCAGCGCTACCTGTGGGTCAACTGCAGCGACTCTTACAACCTTGCCGCCGGCCGGTACTCCTGCTGCTGGTGCCGCAGTAGTGCTTTCTGCTGCTCCTCCTGCTGCCGTTGTTTCCGTCTGACCGGAACCGCCGCAGGCTGACAAAGAAAGTGCAGTTGCAATTAAACATACGGCTGCCGCAAATCTCTTTTTCATAATTACATCCTCCTGTGCTTTTGTATAAACATTCGATTTTACACTTTTTTTAGTATAATATTTCACTGACCGTTTGTCAAGGACATATGTTGCAGAAACAGCGACAATTCTTTTTATTAAAAATTTCCATTTCTCACAAAAAATCTCCCAGGAACTTCACCAGCCAGGGAAGCATAAAAAGGGCGCCGCAGATCAGGCTGGCTGCCAGACTACATACAGTCCGCTCCTCTTCTGATAATTCCTCATAGGACACAATATGCTCATCTGCAAAATCCACAATGTCCGTATAGCTTTTTCTCACCGGCTTCTTTTTCTTCCGCTCCTCCAGCATATGGTGCATCGTTACCCCGTCCAGATGGAGATAGGAAAACCAGGCCATACAGAAAAATAAAAGCCCTGCCGTGAGACAGCCGTCTCTAAGCAGCGAGAGCCGCCCCGCTGTATTTATAAGTCTGTCCCACAGAAGAAGGGCAGTTACAGCAAGGGCGGCTCTTGTTACGCATTTGTATAAAACGGGCCGTATCATGTATGTTTTAAATAACGAACCTTTTTTATTCATTGCATTTTATCCTTCGATCTCTTTCCGATATCCTTCCAGTTCTCTCTGATTGCCCCAGACAAAATGGCCAGGCAGAATTTCTTCCCAGACAGGCTTATCTGTGCTGTAATCATGGATGGACGGATCATAAACCAGAAGCTTCTTTTTCTTTTCCAGTTCCGGATCCGGGATCGGCACTGCCGACAGCAGCGCCTTGGTATAAGGATGGAACGGATGAAGGAACAGTTCTTCTGCCTCTGCCAGCTCCACGATCCTTCCTTTGTGGATAACCGCAATCCGGTCGGAAATAAACCGTACCACGGAAAGGTCATGGGCAATGAACAGATAGGTCAGGCCTCTGGTCTGCTTTAAATGATTTAACAGGTTTAATACCTGAGCACGGATGGATACGTCCAGAGCGGAAATCGGCTCATCCGCCACCACAAATTCCGGTTCCATAATCAACGCCCTGGCAATACCGATACGCTGGCGCTGGCCGCCGGAGAATTCATGGGGGAAGCGGGAAGCAAACTCCGGCAGAAGTCCTACCTCACGGAGCGCATGCTCTACCTTTCTCTTTCTGTCAGTTTCATCCTTGTAAAGATGGAAATTGATCAGTCCCTCTGAAACAATATAGTCTACCTTGGCCCGTTCATTTAAGGAAGCCATAGGATCCTGGAAGATCATCTGGCAGGACTTAACCACCTTTCGGTCCAGTTCCTTTGAAATTTTTCCGCTGATGCGCGCTCCCCGGTAAAGGATCTCTCCGCCGGATACAGGATTGATCCGGGTAATAGCTCGTCCGATGGTAGTCTTTCCGGAACCGGACTCGCCTACCAGGGAAAAGGTCTCTCCCTTATAGATATCAAAATTTACATGGTCAACCGCTACAAACTTCCTTTTGCCGCTTCCGAAGGTAATCTGCAGGTCTTTGATTTCGATCAGTTTTTCTCTCTCTGCCATTGCGTCTTACCCTCTTCCTTTCATTTTTTCACGGAGCTTGCGGATGGAATCCGGCTGTTCGATCTTCGGAGCCCTTGGATCCAGATACCAGGTCTTTGCCTTGTGGGTAGGACTCACATCGAAAAATGGAGGCTCCTCCTCAAAATCAATAGCAAGAGCCATACGGTTTCTGGGAGCAAAGGCATCTCCCTTGATCTCATTGAATAGGTTCGGCGGGGTTCCCTCAATGGTTGGAAGCTCCTCTCCCTTGATACCCAGCTGAGGCAAAGCGGAAAGAAGCGCCCAGGTGTACGGATGCCATGCATCATAAAAGATCTCATCCACCTTACCGTATTCTACGATCTGTCCTGCGTACATAACAGCCACGCGGTCCGCCACATTGGCAACTACGCCCAGGTCATGGGTAATGTAGATAACCGTCATGTTCAGCTCTTTTTGCAGATCGCGGATCAGATTTAAGATCTGTGCCTGAATGGTAACATCCAGAGCCGTGGTCGGCTCATCACAGATCAGGATCTGAGGACGGCAGGCAGCGGCTATGGCGATCACCACGCGCTGTCTCATACCGCCGGAAAATTCGTGTGGATACTGCTGATACCGGCGCTCCGGATCCGGGATCCCTACTTTCTTCAGCATCTCCAGAGCCATCTTCTTTGCTTCCGGCCCCTTGATGCCCTGATTTAATTCTATACTTTCCTCAATCTGACGGCCGATCTTTTTAAGAGGGTTCAGTGAGGTCATAGGATCCTGCATAACCATGGAGATTTTCTTTCCCCGAATGGTCATCCAGTCCTTTTCTGTCTTATATTTTGCCAGATCCTTTCCTTCAAACAGGATGGAGCCGCCGGTAATGGAACCGTTGGCATCCAGCATTCCCAGAAAGGATTTGGTAAATACCGATTTGCCGGAGCCGGACTCACCTACAATGGCAAGCGTCTCCCCCTGGTATAAATCCAGGGAGCATCTGCGGATGGCATTTAACTTTTTGCCCCGCAGGCTGAAGGAGATCTCTACGTCTCTGGCAGATAAGATCGGTTCTCTTTCCATATTTGCCATGAACATTTCCTCCGTTCTATACATGATTTCTTGGATCTGCCGCATCTGAGAAGGCGTTGCCCACCAGATAGAAGGTGATTGTAATAAGAGATACGATCACCGCCGGGAACACAAGAAGGTATGGATACTGAAGGAAATAGTTTCTGGCATTTCTTAAAAGAATACCAAGTGACGGTGTCTCAATTCCAAGTCCCAGACCAAGATAGGACAGAGTAGACTCCAGTGCAATGGTAGCCGGGATGGAAAGTGCAAGTCTTAAAATAATGATGCTGATCAGGTATGGCAGGATATTCTTTGTTCTCCATACGGGAGTGCCAAGACATCTGGAAGCCAGATTATATTCCCGGTCACGGTACATGAGCACCAGGTTCCGCACGTTTCTTGCCATTACCAGCCAGCCGAAGGCAATCATGGCAAGAGCCATATTGCGGAAGCTCTGTCCAAAGACAAGGGCTGCCAGAGTCATGTAAATAATAATCGGAATATTGTTAATTACATTGTAAATCTCGGTAAAGATGCGATCCAGGCTGCGCACATAGCCCCAGATACAGCCGATGATTACGCCGATAACGCACTCTCCTGCTGCAACGATCAGAGCCAGCTTAATGGAAACCTGAGCCGCATACCATACCTGACACCAGTAATCACGGCCCAGATTATCTGTTCCAAACCAGAATTCGCTGTTTGGCTTTGTAAATGCCAGAGACGAATTTGCCATGATCTGAGCCTCAGAGTAGTTATACTTTCCAATGCTCAGCGCAATAAAGGAAAAGATTACCAGTGCAAAGAAGACACCCGCCATAACAACGGCGGATTTCTTCTTGAAAAAGTTCTGAAAAACAGACTTCCAGTAGGAGTAATCGGAATAGCCGATTCGCTCTGCCGCATCTGCGGAATATTCCACAAACCGGAATTTATCCTTTTGTGTATCGTTGTTCATCAACGGCTGCCTCCTTTGTCTGTCAGTTTAATTCTCGGGTCCAGGGTCATCATCAGAATATCGCCCAGGAATACACCGATAATTCCCAGAGCGGCATAAATAATAACCAGAGTCTGAACTACATTTAAGTCGTAGCGTGTAATGGCGTCTGTCAGCAGGGGACCCATACCCGGAACAGAGAAGAAACGCTCTACCAGGAGAGAACCGCTGATGGTCAAAAGGAAAGACGCCGGAATATACTGTACCAGAGGGACAAAGGCATTTTTCAGAACATGTTTTACCATAATATTCTTAGAGGACATACCCTTGATCCTGGCAAGCTTAATATAATCCTTATTCAGCTCGTCTACCATATATCGTCTGGTCCACAGCGCATAGTGGGCAATGGAGGTTAACGCAAGGCATACGATCGGAAGGATGCTGGAGCGGGTGGCATTTCTGGTGGAATACAGCGCCGGAAGGTTCAGCAAATTGGCGCCAAAGGCCAGCACCAGCGAGTAGGATACCAGCGGCGGAACAGCATTTACAAAAACCGTGTACGCCGTTCCCACATGATCCAGCATCCGGTCCTTATTTCTGGACTGGATAATACCCATGGTTACGCCGATTAAAAGAGCAATCACCAGGGCAATACACCCCAGACGCATAGATACGGAAAATTTAGTTCCGATTACCTTAAGAACAGGAGCGCCGTTCTGAATTCTGCGGGATGTACCGAAGTCAAACCGCAGAAGCTGCCCATAAAAACGGCCCAGCTGCTGTTCCATCGGATCGAGCAGGCCGGCTGCCTCCAGCTGCGCGTTCTTCTGCTCTTCCGTAAGCTTCATTACCTGATCCTCTGTAAAATAGTAATCTGTGGGAAGCATACGCATAAGCAGGAACACGATGGTGGCGACAACCAGCACTGTAATCAGGGACTGAAGCAGTCGTTTGGCGGTATATTTTACCATATATTATTTCGCCTCAGATGCTGCCTGGAATTCCTTGTACTGCTCTGTAGTATAGGCGTCTACAGAAGTCTCCCAGTTCTTATACGTGTAGTTCTGAGCGCCGTACATGGCGTTCATCTTGGAATAATCGTTGATCTTTGTCAGCTGCCACTGGATCTCATACTCCATAGGAATGGTCAGCGCGTGCTGTAAGAGATAAACCTCGGCATCTGCATATGCATCATAGCGCTTGTCAAGATCATCATAGATTGCGCCTGCGGCCTCTGCCAGAGCGGAGAACTCCTTGTAGGTTGCAATCAGGTCTTCATCCGTTGCATTATTAATTCTGGAATAGTTGTTGGAGTAGTAAGCGCCGTCATAGCCGTAGCGTTCCTGGTCAATGAAGTTTGCAGGATCACCGTAGTCAGCTCCCCAGCCGCTGATATAGAAGGAGCCCAGACCAGGCTGTACGACCTCCTTGGTCTGACTGGAAACAAAGGTTTTGATGTTTAAGTTCACATACTCTGCTCCCAGGCACTCAGCGAAGGTCTGCTTTAATACGGTTGCCTTATCAAGAGCATCCTGATTGCCTGCGATGATGTAGTAATCCATCTCTACCGGGAAGGAAACGCCCTTGGCAGCCAGTTCTTCCATCGCCTGCTTCTTATACGCTTCTGCCTTTGCAGCATCGAAACGTCTTGGGTTCTCGCCGTCAGAAGGGGCAAATCCCATCTTCTCCTCTACCTTTGCAGCATAATCGGTGCCGTCAGAGTAATACAGGAGACCCTTCATAGTGTAGCCCACATTCTCGCAGTGAAGAGGCTCGATAAAGTTGGTTCTTGACCAGTAGTTTCTCAGATCCAGTCCGTAGTATAAAGAAAGGCGGAAGGCTTCGTTTGCAACTGCCTTGTTCCAGTTTTCATCTGCTGAACCGTCATCCTTGAACTTGTCAAAATTGAAGTGCATCTGGTAGGAATACTTTTTCGGTCTTGTCTCGCTCAGATAGGGCTTCCATTCATTGCTGTCATCATTGTAAATCGTTCTTAAGTCAGCCTCTGCCAGAGCGATGTTGTCCAGCTCGCCGTTCTGCCACAGCTGATATAACTGAGTGCCGTCTACCATACGGACGGTAACTGTATCAAACAGCTTTGCATCCTTATCAAAATAATTTTCATTCTTTGTAAGGATCTTTTCGTTGTTCATGGTAAAGGTTGTCTCAAAATAGGGACCTGTATACCACATGGTTTCGTTTGTCATGCCGACCATGTTATCAACGCCCAGCTCATCAATCAGAGCCTGGGAGATAGGATACATGCAGGCTGATGTACATACGGTATCAAAGTAAGGAGCGTTGAGCGCACAGTGATAGATCAGGGTATAATCATCCGGAGCCTCAATGCCTACCATCTCCAGCATCTTGGATGTATCAAGAGCCTTGGCCTCTTCTGCGGAAAGCTCCTTGGTATAATTGTAATAATCCTCAGCCCCCTTAATCAGAGCCAAAGGCATCGATGTGTTGTTGGATCCGTTCTTGTGGAAGTTTAATACCCACTCCATTGCGGTAATCCAGTCCTGAGCTGTACAGTCAGCCTTTACATTGCCGTTGATATCAACCCACTTAACATCGTCTCTCAGCTTAAAGGTCCAGGTAAGGCCGCCGTCCTCCGTTCCCCATTCCTTGGCAACTGCCGGTCTTAATTTACCGTTTTCATCTACCTCGATAAGTGGTGCATAGAGATTACAGAGTATATTTAAGTCAGCTGCCTTCTCTGTATTCAGAATAAAAAATCCTTCCTGCTCTCTATTTGGAGCTTCATAGGTTACCAGATCCTTAATTGCATTCTTATCACTTTCCTCTGCCTGAGTACTGCTTCCAGAACCTGCATTACCTCCGGCACTGGTGTTTCCCCCACCATTTCCAGTGCTCTGTCCGCCGCCGCAGGCTGTAAGAGCCATCGCTGCGCCCAGCATAAGAGCTGCAATTTTTGCTGCATTTTTTCTCATAGTGCATATTCTCCTTTCATAAATAAAAGACAAAAAGACAAGGAGCCGTGTTCAAAAACTGTCCAAAACAGTGTGACCCTCTGCCATCTAGTGAAGTATTTTATCATTAAACACCGTCTTGTGTCAAGCACCGGCGTACATTTGACCGCGTACTATTTACCATCACAGACATATTCACGAAAACCGGCCTTTTTTTACCATTTTTGTTGTTCTTTTACCACAATAAGCGAATAATACCCTGCCTGGTCCGGAATTTGCTCCGTTCCCCTGTAAATCGTTTCATTTTCCAATCCGCAGTTTTCCACCATAACTGCCCCTGCTTTCTGTTCCAGCAGCGTTTTTTTCACCGCGTCCATTTTAGAGGCTGCCTTCATAAGCACCTTTGTACCGGGAAGAGCAAGAGCCTCCTCCACGCCATAGGCGGAGGGGATGATATGGAGCTGCTCGGAGCGGTCCGCAAGGCTGTCCCCAAGACGGGCGCTGACCGCGCAGAAGGAAGGAACGCCGCTTATGATCTGCGTTTCGTAGCCCCTGGCCTTTATGATACGGTGAAGATAAATATAGGTACTGTATACCGTAGGATCGCCCAGAGTCAGGAAAGCTACATCCCTTCCGGCTTTTAACTGCTCCTCTGCCAGATCCGCGGCCTGCTCATAAGCTGCATCTAAAACGCTCCTGTCCTTTGTCATGGGAACTGCAAGGGCAATACACTCCTTTTGATCCAGCTCAGGCAGAAGCCCCCTGGCAATCCGGTAGCTTACTGCCTGCTCTCTTGTCCGGGCCGGGACAGCCAGAACTTCACATTTTTTTATGGTATCTGCCGCAAGAAAGGTCATAAGCCTGGGATCACCCGGGCCTACGCCTACGCCGTATAAAATTCCATGCATAAATAATCATTCTTCCTTTCTCTTGTTTTTATTCTTTTAAAAAATCAAAATCCGGGAAGCATATCCGCCTCCCGGATTTCTTTTTAATGTCTGTGCATAGAGAACTGATCCATGGGATATTTCTTCAGATTTTCCAGAATTCTTCTGTCATCTGCCTCTCCGATCAGCTGGTCTCTGGCCTTCTTTGCCTCTGTCTCACCCTTATGCTTGCTGGGGCCACCGACACAGCCCCCTGCGCAGACCATGCCCTCGACAAAGTCCTCAGGCAGACGGCCTACCTTCATGAGAAGAAGCGCCTTTTTACACTCGGCTCCTCCGTTGCAGCGAAGTACCTTTGCGTCAAAGTTTTCTTCTCTCTCCTTCATGCACTCTAAAACAGCCGCCGTTACGCCTCCGCCGTTTCCAAAACGCTTTCCGAATACAGAGCCTTCCTGATACTCGTTCGTTGCGGGCTGCAGCTCTACACCCTTGGCGCGCATCATGGCGCGGATCTCGCCAAAGGTCATAACATAATCTGCATTTCCCTCAATATTCAGATCCAGGCTCTCGCTCTTTTTTGCAATACACGGGCCAATAAATACAGTCACTACATCATGATCCTGGCTCTTTAACAGTCTGGATACGGCGCACATAGGTGATACGGTAGTTGACATATTGTCAAGAAGCATAGGGAAATGCTGCTTGATCATATTTACAAATGCGGGGCAGCAGGATGTAGTCATCTTCTTGCCCTCTTTGTAGGCCTCTGCCCACTCCTCTGCCTCATAAGCTGCCGTCATGTCGCCGCCCAGAGCCACTTCAACCATGTCTGCAAAGCCCAGCTGCTTTAAGGCCACGCGCCAGCTCTCCATGGTGATATCCGATCCGAACTGTCCTTCCGTCGCGGGCGCCACCATGGCGATTACCTTCTTGCCTGCCTTGATCAGACGGATCACGTCTACCATAAAGGTCTTGGAACCAATGGCTCCGAACGGACAGCTGTGAATGCAGGCGCCACACTGGATACACTTCTTTTCATCGATCACACAGATACCGTGCTCGTCATATGTAATCGCATCGACCGGACAGACCTTTTTGCAGGGGCGCTCCAGATGAGCGATCGCATTATAAGGACAGGCCTGGGCGCACTTTCCGCACTCCTTGCACTTGTTCGGATCAATATAGGCATGGTCGTGACCCATGGTGATGGCTCCAAAATTACAGGAATTCTGGCAGGCCTTTCCCATACACTTGCGGCAGTTATCTGTGACAATATAGGACGCAATGGGACACTCCTCGCAGGCTGCGTTAATGACCTGAACCACATTGGAACTGTCTCTTCCTGTAGGGCACTTGCCTTCTGCCAGACGGACTCTCTGCTTGATGATCTCACGCTCCTTGTAAATACAGCAGCGGTAGCTGGCCTGAGGGCCCGGAATCATATCATAGGGGATCTCATCCCTTTTTTCCTCCAGATTTCCCTCCCATGCAGCTTTCGCGACCTCATAGAGCACGTCATGTTTCAGGCGCAGGATCGTTGCATCATTTGTTACCATTTTTCATTTCCTCCATTCATAATCCCGGACGCCTGTTCTAAGCGTCCAGACAGCAAATATATATCTTGGAAGGCCCAAAGGGCCCATTGCCAACTTAATAATAGGTGATAACCACCTTTTTTCCCATATCCTCGATCAGATGGCGCAGCTGCTCCACCAGATTCTGGCGGATTCCCAGATCAAAAGGAAGACCCGGATTCTGATAGGCACTGTTGACGGCCTTTCCCACATACAGATGAACCTCCGTACAGTCCTCGATCAGGATCTTTGCCACCATGGAGCCGCCATTGGGCTTATCCAGTTCCTCAAAAAAATCCTCCGATACGGTTTCATTCTTTACATACCGCCGCAAAAGCTGCAGCACGCGGTTCAGCGTAAGGACGCCTTCTGTCACCAGATCTACCCCGTCCATATAGGCAATGGGCGGAATCTCCGGATCCACATAGTCCAGCGATACATCCAGCTTCCGGTTCAGAACCCGTGACACAATGGTAGCGCTGGTGCCGCCGCATACAATGGTCGTGGCATTGGGATCGGACATAAAATCCTCTACCATGGCTGTATCATCCTCTGGATTTCGGGCCGGACCAGTCATCAGATGAACCGGCTTGCTGTTTATGATGCGCATACAGGCCACCGTGGTATCGTCTCCCGGATGAAACTGATACAGCTCGTCGCAGGCGCGGCTGATGGACGCAGCCAGACGCATGGCGGAAACGGTGATCTGATACTGGCGCACCGCATAATCTGCAATATCCTTCCACAGCCAGCCAAAATTCAAAAGATCGCCTACTCCCGCATGGATGGTGCCGTCGCTCATAAGGATCAGAGCGTCTCCCTTCTGCACCTTAAAGCGGTATTCATTGATCCGTTTTCCCTGAAGTTCCCGGATATTCTGAGGAATTTCCATCAGCTTTCCGTCCCGGATAAAGATGCAGCCCGGATTGTCATACTCCACCAGATAGGCATCTCCATTATGGAAAACCTGCAAAATACTGAAGGTAGAGTAGGCCACCTGGCGCACCTGGCAGATCGGAAGGGTCTCACTGATGGTATCCACACATTCCTCCAGAGTAGCCCCGTTTAAAAACATGGTTCCCAGGATTTTTGAGGTAAGCGTGGATAAAATATTGGCTTTGACCCCGCTTCCCATACCGTCGGCCAGAATCATAATATTGGAATCCTCTGTCTGAAGAATTTCCACCTTGTCGCCGCAGAGGATCTCACTGTACTTGTTCAGGCTTTTGTAAGCAACATCTACCGTTATCTCCATGCGCTACCTCCCAAAGCCCGGAGGCTTAGGCCGGATGCTCCCCAGATGGACATAGCCCGCCGGCTTCTCTGCCGTTTCAGAGCTGTCCGCCTTGGAGGCGGATGCTCCCGATGCTCCCGGCCGTATACCCGTCGCTCCTGAAATGACAGCCTGTGCTCCTGCCTGCCTTGGAGCACCGCCTCCCAGGGAATCCCTTGTCATCACACCGCTTAGTGGAACCGCCCCGCTTCCCATATGGACATTTCCCAAAGGCGGTTCCATTTCATCCTCCTCATGGAGAGAGGAATCGTCTAACAGAGAACGGCACAGTTTGCTTAAGGTAGTTTTGGTTTCCGCCGTCGTTTCTCCCAGAAGGCCTGCAATCTCCTGAGCCACCATCATCTGCTTGTGGATCACCTTCTGAGCCAGATCAATAGTTTCCAGCTTCTTCTCATAATCCTCCTGAGCCAGTTCCTCCTCACGGGTGATATCAATAAAGGTAGCAAGCACTGCATTTTCCTTTTCTATGTATACAATGTTCTGGAGTGTGGACAAATGGTACTCCGGATAGCTGACCCGCTTTCCATGGATATTCTGATGGGTATCGAATACCCACTGGAAATCCACCGGATCAATAAATTCATACAGATACATCTCAAGAGCCTCTGAGCGTGTCTTTCCAAAGTATTTCTCTCCCACATCGGAATACTCTAAAATCCGCATATCCGGCCCTACAATGAGCACAATATTGGGAGAAGTTTCCATTACCAGATTAGACATGGATTCTGCCTTTTCATGCATATAGGGAATGCACATGGAAACCTCTGCCTTGTGCTGGAATACGGCGATCGCCTTTTCCCGACAGGTAGGATAACCGCAGGCTCCGCAGTTTAACTCATCCTCCGGCTTAAATTTATTCGTCATGCGCAGGATCTGGCGGATCTGCTCCTCCGTCGGCATAGGATCTTTAGGCGAACGGTCTAAAAACTCTTTTCTGAAAGAAACTGCCTCAACCGCATGCTCCATCTGGGAACGGTCGGCCGGCTCCCTGCAGATCCGTTCCTCCATATCCAGCTTTACTTTAAAGCGTGAAATAAACTCCTCATCATCTACCGTCGGCCCCTTAATACAGCCGCCGGCGCACATATTCATTTCAATAAAGCACCCTTTGATCTCTCCCCTGGCCATGCTCCTGCACAGGTCAATACAGTTTGTCTCCCCATGGACATAGAACTTGCGGTAGCCGTCTCCCCTGCTTTCTTCCTCAGCCAGTACCGAATTTACCACTCCGTTTGTAACAGGATACAGGCGGTTTACCTTGGGATCAAAGGCCGTAAAGGGCATATCCTCACAATCCTCAATGGAAATTTCCTCCTGATCCAGCCATTTTTTCATATCCCGGAAATTCAAGACCGCATCAATGCAGTTATCATGGCGAGGATCGTTTGCCTCCTTCTTTTTTGCAATACAGGGGCCTAAAAATACTATCTTCACCTCACGCCCCAGTTCTTCCTTTAAAATGCGTCCGTGGGCGATCATGGGAGATACCACCGGCGCAAGGTATTTTACCAGCTCCGGATAGTAAATCTCGATCAGGTCATTGACACTGGGGCAGCAGGTAGTAATGATATTTTCCATCTGATGCTCCTTAAGCAGTCTGGCATACTCTGCCGTCACATAGGCAGCACCCTCGGATGTTTCCCTCACATCCTCAAACCCCAGACGGATCAGTGCCCCACGGACCTGGCCGATGGTCTTATATTTTAACAGACCCATATAAGAGGGTGCAATGGAAACCACTACCCTCTCGCCGGCTGCGATCCAGCCCTTCACCAGCTCCAGATCGCTTCTGAGCGTCTTTGCAGACTGCGGACATATCTTCAGGCAGTGGCCGCAGAGAATACATTTATCAGGCATGATCACGGCTCGTCCATCCTTGACCTGGATGGCCTTTACCTCGCAGTAGCGGACGCATTTATAGCAGTGCTTACATTTTGTGGCCTTGAAATCAATGATTTCCATGCCCATAATCACAGTCTCCCTTTGATCTCGTTTTCAAAAAACGCTTCTGTGTCCTCCGGCTTCAATGAATATAACTCTCCGTCCACAGTCACACATACGCCGTGGTCGCAGTTTCCGGAGCAGAAAGCTCCGTTTAAGTCAACCTGTTCCGACAGGCCGTTTTCATTTACAAGCTTCTGAAGCTTTTCAATAATCTCTCTGGAACCCTTTAAATGGCAGGCGCTTCCAATACATATTGTTACTTTCATTTTCACTTCACCCTCCGTTATTCGTTTCACTCTGTCTGTATGTTCTTTATCCTTTATACAGGGGTCTCCCCACATGTAATGCCATTATCTCATATTGTCATATTTTTATCAATAATATTTCTGCAAAAACAAAGGTTTTCCGATGGAAAAGTGTGGTATACTGGATATATTTCAAACGATATGCCTGCCGGACAGAACCGCCCGGCAAAGCCAAATGGAGGAATCAGAAAATGGAACAAAAGACAGGACTTGTGCTGGAAGGCGGCGGAATGCGCGGGATCTATACAGCCGGCGTGCTGGATCTCTTTATGGATCAGGGAGTAACCTTTGACGGAGTGATCGGAGTATCCGCAGGAGCCATCCACGGCTGCAGCTTTCTTTCCGGACAGCGCGGGCGGAACATCCGATATTATAAAAAATACTGCCAGGATCCTCGCTTTATGAGCATTAGAAACCTTATCCTCACCGGAGACATCGCAGGAGAACGGTTCTGCTACCACACGCTGCCGGAAAAGCTGGATCCTTATGACTATACAGCCTTTAACAATAATCCGGCCGAATTTTATGTAGGCTGCAGCAATGTAGAAACAGGAAAACCGGAGTATCTGCATCTGACCGACATGAAACAGCAGATCGACTATCTGCGGGCCTCTGCATCACTGCCTCTGGTATCAAAAATCGTACATGCCGGAGGGAAAAAGCTGTTAGACGGCGGCTGTACGGACAGCATCCCGGTAAAAGCCTTTATGGAGCTTGGATATCCAAGGAATGTTGTTGTCCTTACCCGCCACAGGGGTTACCGGAAAAAAGCAGAGGGAACCCGGCTTACCGAACTGTGCTACCGCCATTATCCAGCCTTTGTTAAAACCATTAAAAACCGGCCATCCGTGTACAACCGGACGCTGGATGAGATCGAGTCTCTGGAAAACAGCGGCCAGGCCTTTGTGATCCGCCCCAGCAGGCCTCTTACCATCGGACGAATGGAAAAGGATCCGCAAAAGCTTCAGCTTGTTTACGAGCTTGGGTATCAGGACGCAGCCAGATGCCTTTTAGACCTTTTATCCTGGAAACAGGGACCGGCCAGATGACCGGTCCCTGTTCATATCTTTCTTTTTCATATTTTATCAAAAAATCACCGGGTCGAAAAATCAATCCAGTGATTTTTATATACATTTTCAACTGCACAGCCTTAAGCGCCCAGAAGCATCTCTGCAATACCAGATGTCAGGAACGGTACAAATGTAACAAGTCCTAATACGATGAAATTGGAAATCAGATAGGGAATCAATTCCTTAACAACTCCTGTCAGCTTTGTCTCACCAATATTGGTGGCTGCAAACAAACATACCCCCACCGGAGGAGTACACAGACCAAGAACCAGATTCAATACAACCATAACACCGAACTGAATTGGATCTACGCCTACCATAAGAACCAGATTTAAAAGAACTGGAAACAGAATCAGGATTGCTGCGATGGTTCCATAAACATACCAACAAACACCAAAAGCAGGTTAATCAAAATAAGAATGATATATTTATTGCTGGTCAGAGACAACATTGCATCTGCTACCATCTGCGGAATCTGCTCTTTGGTCAGGATATATGCAAATACGTTCGCCATACCTACCAAAACCATGATACCTGCACTGGAGGTAACTGTAGATTTCATACTCTCAATCAGACGCGGGATCGTCAGTTCTTTATAAATAAAGAAGCCAACAAAAATACCATATACAACTGCCAGAATAGAAGCCTCTGTCGGCGTTACAAAACCAAAGCAGATACCGGATAGAATAATCAGAGTCATCAGAATTGCAAAGAAGGATTCCTTCGCAGATACCAAAACTTCTTTTAAAGTAGACCGTCTCTCTGCTTTTGGATAATGGCGCTTCTTGGAAATATACCAGGAAACAAAAATCATACCAAGTCCCATCAAAATTCCAGGAACCATACCTGCAACAAACATCTTAGATACGGAAAGTCCTGTCATGGTTGCAGCCATAATCATAGGAACAGACGGAGGAATGATCGGTCCAATACAGGAAGATGCAGCAGTTACCGCACAGGAGAAATCTGCATCATAGCCTTCTTTTTTCATAGATGGAATCAAAACACCTCCCACACTTACCGTATCAGCTAGAGCCGTACCGGAAATACCTGCAAACAGCATGGAGGCAACAACGTTCGCAATTGCCAGACCGCCAGTAATATGACCAACAATTTTATTACAGAAACCAATCAAACGCTCTGTGATACCACCCTGATTCATCAGAGATCCTGCAAATACGAAGCCCGGAATACAAAGCAGTGTAAAAGAATTCAGACCTGCAAAAAATCTCTGGGCAAACATATACAGAGACATATCATTTCCTATAAAATATACTAGCGAAGAAAGCCCTAGGCTGAATGCAACTGGCACACCCAGTGCCAAACATACAATGAATGTAATAAATAATACAGCTACCATACCCTATGCCTCCTCCTTTTCAGTAAATAACATATACAGTCTCATCAAAAAGCTAAGCATATAAAAGCCAAACAGAATTACTTCCGACATATAAACATATTTCATCGGAATTTCCAACGCTGTGGAAACCATCGCCGGCGGTGTAATTGCAATCAAACCCTTACTGCTCATCACACATTTCAAAAATACAAATGCAGAAAACGCTGTTAGCGCTACCAATACAAGTGTTTTAATTCCTTTCTGAACACTCTTTGGAAACATCTCTGTCAACATTTCTACACCAACGTATTCATCTGTAATAACTGCAGCATTTCCTCCAAAAGCAACCATATAAATAAACAAGAAACGTGCAGCCTCTTCTGTCCAGTTCGGAGCTGTAGGAAGGAAGGTACGAGCAGTAACCTGAATCAAAACACTTCCAATAAAACCAACTAAACCAATAATTCCGATATAAGTCATAATAAGCTTATATTGGTTAATAATTTTATTCATACTAATCTCCATTCCGCCGCCTTCGGCTGGCGGCACAAATAGTAATGAAAGTGTTTC
>ENA-ORTP01001779-ORTP01001779.1-human-gut-metagenome-genome-assembly--contig:-NODE-1779-length-20399-cov-2.541192_pt1 | contig 20399 bp, 18 predicted proteins | sample MGYA00241913_ERZ509190 | MGnify/ENA primary metagenome ERZ509190 (study PRJEB26280, sample SAMEA2338839) | human gut metagenome | biome: human gut; feature: human-associated habitat; material: faeces...
CGTTCTACGTGCTAAAATGCCAATTATTGAATCAGATATAACCCAACTATTTGGAGGTACGAATGGCACTCCCTCAGCTTACCGATGAGCAGCGCAAGCAGGCTCTTGAGAAGGCTGCTGCCGCACGTCACGCCCGCGCTGAGCTTCGCGAGCAGATCAAGAAGGGCGAGAAGTCCCTCGAGTCCGTGCTCAACTCCGATGACCCCATCGCTTCCCGCATGAAGGTTTCCACCCTCATCGAGTCTCTCCCTGGTTATGGCAAGGCCAAGGCCGCCAAGATCATGGAGGAGCTCGGTATCTCCGCTACCCGTCGCGTCCAGGGCCTCGGCGTCCGTCAGCGCGAGCAGCTCCTCGAGCAGCTGACCAAATAAGTGAGCGCTCAGGATTCCAAGCTCTTTGTGATTTCTGGACCGTCAGGCGCAGGCAAGGGTACGCTCGTCACTCGTGTGCGCGAGCGCCGCTCGAATCTGGGCCTGACGGTTTCGGCTACCACGCGAGCACCACGTAAAGGTGAGGTCGACGGCGTCAACTACTTTTTTCTGACGCGCGAGGAGTTCGACCGCCGCGTGGCAAACGGTGAGTTTGTTGAGTGGGCCGAGGTCCACGGTAACTGCTACGGCACGTTGGTGAGCGAGGTCACATCCAAGCTCGCCTCGGGCGCCTCTCTGATTTTGGAGATCGATGTCCAGGGTGCCCTGCAGGTTAAGGAGCGTTTCCCCGAGGCCGTGCTGATCTTTATCAAGCCGCCTTCGCTTGAGGTGCTCCGCGAGCGTCTGGTCGGTCGCGGTACCGAGACGCCCGAGACGATTGAGCTGCGTATGGCAAACGCCGCCCATGAGCTTGCCCTTGCCGACCGCTACGACGACGTCGTGGTGAATGACGATCTCGACCGCGCGACCGATGAGCTCGTTCGCGTTCTCGATATGCATGAAAGGATCTGAGGTCCGTGTCCGTTGTAAAGCCTTGCATTGACGATCTTCTGGAGAAGACCGATCACAACCGCTTCCTGCTCGCTTCGCTTGCCTCCAAGCGCGCCTGCGACATCAACAGCATGCTGCGTGGCCAGCACAACCGCGTGCTTGCCGTCCAGGATGTCGATGACATCACCATCGGGCTTTCCGGTGCCGATACCATCTCGATGGCAATGGACGAGATTGTCGACGGCGACATCTCTTACGACGAGGCCCGTTACGAGAAGGCGCTCGGCCACAAGGTTGCTGAAGCCTAAATGGCGGCTCGCGTCTGCCTGGTCCACTATCACGAGGTTGGACTGAAGGGTAAGAACCGCGCACATTTTGAGCATATCCTCATGGATAACATCAAGGCGGCCTTGGCCGCCTTTTCCGTGAATGCCGTGTCTCGAATTTCCGGTTATATCCTCGTGACCTTTAACGAGCATCAGGCCGACGAGGCGGCGCGTGTCATTCGCACCGTTCCCGGCGTTGCCCGCGTGTCCCTGGCATATCACACGAACCGCGACCCGCAGGAGTACTGCGCCGCCGCCGTGAAGGCGCTGCGCGAGTTCGGTACCTTCGAGTCGTTTAAGGTGCACGCCAAGCGCTCCAATACCGACTATGAGCTCACTTCGATTGACATCAATCGTCAGGTGGGCGAGGTGTTGTGTGAGGCCTTCCCCGATAAAAAGGTTCAGATGCACGATCCCGACGCTATGGTGCACGTACTGGTGGTCCAGGGTAGCGTTTATGTGTACGCGCGCTCCGAGCGTGGCGTTGGCGGTCTGCCGGTGGGTTCTGCCGGCAAGGTCGTGACGCTGTTGTCGTCGGGTATCGATTCTCCGGTGGCGACCTGGATGCTCGCGCGTCGCGGCGCGGTGTGCGTGCCGGTACATTTCTCCGGCCGTCCGCAGACGCCCGATACGAGCGAGTATTTGGTGCAGGACATCATCCGTGCGCTTGAGCCGGGTGTCCAGATCGGTCGCCTGTACGTAGTCCCGTTTGGCGACTGCCAGCGCGAGATTTCGGCCACCTGCCCCAGCAATCTGCGCGTGATTATGTACCGTCGCATCATGTATTCGGTTGCCGAGCGCATTGCGCACATCGAGGGCGCCAAGGCTATCGTGACCGGCGAATCGCTCGGTCAGGTTGCGTCGCAGACGCTCGATAACCTTGCCGCGACGAGCGATTCGGTGAAGATGCAGATTTTCCGTCCGCTTATCGGCTGCGACAAGCTCGAGATTATCGAAGACGCCAAAAAGCTCGGCACGTTCGAGATTTCGAGCCAAGATGCGCCCGACTGCTGCACGCTGTTTATGCCGCGTCGTCCCGAGACGCACGCTAAACTCGATGCCGTGCATGAGGCCTGGGAGTTGTTCGATCACGAGGAGATGATCGAGCGCCTGCTCAAGCAGACCGAGTACATCGACTTCGAGAGCAACACGTATAAGGCCCCTAAGACCTTAAAACGCAAACATTCGGAGCTTGCTCCGCGTGAGATTTACCAAGATCACGAGTAATTTTGTGCATAGACCGACGATGCGCCTGCATCGTCGGTCTTTTGCTATCTTGGCATTTTGCGGCTAAGTGTTCATTTGCTGACGTGTGCCTGAATAATTGGACAGATTTGTGCAAGGTTTTGGTCGGTTTTTGGTTTGACCGCTAAAACCGGTTTTGGAGCGTGGCTGTTGCAGGGCTCTTTTCCTGACACGATGTTGTTGGGAGGTTTTGCTATGGCGCAGCGCGAACAACACGAACGGGTCAAACGGATGGACCGCTTGGCGGACAAGCTGCTCGGTCATAAGGCAGTGGTGATGGCGATACTGGTCGTCATTGCGATGGCGAGTGGACTGGCGATGGCGAACCTTGGCGGCGGTGCCGGCAGTGTGTCGTTTGAGCGCACTGATGGTTCGGGTTCGTTAGTGGAGCCGGGATCCGGCGATGCCTCGAGCGGAAAGACATCCGAAGGCTCTTCGCCTAAGGCGTCTGCCGCGGCAGAGGTTTATGTCGATGTTGATGGCGCCGTTGTGTCGCCCGGTGTATACCGCCTCAAGGACGGCGCTCGGGTGGCTCAGGCGATTGATGCCGCCGGCGGGCTGGCGCCCGAGGCAGACGTTACGGGGCTCAATCGGGCATCTAAGATCGTCGATGGACAGAAGATTCACGTTCCAACGGTAGGGGAGCAGCAGGCGTCCATTGCGGAAGCTGGTGTTGATGGTGGGGCTTCCGCATCATCGGGCGTGAGTGGCGCAACAGGCCTAGTAAATATCAATACGGCAAGCGCGGCAGAACTGCAGACGCTCTCTGGCATCGGTCCCTCCATGGCCCAGTCGATTATCGATGAGCGGACAAAGAACGGTGCTTTTGCCTCGGTTGACGATCTGATGCGTGTGTCGGGAATCGGCGAGAAGAAGCTTGCCAAAATCAAAGATTCCATCTGCGTATGAGTGCGACCGAGCGCGAGCATGTGATGCCTCCGCGGCCTCTGATGCCGTGGACGATGGCCCTGTGTGCCGGCATGTGCATGAGCTGCGCCTTGGTGCTCAACGTGGCCGCCGATGCGCTGCTGTGGGAGCGGGCTTCGGCGGTCGGGCCGCTTTGGGCCATCCCCGTTGCGGCGGCGGTATTCGTTGTGCTGGCTCAATCTTGTGCGTGGCTTGCCCCTTGGAAGCGGTGGCTGTATGCCGCGTCCGTCGGTCTCGTGGCGGGAGCGGTCGTCTCGGCGTGGTGGGCTGTGGGCACGCTAGGCGCCTCGAAGGCGCTCGACGGTCGAGCGGCAAGCAGCCTCGAGTTTGTCGTGCAGGGTGATCCATCCATAAACGACGACGTGTATTCCTATACCTGCGAGGCACGCGCGGACGGTAAGAACTTGGCAACGGTTCGCCTATCGTGTGACCGCGAGCTCAAGGTCGGGGCGCACGCGCGTGTTATCGGTCGCGTTTCACGTTTTGAGAACGATGCGTATGGACGATCGCGCGTGCTCCGAGGCGAGGTACGTAAGGTTAAAGTCGTTCGGATTTTGTCGGTCGATGAGGACTCTCCGGGGCCGCTTCTTCGGATGCGAAATGGGCTGCTTGCGTCCATCGCGCCTGCGACCGACCCGGCGCGTGCGTTCATAGCCGGTGTCGTCTGCGGTCGTTCGGCCGAGCTGCACGCCCAACCGGCGGGCGACTGGTTTTCGGTGACGGGAACGGCGCATCTAATCGCCGTCTCGGGCAGCCATTTGGCTATCGTGGGGTTTGTAATCGAGGGTGTGTTGCAAAAGACTCGGTGCTCACGTGGTCTTCAGCGGGCGATATTGGCGATAACGCTTGTGGGCTACGTTGCCTTTACGGGCGCGTCTCCCTCGGCCGTGCGCGCGTGCTGCATGGTGTTCGCGACGCTTGTCGTAAACGGCGCGGGGCGTCGCCGGCACGGACTTTCGGCACTCTTCGTAACCATGTCCATCTTTGTGCTGCTGCGGCCGACGGTTCTGTTCGAGATGGGCTTTCAGCTTTCATGTGCCAGCGTCTTAGCCATTCTGTGCTTTTGCCCCTATGCGACCTACGCTTTGGGTGAGCTTAGTGTTCCGTCGGGCGTTGCCGGCATGCTTTCCGTCACGCTGTGCTCGCAACTGGCGACACTTCCCATTACCATTCCTGCCTTCGGTACGTTCTCGCTCATTGCTCCGCTGGCAAATGCGGTCCTCGGTCCGGTGGTGAGCGTACTGCTCGTCGTGTCGATCGTGCTGGTTCCCTTTTCGCTCGTGGCGCCGTTGCGGACTTGGGCGCTCGTTGTGCCCATGATTGCCGCCCGTTGCGCGCTGTTCTTTGAGCAGCTGTTTGCCGCCGTGCCGGGTGCATCCGTGAGCGTGCCGCCCGATAGCATGTGGATTTACCTAGTGCCGTGTTTGCTGGCGGTTCTGCTGGTCTGGTGGCCGCGTCCCCGTGCACGTCCTATGGCGGTGGGGCTTGCATGCCTGGTGCTCTTGGCTGCGATTCCGTACGCCTACTGGGATCGATTCGCTCCGCCTTCGGTGACGGTGCTCGATGTGGGCCAGGCCGATGCGATTCTTATTCGCCAGGGCGGCGCAGTGGCGCTCGTCGACTGCGGGCTCGACGAGCGCGTGGTGGCGGCGTTGGTTCGCAATAACGTGCACCATATCGATGCCGTCTTTGTGACGCATTGGGATGAGGACCACTGGGGTGGTCTGCCTGCCGTGCTCGAACAGTTTTCGGTCGGAACGATTGCCGTGGCGGCGGATGCGCTGGATGATGCTCCTGCCGAGGTATTGAACCGACCTGGCGTGGAGTATCGGCAGGTGTGCCGTGGGGATACGGTCGACATCGGCTCTTTTTGCGCCCGCGTGGTGTGGCCATTCGAGTCCGTGGATGGCGAGGGAAATGAGGACTCACTTGTCCTGTTGCTCTCTTATGTTCAGGAAGGCAAGGGCCTGCGCATACTCCTCACCGGTGATGCCGAGCTTGACCAAGAACGGGAATTCGTGCAGGAAGTGGGGGATATCGATGTCCTTAAACTTGGGCATCACGGCTCTAAGGTTTCAGTTGATGGTGAGTTGCTGGACGTCCTGAAGCCCGAGCTTTCCCTCGCGAGCGCGGGCGAGGGGAATCGATACGGCCATCCGTCCGATGCCTGCATCGATGCCGTTAAGGAAGCGGGCGGCGTGTTCGCGTGCACCATCGAACACGGAGACATTACCGTCACGCCGACTGCGAATGGCTTTGCGATGCGATGCCAGCGACCGTGACGACGTCGTTGGCGTGTGGTGGGCCCCTGGGCTAGAATGGCACGGAACGAATACGAAGGCCTGCGGGAGGGGAGCGCAATGTCCGAAACCGGTCTGCTGCCGGCATATCTGATTGTCGGTACCGACGGAGTCAAGCGCGATCACGCCGTCTCGCGTATGAAAGCGCGTCTGGAAAAGTCGGGTATGGTTGAGTTCAACCTCGACGAGCGCGACATGACCAAGGACCCCGATATCGAGTCCATTATCGGATCGCTTAACACCTTTCCGATGGGCAGCGAGTTTCGCCTGGTAATCCTTGACGGCTGCTCAAAGCTCGCCAAGGCGGTCTCGGAGCCGCTCGTCGAGTATCTGGCGAGTCCCAGCCCCACAACGGTCTGCCTCATCATCGCCGACTCGCTTGCCAAGAACACGCGCCTGTATAAGGCGATCGCCAAGATCGACAAGAAGGCTGTGATCGATTGCTCCGGCACCAAGCGCTGGGAGCTACCGCGCCGCGTGCAGCAGATGGCGACGCAGCACGGCAAGTCGATCTCGACGGCGGCCGCCGAGGAGCTCGTCTCGCGTTCGGGTGAAAACACTCGCATGCTCGATAACGACTTGGCTAAGCTTGCTCAGATGGTCGAGGCGCCCCAGATTGAGCTTGCCGATGTGGAGCGCTGGATTGTGCGCACTGCCGAGGTTCAACCCTGGGACTTTCTCAATGCGGTCTCGGCCCGTGACATGCGACGCTCGCTCGAGCTTTTCAATCTATTGCCCGCTAAGAGCTACGTGTGGACTTATACATTGCTGTGCGGCCGCATCCGCGAGCTGATCGTCGCCAAGGCGCTCGATGCGCGCGGTCAGGGTCGTGAGCTGGCCGCAACACTTAAGCTCCAGTCCTGGCAGGTCAAGAATCACCTGACCTGGGCACGTCGCTTTTCGATGGCAGAGCTCGTTGCCGCGCTCGAGGGCGCGGTCGATGTGGAGCTCGCACTGAAGGGTTCGGCCGATTCTCAGACCGCGCTTTTGCTCTGGATTACGAACATCTTGAGAAAATCGTGATGATACCTGCCTATTTGACAAATTCGTTCTATCCCTTTGAGGGGGAGCGTGCTATAGTAGGCGCTTGCATGACCTCACCGTGTCTCAGAGGTGTCATACATTTTTTGCAAGGAACTCGAAAGGAACTCCAGAAGTGGCAAACATCAAGTCTCAGAAGAAGCGTATCCGCACCAATGAGGCAGCTCGCATGCGTAACAAGGCTGTCAAGTCCGAGCTCAAGACGCTGACCAAGCACGTCCAGTCCGCCGTCGCCGAGGGCGACGCCGAGAAGGCCCAGGCTGCCCTCAAGACCGTCACCAAGCGTCTCGACATGGCTGCCGCCAAGCATGTTATCCACAAGAACCAGGCTTCCAACCGCAAGTCCGGTCTTGCCAAGCTCGTGAACAGCATCAACGCCTAAGTTGTAAATTTCACACCACACAGATTACGCGCATAAATGGAGCCTGTTTTATGGAACAGGCTCCATTTTTTGTACCGCTCGGGTAAGATAGTCCGCATGAATACTTCAATTGACATTTCCCACATCCGCAACTTCTCAATTGTTGCGCACATCGACCATGGCAAGTCCACGATCAGTGACCGCATTCTCGAGCTCACCCATACCGTCGACGAGCGCGACATGGAGTCGCAGCTGCTCGACACCATGGATATCGAGCGCGAGCGCGGCATTACGATCAAGTCCAATGCCGTCCGCGTTTCCTATGACGCCGACGATGGCGAGACGTATCAGTTCAACCTGATCGATACGCCGGGCCACGTTGACTTTACCTACGAGGTCTCGCGCTCGCTGGCAGCCTGTGAGGGCGCGGTGCTCGTTGTCGACGCCACGCAGGGCGTCGAGGCGCAGACCGTCTCCAACGCGACGCTCGCTATGAACGCCAATCTGGATATTGTTCCTGCCATCAACAAGATTGACCTGCCCTCGGCCCATCCCGACGAGGTCAAGACCGAGATCGAGGATGACCTGGCGATTCCCGCCGATGATGCCGTGTGCGTGTCGGGCAAGACCGGCGAGGGTATTCACGATCTGCTAGAGTCCATCGTCTTTTTGATCTCTCCGCCTAAGGGCGATGCAAATGCTCCGCTCAAAGCGCTCATTCTGGATTCGTACTTTGACGAGTATCGCGGCGTGGTGGCCACGGTGCGCGTCTTTGACGGCTCCATCAAAAAGGGCGATACCCTGCGCATGATGCAGGCAGAGGGCGACTTTTTGGTCGACGGCGTGGGTGTCAAGCGTCCTGCCGAGACCCCGGTTGACGCGCTGACGGTTGGCGAGGTCGGCTACGTGGTCACGGGCCTGAAGGACCCCGAGGCCGTTCGCGTGGGCGACACCCTTACCTGGGCGTCGAACCCCTGCCCCGAGCCGCTTCCTGGTTACCGCGAGGCCAAGCCCATGGTCTATACGGGCCTGTTCCCGATCGATAACAAGGACTACGAGAACCTGCGTGACGCACTCGATAAGCTGCACGTCAACGACCCGTCGTTGGTGTGGGAGCCCGAGACCTCGGTGGCGCTCGGCTTTGGCTTCCGCGTGGGCTTCCTGGGCCTGCTGCACATGGAAGTCGTTAAGGAACGCCTGGAGCGCGAGTTCAACTTGGACCTCATTGCCACGAGTCCCTCGGTCGACTATCACGTCTACAAGACCGACGGCGAGATGATCGATGTCCGCAGCCCGCAGGACCTTCCCGAGGCCACGCGCATCGAGCGTATCGAGGAACCCTACCTCAAGGCAAAGATCATCTGCCCGCCTGAGTACACGGGCGCCGTCATGCAGCTCGCCATCGAGCACCGCGGCGTTACGACCGACATGATCCACCTGACGAGCAAATCGGTCGAGATGCGCTTCGATATGCCGCTTGCCGAGCTCATCTTGGACTTCTTTGACCAGCTCAAGAGCCGCACTAAGGGCTATGCCTCGCTCGACTACGAGTTCAACGAGTATCGTCCTTCCGAGCTTGTGAAGCTCGATATCTTGCTTTCGGGCGATGAGGTGGACGCGCTGTCGTTTATCGTGCACAAGGACAAGGCCTATGGCCTGGCCCGCGGTCTGTGCGACAAGCTCAAGGAGATCATCCCGCGTCAGCTGTTTGAGGTGCCCATCCAGGGTGCTATCGGCAACAAGATCATTGCCCGCTCCACCGTCAAGGCGCGTCGCAAGGACGTGCTTGCCAAGTGCTACGGCGGCGATATTTCGCGTAAGCGCAAACTGCTCGAGAAGCAGAAAGAGGGCAAGAAGCGCATGAAAGCCATCGGCTCGGTCGAGGTCCCGCAGGAGGCCTTTATGGCGATTCTCAAGGTGGACGAGTAGGCCTATGGCGCTTTCCGAATACAGCGAGCGGTTGCTGGGCGCCTATGCCGAGCAACCGTTCCTTATGGCTCCCATGGCGGGCGTGACCGACCCTGCCTACCGCATCATGTGCCGCCGCCGCGGTGCCAACCTTGCCTACAGCGAGATGGTGAGCGTGGCAGGCCTTGCCTATGCCAGCAACAAAACGTGGCGCCTGGTGCTGCCGGCCGACGAGGAGCAGCAGATTTGTGTGCAGCTCTTTGGCTCCAAGCCCGATCAGTTTGCGAGTGCCGTCGCCGCCGTCGAGGAGCGCGTTGGCGATCGCCTGTCGCTCATCGATATCAATATGGCATGCCCCGCCCGCAAGGTCGTTACCAAGGGCGAGGGCTCGGCGCTCATGCGCACGCCCGATTTGGCCGAGAAGATCGTCGAGGCCACGGTGGGTGCGGCGCACGTGCCCGTGACCGTAAAGATCCGCAAGGGCTTTTACGCCGAGGACCGTAATGCCGCGACGTTTGCCCAGATGCTTGAGGGCGCAGGGGCTGCCGCAGTCGCCGTGCATGGTCGTTGCGCTACGCAGCTCTACACGGGCCAGGCGGATTGGTCGGTCGTCGATGAGGTCGCAGATGCCGTCGAGATTCCCGTGATCGGTTCGGGCGATGTGTTCTGCGCCGAGGATGCCGCGGAGCATCTGCGCAACTCGGGCGCCAGCGCGGTGTTTATCGCGCGCGGTATCTACGGGAACCCGTGGGTGTTTGGCGATGCTCGCGCCCTTGCGCTCGATGGCATACCGGTGCCGGTTCGCAGCTCCGTCGAGCGCCTGGACGCCCTGCGTGAGCACCTAACGCTGACACATGAGCTCCTGCCGCTCATGGCGCGTGCCCGTACGTACGCAAGCTGGTACTTAAAAGGCATGGCCCATGCCGCCGCTTGGCGTGCCCATGTGGTGCGCTGTTCCACTTACGAGGAATTTATGGCGCTGGTTGATGAGATCGAGCGCGATGTGGTGGCCTGCGAGACTGCCCTTGCCGCCGGCGAATCGGTGCCCCCTCATCCGCTGGAGGCTTAAGGGTGGCCGTTACCGCGCTGTACGTGCACGTTCCGTTTTGCGCCCAAAAGTGCCGGTACTGCGACTTTGATTCGCGCAGTTTTGCTCCATGCGACCCGAGCGCTGCGCTCGATGCCTATTTTGAGCAGTTGTTCGCGCGCCTCGATGCTTTTGGCAAGGCTGGGGCCCTTGGCCAAATCCGCACCGTCTATGTTGGCGGCGGTACGCCGTCGCTGGCGGGGGAGCGCCTTGTGGAGTTGGCGCGGCGTATTCGTGCGTGGTGCGCCCCTGTTGAGTTTACCTGTGAGGCCAATCCCGAATCGCTGACCGCCGAGCTTGCCGCTGCGCTTGCCAAGGTTGGTGTCACACGCATCTCTCTGGGCGTGCAAACGCTCGATAACGCCGAACTTACCGCCATCGGCCGCATTCACGATGCCGATCGGGCGCTCGCTGCCATCACGACGGTTAAGGACGCTGGGCTCGATGTGTCGTGTGACCTGATGTGTGGTCTTCCCGGGCAGACCGCCGTAAGCTGGCAGTGCACGCTCGATGGCGTGCTGGCGGCGGCTCCGCATCATGTGTCGGTCTACCCGCTCACGCTCGAGGAGGGGACGCCCCTTTATCGCATGGCGTGCCGTGACGAGTCGCTCGAGCCTGATGAGGATTTTCAGGCCGCATGCATGGACGTGGCACGCGAGCTCCTGGGTGCCGCCGGCTATCACCCGTATGAGGTGGCGAGTTACGCGCTCGACGGCCATGAGTGCGCCCATAACATTGCCTACTGGACCGGACGGGGCTACCTGGGCCTGGGTCGTTCTGCCGCGGGCATGCTCGACGCCGAGGATTTCGACCGTCTTGCGGGTTTGTTCCCCGGCGTGTCTTCTCGAGGCGATGCGTACCGCGTGCGTCTGGTGCAACGTGACGATGACGCGACGGCGTTCGAGGCCGAATATCTCTCGCAGCGCGAGGCCGCGGCCGAAGACCTGATGCTTGCTTGCCGCATGACGCGCGGTGTCGCGTCCGACCTGTTGGTTCGCGCGGTTCGTGTCATCCCAACGGGCGAGCTGGCAGCTGCCTGCGATCGCGCGCTCGAATTGGGTCTTGCCACTTGGGTGCCCGAGACGCTCGGGGTCCATGAGGGACCCTTCACTTCGGCAGATGTCGTCGCGGGCCATGTTCGAGCTCGTCTGGCGCCGACACACCTGGGCTGGCTCGATGGAAATGTTCTGTTCGAGCTGTTTTGGGATCTAGCTTAGGCCGCTCGGGTAGAATTACCGGAATATATACGCTGCTGTGAGCAGGAGGTTGCCGCGCATGGCGACGATGAACGAAAAAGATTACTACGAGATTTTGGGTGTCTCCAAGGACGCCACCTCGCGTGATATTCAAAAGGCCTTCCAGCAAAAGGCCCGCAAGCTCCATCCGGACGTCAACAAAGAGCCGGATGCCGAGGAAAAGTTTAAAGAGGTTTCCGAGGCCTACGCCGTGCTTTCGGATGAGCAAAAACGTGCGCGCTACGACGCCATGCGTTCTGGCAATCCCTTTGCCGGTGCTCCTACGGCTTCGCCCTATGGTGGCAGCTACGCCGGCAGCACGGGTTATGGCAATCCTTTTGAGGGCGGCTTTCCCTTTGGTGGCGCCTGGGGCCAGCAGCGTCGTGGACAGGCTGCCTACAATCCCGAGAACGGCGCCAACGTGGTCGTCGATATCAAACTTGACGCCAAGGAGGCCAAGGGCGGTGCCCGCAAGACCGTCCGCTACACGCGCTTCGATACGTGCGGACATTGCGGCGGCTCGGGTTCTGTCTCCTCCGAGCATGCCCATACCTGCCCAAGCTGTGGCGGCCGCGGCCACATCGACGTCGACCTGTCCTTCCTGTTTGGTGCGGGTACGTTCCAGTCGGTCTGCCCCGAGTGCGGCGGTTCCGGTAAGGTCGTGGCCGACCCCTGCCCCGATTGTGGTGGCAGCGGTCGTACTCGCGCAACCTCCGAGCAGACGATTGAGTTTCCTGCCGGCACGCACGATGGCGACGAGGTCCGCATTAGCGGCATGGGACATGCTGGCACCAACGGTGCCGCGGGCGGCGACTTGGTCGGCCGCGCCCATGTTGAAGCCGAGCGCTTGGAAGGCAAAGCTCGTACCGGTTTTTACCTGATGGGCATCGTGGCGCCGTTTTTGGTGCTGTCGGCCATTTCGGGCGTGTTCTCGGCCTTTGCCGTGATGTGCTTTATTCCGTTTACCATGGGCCTGTTTATGGTGCTTTCGGACGGTGTGCTTCATCGTAGTCTGCTGTGGTGGAAGCGCGGTGCGATGCAGTTTGCCAACGGTTTTGCCAACGGCTTCATGTTCGCGCTCGTGTCAGTTTGGTTCGCGAGCTGCTCGCAACGGGCCATGCTTTCGCCGTACCAAATGCAATAACATCAAACCCTCTGTTTGCGGCCAGCCCAGCTTGGGTATAGGACGCACTGTGACAATAATGAAAGTCGGAAGGATTCGGTCGTGTCGGAAAATAGGGATTACTACGAGGTGCTTGGCGTCGACAGGGATGCCGACGCGCGGACGATTAAGCGCGCGTTTCTAAAGAAGGCCCGTACCGTACACCCGGACGTTTCGGACGACCCCGAGGCCGAGGCCAAGTTCAAGGAGCTCAACGAGGCCTATTCCGTTCTTTCCGATGAGCAGAAGCGTGCTAATTACGACCGTTACGGCACCGCCGACGGTCCTGGTGGTTCGGGCTACGTCGATATCAACGATATCTTTGGTGGCATGGGCATGGACGACTTGTTCTCGTCGTTCTTTGGCGGCGGTGCCGGCGGTGGCGCCCGCAGCCGTCGTGAGCGTCGTCGCGGACGCGACATGGCCATCTCGCTTTCGGTGACGCTCGAGGAGGCGGCGCTCGGCTGCAAAAAGACGATCAGCTATGACCGCCTTGCTCCTTGCGAGGACTGCAATGGAACCGGTAGGGCAGAGGGCGCACAGGAAAAGCAGTGCGGCCGCTGCCACGGTACGGGCTACGTCACGACGGTTCAGCGTTCGTTCTTGGGCCAGGTTCAGTCTTCCTCGCCTTGTCCCGACTGCCATGGCGAGGGCACGGTTATCGACCATCCCTGTGAGACCTGCGACGGTCAGGGCCGCACGCCTTCGCATGAGAAGATCGACATCGATATTCCCGCCGGCGTTTCGACCGGTCGCCAGCTGCGTGTGGGCGGCTTTGGCGAGGCCGGCCTTCGCGGCGAGCCCTCGGGCGACCTGATTGTCAACGTGCGTGTTGCCGACCATGAGCGCTTTAAGCGCAACGGTGACGACCTGTACCTCGTGAGCGATATCTCGATTGCACAGGCTGCGCTCGGCTGCGAGATCGAGGTCGAGGGCATTATGCCCGACGAGGTCGTTAAGGTGACGGTTCCCGCCGGCGCCCAGTACGGCGACACCGTGAGCGTCAATAATTACGGCATGCCGCGCATTGGCGGTGGCGGTTCGCGCGGCCGCCTGATCGTGCAGCTGCGCGTGGTCGTTCCCACCAATCTTTCCAATAAGCAGCGCGAGCTGCTCCGTGCTTTTGCCGATGAGATGGGCGATGACGTCGCTTCCGGTAAGAAGTCGGTGACCGACCGTATCAAGAGTGCCCTCGACGATATCCTCGATTAAGGAGCCCGCGTGCTCGCACCCCATATTTCCGTCGTCAACCTCGGCTGCCGTGTCAACCGGGTTGAGTCTGACCGTATCACTGCCGATCTTATGCGCCTGGGCTTTGCTATTATGGAGCCCCAGGATGCCGATCTGATCGTTATTAACACCTGTGCCGTTACGGGCGAGGCCGAGGCCAAGACCCGTAAGGCCGTCCGTCATGCGCTGGCTTATCCAAACGAGCCCTATGTGGTCGTGACCGGATGCGTGGTCAATCTGCACCCCGAGGAGCTGCTGGAGCTTTCGGACCGCGTGATCGCCGAGCCGTCCAAGATTGATGTTGCCGAACGCGTCTGCGAGGTGCTGGGCGTTGAGTCCGATAGCGTTCCCGCCTGCAGCGATGGCGAGGTGGTCGATGCGCTCGGTCGCTCTCGCCTGGGCGTGAAGATTCAGGACGGCTGCAACCATCGCTGCACCTATTGCATTGTGTGGAAGGCACGCGGCCCCGAGCGCTCCGTGCCCGTTGAGTCCGTGCTCGAGCAAGTTCGCGAGGCCCAGGAGGCCGGCGTGCCCGAGGTGGTGCTGACCGGTGTGAACCTGGGCGCCTACGATGGCAAGAGCGCGACCGACGAGCATGTCGAAATCGATGAGCTGCTCGAGGCCATCATGGAGCGCACGTCTATCCCGCATGTGCGCATTTCCTCGGTTGAGCCCATGGATATCTCTGAGCGCCTGCTTAAGGTTATGGCGCGCTTTCCGCAGCGTATCGCCCCGTTTTTGCACCTGCCCGTGCAGTCCGGCTGCACGGCGACCCTGCATCGCATGGGCCGTCCCTATAGTGCGGAGGCCTTTGAGGACACGGTGCGTATGATTCGCGCCAATCTGCCGCAGGCGTCACTTTCTTGCGACGTTATTGTCGGCTTCCCTGGCGAGACGGACGAGGAGTTCGAGGAGTCGCTGGCGCTGTGCCGCCGTGTGGGTTTCTCGCGTATGCACGTGTTCCGCTACAGCAAGCGTCCCGGTACCCTTGCTGCCGACATGCCCGACCAGGTTCCGCCCGAGGCTATGGCCGAGCGCAGCCGCCGTATGCGGGCCGCTGCACAGGAGCTCGCTATTGCCGACGCTCGCCGTCGCGTGGGCACGGTCGAGCGTGCCGTGCTCGAGTATGGCGACAACCTGACGCTCGGCTCGTTCCATCATGCCCGTCTTGACGATACCTGTGGACTTACAGCCCCGTGCCTGCTCGATGTTGCTATCATCGGAGTCGATGATTCCGGCTTGGTCCATGCACGCAGGGAGGTTCATGGAAGCCTCGAAGATTAGACTTACCGTTCCCGAGGGGATTGATCCCTCGCGCGTTTTGGGCGCCGGCGACGGCGTCCTTCGTGCGCTCGAGAGTTTGGTTCACGCTCATGTGGTCGCCCGTGGCGATAGCATCTCCGTGAGCGGCGACCCGGACGAGGTCGAACTCGTGGCGCGCTTTTTCGAGCACGCTTTTCGCGAGGCGGCCGCCGGGCGCACGCTGTCTGCCGACGATGTCTCTCGCTGCCTGGCCGTCTTGCGCGACGGTGAGCACGAGGCTACGTCGCTTCGCGATGACGTGCTGCTTTCGTATCGCGGCCGTGTCATTCGCCCCAAGACGCTCGGCCAAAAGCGCTATGTGGATGCCATCCGCACGCATACCATCACGTTTGGCCTGGGTCCTGCCGGCACCGGTAAGACCTATCTGGCCATGGCGCTCGCCGTTGCCGCGCTCAAGCGTCACGAGGTGGGCCGTCTGATCTTGACGCGTCCGGTTGTCGAGGCGGGGGAGAATCTGGGCTTTTTGCCCGGCACCCTCGAGGAAAAGATCGATCCCTACATGCGTCCGCTTTACGACGCCCTTTTTGACATGATGGATCGCGAGCGCACCGATGAGCTTATGGAGCGCGGCGTGATCGAGATCGCCCCGCTTGCCTACATGCGCGGCCGCACGCTGAGTGATGCCTTCGTGGTGCTCGACGAGGCACAAAATACCACGCCCGAGCAGATGAAGATGTTCCTGACGCGCCTGGGCTTCAACTCCAAGTTCGTGATTACCGGCGACCTGAGCCAGCGCGACCTGGTGGGTCGTCGCGGCGGTCTTGCTGACGTTGAGCAGATTTTGGGCCGTGTCGACGATGTGGCGTTTGCACACCTGGAGCGCGCCGACGTGGTGCGCCATGCCTTGGTGGGACGTATCGTCGAGGCATACGATACTTATGATGATGTGCGCGAGAAGCGCGTACGTGACCGAAAGGAGTCCCGTTGAGTGTATTGATCAGCAACGATGCCGAGCTCGATACGCTGCTCGACGCGCAGGAGGTGGAGCACATCTGCGAGGTTGTGCTTGCCGCCGAGGGCGTTGAGCGTGAAGTCGAGATTTCCCTTTCGTATGTCGACGAGGACGAGATGCACGAGCTCAACCACGAGTGGCGCGGTATCGACCGCACCACCGATGTGCTCTCGTTTGAATGCGACTCGGCCTTTGACGAGGATATTCCCGCCGACGAGACGCTCGAGCTCGGCGATATCATCTTGGCCCCGCAGGTTATTGCCCGTCAGGCCCCCGGTTTTGGCAATAGCCCCGCTGACGAGTGTCGTCTGATGCTCGTACACGGCATGCTGCACCTGCTGGGCTATGACCATATCGAGGACGACGAGGCCGAGGTCATGGAGGCCCGCGAGGACGCCATCCTCCGCGATCTGGCGCTCGAGCGCGGCGAGGACCCCAAACTCGTTCACGTCGGCCCCATCACCAATCATGCCCACGACTAGGAGCCGTTTATGATTCCCGGATCGAACAAGGACCATCCGTCCTTCTTAAAGTCGTTTTCCTACGCCATGGAGGGCTTCGTCACCGCCGTCAAGACCGAGCGCAACATTAAGGTCATGCTCGTAGCGGGCGTGTGCACCGTCATTGCCGGCTGCATCGTGGGGCTCGACATTGCCGAGTGGGCCACGATTATCATCTGCTGCGGCCTGGTGATTCACGGCGAGCTGTGCAATACCGCCATGGAGGCCATTGTCGATCTGGCGACCCAGGAGCTCCATCCGCTGGCAAAACGCGCCAAGGACATCGCCGCCGCCTCGGTATACGTACTTTCAATCACCGCCGCGATTGTGGGCTTGCTGGTATTTGCCCACGCGCTCGGCTTTATTTAGAAAGGGATTCCCATGTCCGACAATATGCAGCCTATCGATGAAATTTTGGACGACGAGTCCCCGGATGCTAAGGCGACCGAGGCCTATGAGGAAGTCGAGGAGTTCGACCCGTTTGAGGGCATGAGCGACGAGGAGCTCGACGCCCTGTGCGATGAGGACGACAACCTCGCGGGCTTTGGCGACGTTGAGCCTGGTTTTCGCAGCGGCTTCGTGGCCCTGGTCGGACGCCCCAACGCCGGCAAGTCCACGCTGCTTAATGCCTGCTATGGCAAGAAGGTCGCCATCACCTCACCGGTGGCCCAGACGACCCGCCGCCGCATGCGCGCCGTCGTCAACCGTCCCGGCTACCAGCTGGTCTTTGTCGATACCCCGGGTATTCATAAGCCCAAGGACGGCCTGGGGTCCGAGCTCAACAAGAGCGCGTTGTTCGAGCTGAACGATGTCGATGTCGTCGCGTTTTTGATTGATGCCACCAAGCCGATCGGCAGGGGAGACGCCTGGGTTGCCGAGCGCGTCAAGAGCGCCCGTTCCAAGAAGGTCCTGGTGCTCACCAAGGCCGATGAGGCCGACCCCGCACAGGTCATGGAGCAGCTTAAGGCCGCCCACGAGCTCATGGAATATGACGACGAGATCGTGACGTCGTCGGTCAAGAACTTCAACGTTGACGCCTTTATCGAGACCGTTGCGCACTTTTTGCCCGAGGGTCCGCGTTGGTTCCCCGAGGACATGGGTACCGACGCTTCCGACGAGACGCTCGTTTCCGAGTTTGTGCGCGAGAAGGTCTTGCGCCGCACCCGCGACGAGATCCCGCACTCCGTGGGCGTGATCTGCGATGCGCTCGAGCAGACCAAGAAGGTGCTGCGCGTGCACGCTACCATTTACGTCGAGCGCGAGGGCCAAAAGGGCATCATCATCGGCAAGGGCGGCGAGATGATCAAGCATATCGGTATCGACGCCCGTCGCGATCTTGAGCGCATCTTTGGCACGCAGGTCTTTTTGGAGCTGGACGTGAAGGTCAAGGCCGGCTGGCGTGACGACGAGGCCCAGATTCGCCGCTTTGGCTACAACGCCGAGGACTAAGGGCGCGCGGCACGCATGGCAGGCTCCCGGACATATCGCACCAAGGTGCTCGTCCTCGACAAGACGAAGCTCAAAGAGACCGACCTGATCCTGACGATGCTTGACGAGCGGGGTCGGCAGGTTCGTGCCGTGGCAAAGGGTGCGCGTAAGCCCGGCGGGCGGTTGGCGGCGCGCTGCGAGCTGTTCTGTACCGTCGATATGCTGCTTGCGCATGGACGGTCGCTCGATGTGGTTTCCCAGGCCGAGCTTATGGAGGCTCCGCTCGGCGTTGCGCCCGATTACGAGACGACATGCGCGGCAAGCGCGATCGCCGAGGTCGCGCGCGTGTGCTCGTTCGAGGACGCCGAGGACCCGTTTACCTTTGCTATAACGCAGCGAGCGCTTGCCCTGGTGGGCAGCGGGCTCGACACAGCGCATATGGATCTGCTTGTGGCTGCATATGTCTTTAAGCTGCTGTCGCACGTTGGCTACCGACCCGATTTTTCGGCCTGCGTGCTGTGCGGAGACCCCATGCTGTCGTATTTTTCGCCCCAGGCCGGCGGGCTCATGTGCGGGTCGTGCGCTTCGAGCGTTTCGGGTGCCGAGTTGGTGTCGACCGGTGAGACCGCATGGCTGCGCGCCCTCATGTCCATGACCTTCGATGCGCTCATGGGCGAGCGAATCGACCCGCATACGGCGGCGTTCCTGCTCGGGCTTTCGCATGTGTGGGCGGCGACGCATACCGACCAGCGCCTCCGTGCGATGGAATTCATGTTGGGTCGGTGATGATGCGCAGGGGCGGGCTGCTTGTGGTAACATATCGGCCTGTTGGTACCTCGACCTTGGTTGCTCGCTCCACCGGCGGCTTCCCAGTCCGAGGCGAATCGAGTCGCCCGAGGGCGACGCAAAACGAAAGGTGAAACAATGACTGTTTCCAAAGAGCGCAAGGCGGAGCTGACTGCCCAGTTCGGTAACACCCCGGTCGACACCGGCAACCCCAAGGTTCAGGTCGCCATCCTGTCCGAGCGCATCAAGGAGCTGACCGAGCACATGAAGTCCCACCAGAAGGACTTCCACACCCGTCGTGGCCTGCTCATGCTCGTCGGTCGTCGTCGTCGTCTTCTCTCCTACATCAAGAAGAACGACATCGTCGAGTACCGTGAGCTCATCAAGGCTCTGGGCATCCGCGACAACATCCAGTAGGATTTGTACATGCTAAGAGCGTCCTGCGCAGCGGGGCGCTCTTTTTGTGTAAGGGCGTGAACAATCACGCTCTGAAGCGTGGCGGGGGCAGGGGGCCCGCGTCACATGAGAAGCCCGCAGGCAAGGGGCCTGTGGGGTAAAGGAGAACAATGACACTCGTATCCAAGACCTTTGAGCTGTACGGCAAGACCTACACCTTTGAGTCGGGCGAGCTTGCCAAGCAGGCCACCGGCGCCTGCCTGGTCAAGCAGGGCGACACCACGATGCTCGACACCGTGGTCGTCTCCAAGGAGCGCAAGAACTACGACTTCTTCCCGCTGACCGTCGACTTCAACGAGAAGATGTACGCAGCCGGCCGCATCCCGGGTGGCTACCTCAAGCGTGAGGGCCGTCCCAGCGAGAAGGCCACGCTCACCGCGCGCATGATCGACCGTCCGATTCGCCCGAGCTTCCCGGACGGCTTCCGCAACGAGGTGCACATCGTCGCCACCTCGCTCGTCGCCGACCAGGTCAACCCCTTCGACGTCATCAACGTTATGGGTGCTTCCCTGGCCATGACGCTTGGCGGCGTGCCCTTCGAGGGCCCGCTTGCCTGCGTGCGCATCGGCCGCAACGTGGAGACCGGCGAGTTTATCGTCAACCCCACCTACGAGGAGCGCGAGAACTCCGATCTGGACCTGGAGCTGGGCGGCTCTGCCGACTTCATCTCGATGGTCGAGGCCGGCGCCGAGGAGATCTCCGAGGACGACATGCTCGCCGCCATGAAGTTTGGCCAGGAGGCCCTTGCTGCCTTCTGCCAGGCTCAGGACGAGTTCGTTGCCGAGTGGGAGCAGGTCAACGGCCCCATCGTCAAGAAGGAGTACCCGCTCGACCAGCCCGTCGAGGAGGTCCAGGAGCGCATCTTCGCCCACTACGACGAGATGGCAGCCGCCCTTCGCGACGCCGACAAGCTCTCCCGTATCGGCAAGGTCGAGGCTCTGAAGGAGTCCATCCGTGCCGAGTTCACCGACGAGGAGCAGGCCGCCTGGGAGCGCGAGATCCCCGTGGCGCTCAAGAAACTCGAGAAGAAGGCCATGCGCACCATGGTCGTCGAGACCGGCGAGCGCGTCGACGGCCGTGCCGCCGACGAGATCCGTCCCATCATGGTGAAGGACAACTACCTGCCGCTCGTTCATGGTTCCGGCCTGTTCCAGCGTGGCCAGACCCAGGTGCTCTCCGTCCTGTCGCTCGGCATGCTCAACGAGGGCCAGC
>ENA-ORTP01001784-ORTP01001784.1-human-gut-metagenome-genome-assembly--contig:-NODE-1784-length-20331-cov-3.413888_pt1 | contig 20331 bp, 13 predicted proteins | sample MGYA00241913_ERZ509190 | MGnify/ENA primary metagenome ERZ509190 (study PRJEB26280, sample SAMEA2338839) | human gut metagenome | biome: human gut; feature: human-associated habitat; material: faeces...
GCAAGCGGGCGCTTCTGAGCGAATGTGTTTGCGGTCTAAACCGCTCGGAGCAACAAGCGATCGACGTTAGTTGCTGGACTCGGAGTCGTCGCTGGAACCGGAGATGGAAACCGTCAGCGTGATCGTGCTGTCGGTGGACTGCTTGCCGGTGGGGGAGACGCCCGTAACGGTGGCATTCTCGTTGCCGCTCACAGGGTTGCCGTTCTGATCGCAGAATGCGATGTTGTAGAACCCGGCGTTGTTGAGCGCGGTGACGGCGGCGGAGATGCTCTTGCCGTACAGGTTGCCCGGGACGCTGGCCTTGCCGGACTTCTTGGCGATGACGACGGTGATCGTGGCACCGGGCTTCTGCTTGCCGCTGGGGTTCCAGCTAATTACGGTGCCCTCGGTAACCGAGTCGTTTTCCTGGTAACTCACGTCGACGCCAAAGCCAGCCATGTCGAGAGCGTTGCGCGCCTGGGCCTCGGTCATGTCGGTCAGATCGGGCACCGAGGTGGTGTCCGGGCCGCCAGAGACCTTGTACGAGATGGTCGTGCCCTTCTCGACCTCCTTGCCGGCAGCAGTGCCCTGCTCAAAGACCTGGCCCTCTTCGGCCTCATTGGCTTCCTCCGAAGCGCTGCCCTTCAGCCCCACGCTTGCCAGTGCGGCCTCGGCCTGGTCCTTGGTCAGGCCGACGAGCTGCGGAACCTCAACCTTCTCGGAGGGCTTAGGGCCCTTGGAGATTACCAGGTTCACCCTCGAGCCCTTGGCCTTCTTGGTGTTGCCGTTGGGGGTCTGCTCGGCGACTTTTCCCTCGTCGACATCGTCGTTGTAGCTCTGGTCGACGGTGCCAACCTCAAGGCCGGCTTCCTTGATCAACTCAATAGCGGTTTCCTGGTCCTTGCCCAGCACATCGGGCACCGTGACCTGTTCGCCGCTGAACATGCCCGTGGCAAAGGCCACCACAACGCCAATCACGGCGACGGCGGCAATCACGGCGGCGATGATCTTGTTCTTGTTGGACTTAGGCTTCTCGACCTCGTAGGAGCCCGTGGAGCCCGAGACAGCGCTACGGGCGGTGTTCTGACCGCTCACGCCCGAGACGGGACGAACCATAGCGCGCGTTGAGTCGGAAAGCTCGCGGGTCTTGGTGGCACCCAGGTCGCCGGCGGCACCGATGATGCGCGTGGGCTCCGAGACGTTGACGGCACGGCCGGAAAGGTAGCTGTTGAGCACCTGGCGCAGCTCGTCGGCCGTCTGGAAGCGGTTTGCCGGGTCCTTCTCCATGCACTTGAGGATGATGCGCTCCAGGTCGGCATCGACGCCGGAGTTGATCTGGCTCGGCGGGATGGGGAGCTCGTTGACCTGCTTGAGCGCGACCGAGATGGCGTCGTCGCCGTCAAAGGGTACGCGGCCGGTGGCACACTCGTACATGACGACACCCAGCGAGTAGATATCCGAGGTGGGGCCGAGGTCCTGGCCGCGGGTCTGCTCGGGGCTTACATAGTGGGCGGTGCCCAGCACGTTGTTATCCTGCGTGAGGTGGCTGTTCTTGGCGCGTGCGATGCCAAAATCCATGACCTTGATGTTGCCGTCGGGCAGCACCATGATGTTTTGCGGCTTAATGTCGCGGTGGATGATCTCGTGCTTGTGTGCGACCGAAAGCGCGGAGCTGATCTGCGAGCCGATCTGCGCGACCTTCTTGGGATCGAGGGCGCCGTGGCTCTTGATGCCGCTCTTAAGGTCGGTACCGCGCAGGTACTCCATGACGATGTAGTAGGTGTCGCCGTCCTTGCCCCAGTCGTAGACGCCCACGATATAGGGGGAGGACAGGCCGGCAGCTGCCTGGGCCTCCTGCTTAAAGCGGGCGGCGAAGGTGGCGTCGCCGGCATACTGCGGCAGCATGATCTTGACGGCAACCGTGCGGTCGAGGACCTGATCCTGTGCACGGAAGACGGTCGCCATACCGCCCGTTCCCACCTTATCCTTGAGGAGGTATCTTCCCCCGAGGACCCTCTGTTCCATTCCTGCTCCTAACATAACTATTCGCTCAACGATGTGTGTAGTACCAAATGTGTGGCCGCTGGGGCCGTGTGGCGCGTTGCCGCTAGCTCATCGGCCGCGGCGTGCCCCAAGTATCCGCTTTGATCACGGGCATCACGCTCCCTGTGCGGCGAGCGCCGCGGTCAGGACGATGCCGGCAATCTTGGCCGCCTCGACGTCGTGTTTGTCGTAATCCTCCAGGGCCACCGAGATGGCAACCGTGGGTGAATCGTAAGGTGCAAAGCCAACAAACATAGAGTTGACGTTGGTGCCGCCGATCTCGGCCGAACCGGTCTTACCGGCAACCTTGACGCCCGGAATCTGGGCATCGGTGCCGGTACCGGACTGGACGACGGCGAGCATGGCCTGCTTGACCTGATCGGCGGTGGTAGAGCTGACAGCCTGGCCCAGCGAGCGGGACTGCGTGGTCTTAACCACGGTCCCGTCCGGGGCGAGTATCTGTGACACAAAGAACGGGTCCATGACCACGCCGCTGTTGGCGATAGCGGCAGCGATCACGCAATTCTGCATGACGGTGGTCTGCGGGCCAGGCGTGTGGTCCATGCCGACGGGCTGGCCGGCGCCTGCCCAAGCGGTCTCCCACTCGGTCATAAGCGACGGGTCGGCCATGATGGAGGCCGCGGCGGTAAGGTCCTGACCGAGCTTTTGACCGTAGCCAAAGGCGTTGGCAAACTGGACGAGCGAGCTGGCGCCGACCTCGTTTGCCACCTGGCCAAAGACGACGTTGGACGACACGGCGAAGGCCTGCTGCAGGCTGATGGTGCCGTAGCTCTCGTTGGCATCGTTGGTGACCGGCGCGTTGCCGATGTCCATGGAGCCGGGTGCCTGGTACGTGCTGGTAAGGCTGGCGGTGCCGGTTTCGAGCGCCGCGGAGAGTGTGACGACCTTAAAGGTCGAGCCCGGGGTGTACAGCGCGTCCATGGCACGGTCGTACATGGAGCCGTCCTCGCCGCCGCCCGACTGGAGCAGCGCATCGATGTTGGTGTTGTCGTAGGTGGGCGAGCTCGCACACGCAAGGACCGCACCGGTGCGCGGATCCATGACCACCACAGCGCCCTTAAAGCCCTTGAGCGCCTGCTCGGCAGCCGTCTGGATGCGCGAGTCGATGGTGAGCTTGGCGGTATTGCCCGGCTGGGTCTGTCCCGCGAGCGACGCGATGGCGTTGTTCCAGCTGGAGTAATCCTTGGAGCCGGTGAGCGTATCGTTCATGACGCTCTCGATGCCGGCGGTGCCGTATTGCTGGCTCACGTAGCCCACCACGTGCGCGGCCATGTTGCCGTTGGGGTAGGAGCGGGCGTAGGTGCCGTCCTCCTGCTGCAGCGACTCGGCTAGTGTCACGCCGTCGGACGTGATGATGGAGCCACGCTGGATGTACTTGGAGCGGGCGATGGTGTGGTTGTTGGTCGGCATGTCCTGATAGTCCTTCGCCTTGATGACCTGGACATAGGTGAGGTTGCCGATAAGGATGGCGAACAGCGCCGTGAAGGCAAACACGGCACGAGTCAGACGGTTGGCAAGCGCCACGCGGCCGAGCACGCCGGACTCTGGCGTGTCGAGCAGGCGACGACGCATGCGTGAACCCGCGGAGTGGTTGCCGTGGCTGTAGGAAGGTGCGCTGGCAAAACGCGTACCGGTCGGGGCAGCGGCGGATGCGACCTGGTCATCGGTGATGGCGGCCATGGTGCCGGTGCCGGTGAGCTCGGCTTCGCGTCCGGTTGCCTCGTCGCCGGCGCGCAGCAGCAGCGCGACGATGATAAAACTCGCCAGCAGCGAAGAACCGCCCTGGCTCATAAAGGGCAGGGTGACGCCGGTCAGCGGGATTAGGCGGGTTACGCCGCCAACGATTAAGAATGCCTGGAAACTGATGGCCGCCGTAAGGCCGGTCGCGCTAAAGGCGGCAAGGTCGGACTTGGCGCGGGCTGCCGTGGTGAGGCAACGCACGGCAAAAAGCATAAACAGGATGAGCACGGCGCCGCCGCCCAAAAGGCCCATTTCCTCGCCGATGGCCGAGAAGATAAAGTCGGACTCGACGACGGGGATGTTGTTTGCCATGCCATTGCCGATGCCGACGCCAACCAGGCCGCCGTCAGCCAGCGAGTAAAGTGACTGTACGATCTGGTAGCCCTGACCCTGGGCGTCCTTAAACGGATCGACCCAGACCTGAAAGCGCACCTGCACGTGCGACAGGAACTTGTAGGCACCCACGGCTCCAACGGCCAGCAGCGCAAGGCCGATGATGACGTACGAAAAGCGTCCCGTGGCAATATAGAGCATCAGCAAAAAGATGGTGTAGAACAGGACGGCCGAGCCCAGGTCGCGTTCGAAGACGACGATGAGCAGGCACACGCCCCACACGGCAAACAGTGGCAGCAGCAGGCGGAAGCGCGGAATCTTGAGGCCCAAGATCTTGCGGTTTGAGATGGAGAGCAGCTCGCGGTTCTCGGCCAGATAGCCTGCCAGGAACAAGACGATGAAGACCTTGGCGAACTCGCCGGGCTGGATGGTGAAGCCCGCGATGCGAATCCACAGCTTGGAGCCCGAGATCGTGGTGCCGATAAAGATCGGCAGCATCAGCAGGATGATGCCGATAATGCCAAAGGTGTACTTGTAGCGCATGACCACGTCGAGGTTCTTGACCAGTGCGAGCGTTCCCACCATGAGCGCCACCGAGACAAACAAGATGATGAGCTGCGAGATGGCGAGGTCGGGGGCCAGGCGCGTCACGAATGTGATGCCGATGCCCGAGAGCACAAAGACGATGGGCAGGATGGCGGGGTCGGCGCCGGGCGCCAGGATGCGCACGGCGATATGCGCCGCGGCGAAGGCGGCGAACAGGCCGATCGGCACGGCGAGCGTCTCAAAGGAAATCGTGGCACCCGCGGTGAGCACGTACATCGCATAGAGCAGGATGACGGGGAACGCCGAGGCGATGAGCAAGAGCAGTTCGGTGTTGCGGCGACTCATAAGCGGCACTCCCTTTCTAATTCTTATCGGAGGCTTCGGCCTCGGCTGACTGTTCGGCGGTTTTCTCGGAATCTGACTCGGAGGTGGATTCCTGATTGGTGTTGTCGCGAATCGTTTGCGCGTCAATCACCTGACGGGTCTGCTCTTCGTCAATCTGATGGCGGTACTTGGAAATGGTGTCCTGCGCATCGTCGACACTCGTTTGCGGAATGCCTGCCTTCAGGCGGTTTTGCGTGTCTTCGGGCAGGTCGGACAGCTTGATGCTGGTTTCGCTCTCGAGCCAGTGGAGCTCGACCCCGAGCGTCTTGCCGGGCAGGCCGCGCCAGACTGCGACATTGCCGTGGTAGGTTCCCAAGTAATAGGAGCCAGTGACGCCCGTGTATGCCCAGATGCCTGCTACCAGCACAAAGACAAGAGCCAAGATGGCGGCGATGGTGACATTGCGGCGTCGGACGCGTTTTGCCTCGCGCATGACGCCGTCGTCGACCAGGTCGACGACCACCACAGTCACATTGTCGTGGCCGCCGGCGGCGAGCGCCGCGTCCACCAAGTTGTCGACACAGATCTGTGCGCTCGAGGACTGCGTAGCGATGTTCTCGATATCGCTATCGGGAATCATGCTCGAAAGGCCGTCGGAGCACAGGATCAGGCGGTCGCCTTCCTCGATGTGCAGGGTAAAGTGGTCGGCATACATGGCGGGATCCGAGCCCAGCGCGCGGGTGATGACCGAGCGGTTGGGGTGGACGCGGGCCTCGTCGGCCGTAATCTCGCCGGCATCCACGAGCTCCTCCACGTAGGAGTGGTCGCGGGTCACGCGGATGAGCGTACCCTCGTGGAGCAGGTAGGCGCGCGAGTCGCCCACGTGGGCGATGGCGAGCGTGTCGTTTTCGATGTAGGCGCAGGTGGCCGTGCATCCCATGCCGGGTTTGCCCAGGCCGTTGAGGGCGGCCTCGATCACGGCGGCGTTGGCGGCCTCGACGGCTGCGGCCAGGCGCGCGGCGTCGGCGGACTGCGGCGCCGTCTTGGCGATGGTCTCGACGGCGATGGAGGATGCCACCTCGCCGGCGGCGTGTCCTCCCATGCCGTCGCACACGCAAAAGAGCGGCGACTGCACCAGATAGGAGTCTTCGTTGTGCGGGCGTACGCATCCGACGTCGGAACGGGCGCCCCACATAAGCTGCGTGGTGGTGCCGGCGTCGTAGGTCGAGTCGGTCTCGATGCGCTCGTCGGTCAGCGGCTCAAAGCTCATGGTCGAGCCGGGATCTTTGAGCTTGGCCTCAACGGCGGCAACGTCGATTTCGGCGGTGTCACCGGGAGAGACGGTGTCGGTCACGGCGTTTGATTCGGAATCGCCGGTGTCCGGGGAGTCGGGCTCCTCGGAAACGCGGGCGGTCGACTCGTCATCTTGCGGGCTGACGTCTATAGGCTCGGGCGCCGGCGTAGACGCGGGCGCAACCTTGGATGCCGGGGCTATGGGAAACGCCGGCGCGGCGGGCTCGGGTGCCGCAAACACCGCAGCGCTCTCGTTGATTGCCGCGGCGACGGGCTCTGCAAAGTGAGCCGGCGCCGGGGTTGCTTCGGGTGCTGTGGGCTGTTCCGCAGCATGTGCGCCGATGGGCGCCGCTGCGGCATCCTCTTCGTCCTCGTTATCGGCGAGATCCGAAATATCATGCGTTACATGCGAAAGAGGCAGGGAGAACACGGTGTCCTCGGGTTCCACGGGTGCGGAGCCCGCTGGAGCGGCGTGGGCCGGCGCAGCTGTGGCGGCGGCCGGTGCCTCGGTCATAGTTGCGGACTTGTTCTCCTCGTCGATCATCGACGGTTCACCTTCATGACCACGTCGCCAATCTGGACTTCGTCGCCTTCGCGCAGCGTCGCGGGCTCCACCAGCTGGCGGCCGTTGACGAGCGTGCCGTTAAGCGAGTTGAGGTCTTCGATGATGAGCGCCGGGCCCTGCAGCGAAAAGCGCGCATGCGAGGCCGAGACGAACGGTTCGTTGATGCAGATGTCCGAAGATGGCGAGCGACCGACGATGACGGGGCCGAGCATGTCTACGTGGATGCCGCGGATACCGCGCGGACCCTTGTCCACATCGATCGTCCAAATGGCCGAGTCGCGGCGCTGTCCGCGCACAAGTCCCACGCCGGTCTTCATGACGGCGAACAGGAAGATATAGAGCAGGGCGACCAGGACGATGCGGCCTGCAAAAAGGACGATATCGATGTTCATAAGCGACTATCCCCTAAATTCAAAGGTGCTCAGGCCAAACGTCAGCAGATCGCCGTTGCGCAGCGGGCAGCGCGTAATGCGGCGGTTGTTGACGAGCGTGCCGTTGGTGGAATTGAGGTCCTCGATCGACCAATCCGAGCCCGTAAAGGTGAGCTGGGCGTGGCGGCGCGACACGTTGGGGTCGCGCAGGGCAATGTCGGAAACTGAGCGCTCGCGACCGATGGTCACCTGTGCGGAGGTGATGCTATGGCTCTCGCCGCTCACGACGTCGACGAGCTGGGCGAGCGGGCGCTGCGGGGCGCGAGTACTCGCCATGTTGGAGGCGATGCCGGCTGCGGCGCCTAGGCCCACGGCGGCACCGGTCGCGGCGGCTCCGCCCATGCCGGCAAGCGCGTCGCGCGAGACGGTCTGCGGCACCGGGATGGGTGCGGCGGCGGGGTCGGGGACGCTAGGCGCGAAGGGGTCTGCCACGGCAAGCGGGTCGGGAGCGGCGGCGCGAGGCGTCGGCTGCTGCTGGGGCATGGCGGCGGGGCGCTGCTGCTGCGGGGCAGCAAACTGCTGCTGGCCGGCGCGCGGGGCGCTGGCGGCACGGCTTGCCGCGGAGTTGTTCTGGCCCAGGCCGTTCTGATAGGCGCGCTCTTCTTCGTACAGGCGGCCGAGCGTGGGGGCATCGACGTTCTCGGCAAAGACCGAGAACTTGCCGGCGCGCAGCTGCGGATCGATCATAAAGCGCACGAGGGGCTCGCCGACAAAGACATAGCGGCGCTTTTCGGCCTGCGCCTTCACAAACTCGCGGACCTCGCGCGAAAGCTCGGGGTAGAACGGGGCGAGCATGGGATCGTCGTCGGCGGCGATAAGGATGGTATAGAGTGCCGGCGCCGTGTTGACGCCGTTGATCACCAGAGTCTGATCCTCCATGTCGCGAGCGGCCTGCTTGGCAAGCTTCTTAAAGGAGAACGGGGCACGGGTGGCACCGAAGATGCCGGCCACGTGGTCCTCGAAGATGTTCAGGAAGTTCACGAAAAATCACTCTCCGTATAAGTTCTTTGGTATCCGAGCAAATATAGGCATATCCCAACGATTATAGAGGATAGGGTTCCCGCAACCGCCGCCTTGGCGACGACCGCGGCTGCAAGGCTGGCAATTTCCATATGGTGTGCAAGACAGGACGCCGCTGCGCAGCCGATGCCGGTGACAGCGATGGCGGCGATTGCGGCAAGGTTTGAGCCCTGATCGGCACGCTTGGCATGGGCATTGAGCAGCGCAGATGACGCCGCGGCAGTTGCCGCTACCAGCACAAAGGCAGCCCAAAGGAGCGGGTCTCCCAGCGCTGCGGCAACGTTACCGAGCCCCAGCACGCCTCCGGCTGAAAGCGCGACCGTGGCCAGACGGGCAAAAAGCGCGCCCATGCCCGTTGCCGCGGCGGCGCTTGCCGGGCCGAGCCAAAATGACGCGACGCCGGCGGCGACCCCAGCTGCCAGGAAGGTATTGCCGGTCAGACAGCCAAGCGCGAGTGCACAGGTGAGCGTGGCGCTCGCGGCAGTCTCGGTGCGACCCCAGGCGATCCACCAACCGGACATGGCGGCGGCAAAGATCACCGCGACGGGCAGCATCGACAGGATGCCCTGTGCCTGCATGGTGGCGTTGGCCATGAGCACCAAAAAGCCCACAGCCGAGATGGCCGAGCCAATCTGGGGGGCCAGGCCAGCCGCCGCTCCGATCGCGATGGCCGCAATGACCAGGCCGGGAAGCGCCGCGACCCCGGCCGTTTGCATCAGCAAAAAGCTAAAGGTGCCGCACGTTAGCGCCGAGATAGTGCGCATGGTGTAGTCGCGCGCATGGCTCCAGCGCGTGCCCGCCCAGCCAAGTGCGGGGTCGACCTCGATGGCGTCGTCCTCGTAGTGCGACGGCTCGATATCGTCGAGCTCCTGCTCGTCATCCGAAAGTTCGCCAACCATTTGCTCTAGGCTGCGACGGCCCTCGCGCACGCTGCCCAGACCGGCAAGGAGCTGGTCGCAAAATGCCTCGATGCTGCTGGGGCGGTCCTGCGGCATGGGGGAGAGCGCGCTCATGAGCGCGGCCTCGGCTCCCGGGGGGAAGTGTGGTATCAGCTCGCTGGGATAGGTGGCGCCGCCGATGATGCGGTCGAGCGAGTCGGCGGGCGTGGCCGCCATAAAGGGAGCGCTGCCGCACAAGCCCTCGTAGATCACACAGGCGAGGGCAAAGACATCGGCGCGCTCATCGACCGTGCCGGTCTCGATATCGAGCTGCTCGGGCGGCATGTAGCCGATGGTGCCGCCGCGCGAGCCGCCAAAGCCACCGGCGGACGACAGTCGCGCCATGCCAAAGTCGGTGAGCTTTACATTGCCCGAGTGGTCGATGAGCACGTTGGCGGGCTTAATGTCCAGGTGGAGTACGCCATTACTATGGGCGAAGGTGAGCGCCTGGCCTAGGGCATCGGCAATGGCCGCGGCCTCGTCAAAGGTAAGTGAGTGACCGTCCACGCGGTGCAAAAACTCGGCCAGCGACATGCCATCGACATATTCCATAACCAGGTAGGCATAGGCTGTGTCGTGCGTAAAGTCGATGACCTGCACGATGTTGGGATGTTGAAGCATGGCGGCAGTGTGCGCCTCGCGCAGGACATCCATGATGTCGCTGGCGGGCATGCCGACACCGTTAATAAGGGGGATGCGCTTAATGGCGACGCGGCGGCGCAGGTGCGTGTCGCGGCAGATCTCGATGGAGCCAAAACCGCCGGTCGCAAGTGTCTCGAGCGGCTGGTACCGCTTGAGCAGCTCGCGAGAGCTGGTGCCCTCCAAAGGAACGTCCGGCGAGAACCGGGCGGTATGTTGCGAGAAAAGCGGCATGGCCAACCCTCGTGCGTTTAAAGTTCGTTTGCGAGCGGCGGGCGCGGGGCCGAGCCGTTCGCGGTGGCATAGATGCTGCTAGTGTAGCACGCTCGGGTGCATGGGGAGGATAGCGGGATGCGAGGCTGCCTGTCTGGCTTGGCCTTAGCGCTTCTTCTTGTTCTTCTTCTGCTTGCGCTTGGTCTCCTGGGGCTTGTCGCCCTGCTTGGCCTCGGCGGCGGCCTTCTCGGCCTTCATTTTCTTCTTCTTGGTCTCGATGCGGAGTTTTTTGTTGATGCGCGCCTTAAGGAAGGGACCGAACTGCTCGGCATCGCCGCGGACAAAGGTGTCCTTAGGGATCGTCACGCCCTGGTCGGCGAACATGGCCACAAAGATGCGCTCGCCGTCGAGCACGTGGTCGAGCTTTTCAAACGGGAAGAACTGTGACTTGCCGCTCTTGCCCCAAACCATCAGGCCGTCCTCGTTGGCGGCGACGCGGCGATAGCGGCCACCCATGGACTCGTCGGCCTCAACGGCGTCGATAAAGTCGCGGGCGAGGGTGTGGTGCAGGTTTTTGCTCCACCAGGCCAAAAAGGCGGCGAACACGATCAGGACGACGCCAAACTTGATCCAGTTGCCGCCGGCCACCAGCATGCCGATGCCGATGAGCGCGGCAATTGCCGCGGCGACATACAGCGAGCCGCGACGCCTGGGCGAGGCGACCAGGCGGGCGAAGTCGGTGACCAGGTCGTTTTCGTACTGGTACTCGTTGAGGTACAGGATGCCGTCGTCGGCTGCGGCCTGCTCCTCGAGCGCGACCTCGACCTGGTCGGCTGCTTCGGAGGGGACGAGGTTGCTCTCTGCGTCTGCCATGCTCTTTGGACTCCTATCGCGGCGGGCTCGCCGTACGGGTATTATGGAATGCAGTATGCCGTGCGACCGCATGGCCGCCGCGGCAACAAGACTCAGTATACCCGGGGGAGCACCCATGGAATCGTTGTACCGAAAGTATCGCCCGCTCACCTTCGACTCCGTGGTGGGCCAGCAGCATATCGTCTCGACGCTCGAGCACGCCATCACCGAGGGGCGCCTGTCCCACGCGTACCTATTCTGCGGACCGCGCGGCACGGGCAAGACCACCATGGCGCGCATTCTGGCCAAGGCGCTGCTGTGCCGCAATGCCGAGGCGGCGCGCGCCGAGGGTGCAAGCGGCTGCATGCCCGACGGTACTTGCGAGGAGTGCGAGCTCATCGCCGAGGGCAACCACCCGGATGTCTACGAGCTCGATGCCGCAAGCCGTACTGGCGTGGACAACGTGCGCGAGGAGATCATCAACTCCGTCAACTTTGCCCCGGTGCGCGGCAAGTACAAGATTTATATCATCGACGAGGTCCACATGCTCACGACGGCGGCGTTCAACGCGCTGCTCAAGACGCTTGAGGAGCCGCCGGCACACGTGATCTTTGTGCTGTGCACCACCGACCCGCAAAAGATTCTGGAGACCATCCTCTCGCGCTGCCAGCGCTTCGATTTCCATCGTATCGGCAACGAGGATATTGAGCATCGCCTGGCATACGTGTGCGAGCAGGAGGGCTTCGATTACGACGACGAGGCGCTGGCTATCGTGGCACGCCATGCCAAGGGCGGCATGCGCGACGCGTTGTCCACGCTGGAGCAGCTGAGCGTTTTTGGCAACGGCGCCGTGCATGCGGACGATGCCCGCTCGCTTTTAGGCGAGGTTTCGGACCAGATCCTGGGCGAGTTTGCCCGCGCCATTGCCGATCGCGATGTTGCCGAGCTATATGGACTGATCCGTGCGCAGGTCGAGGAAGGAAACGACCTGCTGGAGCTGACGCGCGACCTGGTGGCGCATGTGCGTGACGTGTACGTTGCCTGCGTTGCCGGTGCCCGTGCCGAGCTGTTTGAGGGCGGCTCCGAGCAGGCCGAGGCGCTTGCTGCCGAGGCCGCTGCCTTTGGCGAGCATCCTGCCGACCGCCTGGCCCGTGTGCTGACAGTGCTCGACGATGCCGCACTGGAGATGAGGGGCGCGAGCGACGTGCGCCTGGTGCTCGAGATTGCCTGCACGCGTCTGGCGCGTCCCGAGGCCGATTTAACGATTGAGGCATTGGCCGAGCGCGTGGCACGCCTGGAGGCCATGATTGCCAACGGCGCCGTGCCGGCGAGCGTGGCTGCTGCTCAGGCCGCCGCGCCTGCCGCATCCGTATCCGCTGCTGCCCAACAGCCGACGCTCATTTCGGGCGCTCGTGCTGCCGCTCCGGCGGCATCCGCTGCCCCCGCTGCTACGTCCGCGCGCCAGGGCGGTATGCCTTGGGACCGCGGCGCTGCTGTTCCGGCTGCCCAGCCTGCGACCAAGTCCGCGGCTCCTGCGCCGGCGCCCAGACCTGTAACGCCTGCACCTCAGCCCGTTGCGGCTCCGGCTTCCGCGCCTGCTGCATCGACCGTGTCGGTGTCCAAGCCCAACAACGCCGCCCAGGTTGCCGCCGCCGGTGCTGCCGAGACCCCCGCGGTTGAGGACGCCGGCGAGCTCCAGCGCAAATGGGCCGAGGTCGTCGAGCGCGTCAAGGCTCGTCAGGCCTCCTACGCAGGGCTTTTGCTCAACGCCCGCGCCACGGCCGACGACGGCTCCAAGCTCACGGTCTCGTTCCCCGCGGGTTCGACTTTTGCCATCAAGATGCTCGGTCGCGCCGATACGCAGTCGGTGGTCCTGCCGACGGTCTGCGCGGTCTTCGGTCGTCGTACCGTCGACTATGTCCTGGATGGGGGTGGCACGCCGGCTCCTCAACATGAGGAGCATTCTCCATCTGCACGGGCTGCGGTATCTGCGGACCCGCAACCCGTGTCCTCGGTGCCCCCTGCATCCTCGAGCGCCAGCGCGACGCAGCCAAAAGCGGCGCCGGTAGCGGCACCGACCCCGTCGGCGCCTGAACCCGCTGCGCCCAAACCGGCTGCTCCGATCCCCGCGCCCAAGTCCGCTGCCGCGCCTGCGCCCAAGTCATCCGACCTGGCCAAGGCCCCTTGGCTGCGCTCCGACAACCCTGCCGGTGCTCCTGCCACGGGCAAGCTCCCGACCGAGCCCGCGCCCCGAGCGCCCGAGCGCGCGTCCGTCCCCATGGCTCAGCCGCCTGCGCAGGCTGCGCCATGGGAATCCGAGCAGGTGCCCTACGACGATGCTATGGTCGGTGGTTTTGCTGCCGATGCCGGCGGGGACGATCTGCCCCCGTTCGACGTGCCGGGTGCGGCGTCCGCGACCAAGGCCGCTGCTGTGGCACCCGCAGCCTCTGCAAACGACGACGTCCCCGCCGCTCCCTGGGAATCCAATCCCGGTGCTGGCAGCCCCTTCGGCCATCAGGGCGCAGCCCCGAGCATCCCGCAGACCGAGGACGAGGCCAAGGCCCTCATCCGCAGCGTCTTTGGCCAGGCCACCATCTTCAAGCCGGTGGAGTAGCTGCGCAGGCGGGTATACTGCTCAAGAAGAGGACCCCTTGTCCGGGCGCATCTGTATTTCGGACATGTGTAGTGTGGTGCCGCGTATGTCGCATTTGAGCAGACAGGTGCGTGACGGTCGGCCTAGGATGCTGAGGTCGATACGATACGTCGCATGGCTGTCCGTGTACTCGACTTGCTCGGCGTTAATGGTTGCTCCGATTGCCAAATAAACGCCTAGCTCGGCATCGACAATCTTGAAGTCCTTTATCTTGACCTTGAACTCTTGATAGAGGGACGGGCTGTTGTAGTAGACGGTTCGGGTTCCGTCGGTGCACTCATCGGTCGTCTCCCATTTGACGACGGGCTGGTCCGAGCTGGCTATCAGCAGTTCTGCTCCAAAAGCTATGGCATGGGTGATGACAACCAGCAATGCCCAGCCGACAAAGAGATAGAGAACCACATATGCAACGAGGTGTTTTGAGCGGATGTTTTGGAGCGCGTTGGGGGCATTCATGGGGCACCTCCAAATTACTATCTATGGCAATCAAATTATACCCTGCCGCCATGTGCGCCGCCTCGAGCAGCGGTTCGGCATTTAGCTATTTAGTGGCGCACATGAAATGCCGGATTCGGCTCTACTAGATTGAGTGTGCGATATTATGCAACCTTGCATAATTCGACCTTGCATAATCTTTGAGTGCGGTTTGTATTGGAGGACATGTATATCGACTGAGGTAACACGTCCGCCCCGCTCTCTCGCCGCGCGCCGTGGTACGATTTTTGAGTTTGAAAGTCCCGCCGCGCCCGGCTGCCCTTGCAGCTCGTTGCGCGGCCGCACGTAAAGGAGCCATTATGGCCGGTATGAACATGCAGCAGATGATGAAGCAGGCTCGCAAGATGCAGGAGCAGCTTGCCGCCGCGCAGGAGAACCTCAAGTCCCAGACCGTCGACGCCTCTGCCGGCGGCGGCATGGTCAAGGTGACCGTTAACGGCGAGATGGAGCTCGTCAACCTCACCATCGATCCCGATGCGCTCGACCCCGAGGACGTCGATATGCTGCAGGACATGATCATGGCTGCTGTCAACGAGGCCGTCCGCGGCGTCAACGAGCTCGCCAACAAGCAGATGGGCGCCATCACCGGCGGCCTCAACATCCCGGGCATGCCGTTCTAAGACACGCATATATATGAGTGCCAACCACAGTCTGCAAAAACTGCTCGATGAGCTGGGCCGTCTGCCGGGCATTGGTCCCAAGTCGGCCCAGCGCATCGCCTATTACCTGTTGGAGGCCGACGCCGAGGAGGCGCGCCGCCTGGCCGAGGCCATCCTGGAGGTCAAGCAGGAGGTCCACTTTTGCAGCCGCTGCTTTAACTACGCCACGGCCGACGAGTGCTCCATCTGCCAGGACCCGATGCGCGATACCACTCGCATTTGCGTGGTGGGCGAGCCGCGCGATGTCCAGGCGATCGAGCGCACGGGCAGCTACCACGGCCTCTACCACGTATTGGGCGGCGTGATCAGTCCCATGGACAAGATTGGCCCCGAGCAGCTGCACATTCGAGAGCTGCTGGCACGCTTGGGCCACGAGGACATCCACGAGGTCATCATCGCCACCAACCCCAATATTGAGGGCGAGACCACGGCGAGCTATCTGGCCCGTACCATCAAGCCGTTGGGCGTCGAGGTGTCGCGTCTGGCAAGCGGCCTTCCCGTGGGCGGCGACTTGGAGTATGCCGACGAGCTTACGCTTGGCCGCGCCATCGAGGCCCGCCGCGCGATTTAGGTGGCGAGCCTGCTCCTGCCGTATGTTTTCCTCGCGACTCACGGGGTGGTCATAATTTCCCCGTGCGACTGTGAGTTTGTTGTGCAACAAAGATGCTTCGTATCCGCTTATCGCATGGATGCTTCCGCTCGCATCCTTAATTTGTCCATTCGTTGCGCAACCTTTTTGGTTCGCTGATACACTCAAATATGGATTCGAATGAATGCGCCGCTCCCGAGCGGCGTGTTTTTGTTGGAGGAGAACGCATGCGGCCCGGTGGCACTCAGACAAAGCGCGGCGCCGCGGTGCGCATACGACGCCGACTGGGCTTGGCGCCGCGGGCGTACGCACTGCTATCGTGCTGCTGGTGCTGGTCATAGCTGGCGTTTCTGCCTATGGCATGACCGTGCCGTCCATGATGCAGGCGCATGCCGCACGCGAACCGCGCGTGGGGCATGAGGTCAAAAGCGATCTGGGCACCACGACTGGATATGCTTGGGCAAGTGTGGTCGGGCATATTGTGTTTGGCACCGACGATGTGGACGGCGCCGAGGCCCCGGACAACGAAGTCACGCTTGCCAATGGCAAAACCATCGTGCTCACCAACACCAAGATCATCGATCGATTGTCCAACAATAGCGTGGCGGCAACGGTGAATAAGGTCGAGCAGCAAAAGGAGCAGGACGCCCAGCAGTCCGGAAAGCCCGGTAGCTCGGATACTTCTGGCTCCGGCTCGGATTCATCGAGTTCGGGCGGCGGCTCTGGGTCGGGTTCCTCTACCGGAGGGCCTGGAAACGGCGGCTCGACGGGCGGCAACACTGACAACGATGCAAACTCCGGCGGCCTTTCCGCTGCTGAGGAAGAGAGCATTCACAGTTGGCTTGTGACCAAGTACAACATGCTCGACGGCTATGTTTCTCGTGCCAATGACGTGGTCTCGACCTATAACTCTACGGGAGATCCCAGGCCGTGCGACAGCCTGGTCGGGGAGATGTTTGTCATTCGAGCCGAGTTCGGTCGTCAGACATTCTCGCCCCGGTCAAAGTGGTATCAGCAGTATGCCAATCTGTGGGGCTGTTACACCAACCTATGCCAATGGGTCGGCCATTACGGCGATGATGACGTCGCGCTCGGTAACTTCAACAATAACGTGGCGGCGCTTGCCCTATGATGACCGATCTTGCATCCACCACACCACAATCGCTCGGTCGCGATCCCATGGTCGGCCTGCGCCTGGCGCGTGTCGACGGGTTTGAGCCGGCCATTGCGCTCGGTCAGGACGAACTGCCTGCCTATCTGCGTCGTTTTACGATGCTGTTTGCCGACGATGCCACCATGCGCCGTGGCGGTATCGGCCGCGTGACGCGTGCCGTCAACGCCCAAGGCGAGGCCGTGGCACTCAAGCAGCTCATCTTGCCGACGCGCGATGAGTTTGACGACGATGCCGCTCACGAGGCGCTGGTCGCCAAGTTCAAGGCGGCGTTTCGCGAGGAATACGAATGCCATCGCGCCCTTTCGGGCCTTAAGGGCTTTCCCCGCCTCTATGGCTGGGGCGAGGTCGACGGTGTGCCTGCAATTGTCATGGAATGGGTCGAGGGCGAGACGCTTGCCCGCTTGCGTTCGCGACTCGCCGTGGACGATGCCGGACGCCTGTCGCCGCTTGTGGCGGCGCGTCTGGGTCGCGACCTGTTCGATCTGCTCTGCCGTATGAGCCTGGTGGGTGAGGGCTTTGTCCATCGCGATATCTCGCCCGCTAATATTATGGTGCGCACGGCGCGTCTACCGCTTGACCGGCAGCTTGCCGAGGGCACCTTTGACCTGTGCCTGATCGACTTTGGCTCGTCGCTGGCGCTTGAGCCTGCGTCGGCCGTGGCCGGTACCGGCGGCAAGGCATCCTTTACCGAGCGCTATGCCACGCTGCGTCGCGCGACGGTTGCCTATGCCCCGCCCGAGATGCTCACCGACGATATTCCCGATCTGCGCGCTTTGCGTATGTCGCCGGCGATCGACGTCTATGCCGCGGCAAGCACGGTTTACGAGCTCATTGCCGGCGTCGCGCCATACGAAGCCGCGCCGAGCACTTCGGGCACCTCGGGTTCGCGCAAAAAGACGCGCGACATCGCGAGCCCCTACCGTCTCAAGATGGACACGCGGCCCGACTATCCCATTGGTGCCCATGCGCCCGGTTGTGATTTGACTCAGCTGCTTCGTCGTGAGCCCGATGTGGCGCTCGCCGCGGCCGAGCAGGCCCAGCAGCTAGGGCTTGAGCCGGATTCCGAAGAGCTACGCGATGCGCTGGCGTTTGTCGATGCCCAGCTGTTCGACGTGGTGACGGCCTGTCTGTCCAGCCATCAAAAAGATCGTCCCGAGCCGGCGGCGGTCGAGGCGGCGCTCTCAGCGTTTTGTGACCACTATGCGCAAAATGTCGGCCGTTCGCTCCGCGGCGAGCCGCTCACGCCGTGCCCCATGGATGCGTCTGGCCGCGCGGTTCGTCGCGCGCTGATGGTCGGCGCGACGGTCGTCTGTGGCGTGGTTTGGGCTGTGATCGTGGTTTCGGCCGCGCTGCTGGCGTCGGGCGCTCGCGTGACGGCGACTTTGGGATCGCTCGTGTGGTCTGGGTCGCTACCGGGTATTATTGCCGCACTGGCGTTGGCGCTGCCAGGCATAGCCGGCGTTGCCGCGGGGGCGCTTGCGCGCGATCGGCGCTCGGGCTTCCTGCAGGGTGTGCTTGCGCTTTCTGCCTGCGAGGTTCCGGTGCTGGTTGTGGCTGCATGTAGCGTATTTTCCCAACGCGCCGTGATGGGCGGCCTTGTTGCCGCTCTGGTTGCAACCTATACGCTTACGTGGTTTTTGCTTGCGATGGGCTTTGCCTTTGAACTTCCCGTTTCGGCACCGCGACGCACAAAAGCCCAGATGGCGACTCCGCTTGCCGGTGGAGCCGCAGCTGCCCGTACTTTTGGCGGACCTGTCGAAGTATCGTCCGATTCTATTTCTACGACTAAGGAGGCCTAGGTCATGGCATCTCAAGTTGAGCTCACCCCATGCGGGGCCATGTTTGACATCTTTAAGCGCGCGGCGCATCTGAGCCATATCGAGCTGTGCGGCTTGGTGCTTTCGTCCCGTCCGCTCGCCGACGGCCGCAGCCCGCAGAGCCGAGCCGCCGATCGCTCTTGGGTTTCCCGCTTTATCGTTCGCGCGCCGGTCGGCACGCTTCAGCATCGCTACTTTGCCGAATACGGTACCTCGGCTGCGCGTATTATGTCGCAACTGGCCCTGCGCCAGCGCAATCCCATGGACTCCACGGCTGTGATCAATATGGTGTGCGGTCCTGCAGGTGAACCGATGGTACGCGCGCTCGAAGAGTGCCACCAGGACACGAATCTCTATCGCAACGCGCTCGATCGCCTGTCCCAGGCGGCGGAACTCATGCCCGCCGAGCGCGCCGAGGCCGTGCTGGTGCTGTTTGTCGCCGTCGGTTGTTCGGCGGATGTGCGGTCCTCGGTGAACTATGCCATCGACTACGCGCACGCGACCTGTGGCGGAGGCACATCCACGCCGCGTTCGCTTGGCATGTCGATGACCGCGGGCGAACGCGAACCCGCCCCGGCGCACCCCTTGGGCTTGCTGCGCGTACAAAACAGTTTTGTCGTGAGCGCCCCGCGCTGGATTCAGCCGAGTGAGCAGGGTGTTGAGATTGGCGCGCTGGCCACTGGCGAGGGCGATATTACCGACGTCGGCGACGATGTCTCGGCCCGCCATGCCCATATCTGGTGCGATGCTCAAAATATCTGGCACGTCGAGGACTTGTCGTCCACCAACGGAACCGTGGTGGTAAACGGGGCCACGCGCGTCTGCATTCAGGTCGAACCCGGCCGTTCCGCCCAACTCAATCCCGGCGACGAGCTCAAGCTCGGCGAATCCACTACCTACGCCATTCTCTTCGGTGCCCTCTAGCCGGCAGATAGGGACGTTTCTTTTCTGCCGGCACTTGGGGACACTCCTCGGCGCGCCAGAGCCAGTCGCCTGGGGATGGAGAGGCCATTTTGGCCCTTGGCGGTCAGTCGGGGCGAAACTAGAAGATCTTTCCGATTCGCGGCTGTTCATGCTTGTAGAGCATCTAAAACAATAGGATGTTATTCTGGAATATGCCGGGTGCGTGAACTTGCCTGTCTTAGCCTTAATAAGGTATAGGGGAGTTTGGCTCAGGGGTTCCGTCTTGTTCTTCAGCGCAGTATTGTGGGACAGATTTGCTGAGATTGGCGCCTTACACCGCAGAGCGCACGGAAGGCTCTCGATTTGTGTTCTGGCCCCAGAATACAGGGCCTGATACTTACCAACTGTGGCATGGATGTAACATCTGTAGAAATCAACCCTTTTGTTGTCGACCTTTGTAAGAAAAACACTGCCATCAACTCTTTGGATGACGAAACTAGGGTGCTTGAGGGGAGCCTTTACTCCCCTCTGAGAGATGACTCATGTTTTTCGCTTGTCGTTGTGAATCCTCCGTTACTGCCGATTCCGGATGAGATTCCTTATCCCTTCGTTTGAGATGGAGGACAATCGGGTCTGGATAAAACACTTCGTATTCTTAAGGGTGGCGATACGCATTTAGAGAAAAACGGTAAATACTGCTAATAGGGGTGACGACGATGGTGCAGGGGCGACCCGCGATGCTCTCATCAATACGTCGGATACTTGGGAAATCAGGTCTAGATGCATGTATGATGATGCTGTGTGGCTATTCAATTAATCCGCGTTCCGAATGGGTGCAGGATATAGCTGCGACATCGTATGCTTTTGACCCGGCGCGATACTCAGATATTTCTGAGGCGGTTGACGAAGTTTATACGCACTATGCCGCGCAAGGCGTTTCGGAAGTTTGCACATCTACGTTACGGGCTTAGGTTTCTTCAAGCGAGCAGGCCGGTTGCGTTATTTCGAGCGATTTTTCTAGTCTAGACGACAAAAGGCAAAGGATTTGATGGGTATAAAACGCGGACGTTTGTGGGCGGATGCTCAAATCTATTGTGGCAATCG
>ENA-ORTP01001788-ORTP01001788.1-human-gut-metagenome-genome-assembly--contig:-NODE-1788-length-20291-cov-2.672910_pt1 | contig 20291 bp, 17 predicted proteins | sample MGYA00241913_ERZ509190 | MGnify/ENA primary metagenome ERZ509190 (study PRJEB26280, sample SAMEA2338839) | human gut metagenome | biome: human gut; feature: human-associated habitat; material: faeces...
TATTGTCTATTGTTGTCATTTGGGCTACTCCTATAGCCGCACAAATATTACCCCCGCCGTGCATTAACACGAGCATGGACCCCAATCTGCTCCAACAGATCGCAAAGTCCCTTGGCATATTGCTCGCCCTGCACAGCGATCTCCAAATGAAAATCGCCGCGTGGATCGGCCACGAAGCCGCCCGCGATGAGCGCGCCGCGGATATAGGCAAGTCTACAGCAAGGACGGGCAACGATATGTCGGGGTACGCCGGCGACAAGTCCTCCCCTACGGTCGAGGATACCCAGCAGAACCAAGGCCTTATCCAGGTCTGGCTGATCAGGCAAGGTGATGAGGTAGTTTCGAACCTTATGCAAGACAGATTTGCGGACGGTGAACTCCGTTTTGAGCTTAAGGATACGATGCGTCAGCGTGATCATCGTGCGCGCGACGGCTCCCGTCTCAGTCGCAACCGTCAAACGATACCGCCCAGAGCCGGCAAGCGAGAGCGTACCGCTCACGCGCGTGAGGGCGGCAAGCGTCGACAAGTCGCAGTATTCACATTCGGGTTCGCAGCGCGCAAGCTCGTCGCGCACCTCAGCGGTAAACGACATGCAGGCCTATGCCTTCGTGTTGGCGCGCGACAGGTCGCGGTGGGAAATGCTCACATGATACTGAGCGCCTTCCAGGTAACGGGCCGTGGCCTCGGCAATGGCAACGCTGCGGTGCTGGCCGCCCGTGCAGCCGATGGCGATAGAAAGCTGCGGCTTACCCTCCGCGATATAGCCCGGCATCACCGTATCGAGCAGCTGTGTCCAAGCCTTCCAAAACTCCTGCGTCTTGGGATGGTCCAGAACAAAATCGGAGACCTTTTTATCGAGACCGGTCATCGTGCGCATCTCGGGATCGTAGAACGGATTGGGCAGGAAGCGGACGTCGATCATAATGTCCGCCTCGACGGGCATGCCGTGCTTAAAGCCAAACGAGAACACGTGGACGTCCATGAGCTGCTGGTCGGACAGCTCGGAAAATGCCATACGTAGCTTGTTGCGCAGCGCAGAGGTGCGCAGACGGCTCGTGTCGATAATCATATCGGCTCGGTCGCGCACGCCCTGAAGCTGAAGGCGCTCGCGCTGAATGGCATCGGCCGTAGTCTCCCCCGGCTTGGCAATGGGATGACGGCGGCGATTTTCGCTGTAGCGACGAATCAGCACCTCGTCAGAAGCCTCCAGGAACACGATGTCGCAGCTCATCTCGCGCTCTTCGAGCGCGGCGACCGCATCGAGCAGCTCGTCAAACAGTCCCTGGCTACGCAAATCGCAGGTGACGGCGAGATGCCTGCCCACGCCCGTATTGATGCCGACGAGCTCGGCAAGCTGGGCGATGAGACGCGGAGGCAGGTTATCGATGCAAAAATAGCCCATGTCCTCGAACACGTGCATGGCCTGTGTGCGGCCTGATCCGGACATTCCGGTGATGATGACGATATCGGGGATGCGCTCCGAGCGCTCCGCCGCATCCATGGCATCTCCCTTTTGCATGTGTTGCCTCCCGAAAACAAGCGCGGGACCCAGCAACCCGGATCCCGCGCGGTCAATTGCCTATATTGAGTATACCGCCCCGAGCGGATACGAGGCCTGTCTTACGCCTCAAGCGCAGCCTTGAACCAACTCGTAATACTCGTGGGGTGCGTGATGGCGGTGCCGACGACAACGGCCCAGGCGCCAGCATCGATCGCGGCGCGAGCCTCCTCGGGCGTATGCACGCGACCCTCGCAAATGATGGGAAGGCCGGGGAATTCCTCGGTCGCCTGACGCAGGAGAGGCAGATCGGGGCCATCGGCCATGGTGCAGTCGATGGCGGCAACACCATGAGACAGCGTGGTGGACACCAGGTCGAAGCCCATGTCGACAGCACGACGAATATCCTCGATGGTGGCACAGTCGGCCATCAGGAGCACGCCCTCCTCGTGCAGCGGACGGAAAGTATCTTCGACGGTCTTGCCATCGGGACGCGGACGATCGGTGGCGTCGATCGCCACGATATCGGCACCCGCAGCAACGCAGGCGCGAGCGTGGCGCAGCGTCGGCGTGATGTAAACGCCCTCGTGCCCATCCTTCCACAGGCCGATAACAGGAACCTCACAGCGACCCTTAATGGCGGCAATGTCGGCAAGGCCCTGGCAGCGAATGGCGGCGGCGCCGCCGAGCTCGCAAGCGCGAGACATTTGAGCCATGGTCTCAGGCGTACGAAGCGGCTCGCCCATATACGCCTGAACGCTCACGACGAGCTTGCCCTTCAGGGACTGGATCAAAGGATCAACGGTCATGTTCGACTCAACCTTTCTCAAAACAGCCTTCTGAGACGCCGCACCTTGACGTTCAAACCGTCGCTCGCGTACCGAAGTACGCTTCGCTCCTCTTTCACGTCAATCTGCGGCACCTCAGAAGGCACACTTGGTAGTTATGTTTACTTCAACGAAGCAAGAAGATGCTCGGCGGCACCGATGAGCGGAGCATCGCCCTCCAGAGAACCGATGAGGATCGGCGTGTCCTGAAGCGGATCGAGCGCCTGGCTGGCATAGCCCTTGTGCACCGAATCCTTCCACGTCTGCGAACGCCAATCGGGACCTTGGTGAATCACGCCGCCCGAAAGCACGATGACCTCAGGGTCCAGGATGTTAGCGAGCGAGCCCAAGCTGGCCCCCAGCGCAAAGCCGGCGTCATGGATGACCTCGGTCGCCTTTGCGTCGCCCGCACGGCACAGATCGTTCACATCGCGACCGACCGAAGGACGGCTGGGGTCGACGCGGCCAAAACGCTCATCGTACATTCGACCAATGGAAGTGCCCGAAGCAACCGACTCCAGATGGCCGGAACGCCCGCAGGCGCAGGGAATGCCGGCGGCAGCCGAACACTCAATGTGGCCCATATGACCGGCAGCACCATGGAAGCCCTGCATCACGCGGCCGCTCTCGACATATGCGCCGCCGATGCCCGTGCCGATGCCAAGACACAAGACGGAGAACTTGCCCTTGCCGACGCCCCAGTGGGCCTCGCCCAGAGCATGAGCCTGCACGTCGCCCACAACGGCAACGGGAAGACCGAGGTCCTCGCGCAGACGCGGCCCCAACTGAACGCCGGACCAGCCGGGCATGATCTCATTGGCATACGCGATGGCGCCCGTCTTGGGATCGACGACGCCGGCGGCGCCGATACCGACGCCAAGGACCTCGACATCGGGATTCGCCTCGAGAGCGGCCTTGATGGACGCCTCGATACGCTGGAAGACGGCCTCGCCGCCCTCTTGGGCCTCGGTGGGAACCTCGGCCTCAAAGACGGGACGGGGCACACTACCGTCAGCCGGGTACTCCATGATGGCAGTCGCGATCTTAGTTCCGCCGATATCGACAGAGCAGACGTACTTGTTCTCCATGTCGCTCTCCTTAGGAGATAAAAACAACTACAGGAAATGAAGGCTGCGTTATCGCCGCAGCTTGGTAAAGGTTTCCCGGGTGTCCGAGGTTGGGGTGAAAGCGGTCGGGCGTTGACCTAATGGGTCACGCTCGACCGCTTGAGCCCCAAGATCGGGTGCCCGGGGAAGCTTTACAGGAGACCGTTGTCCTGGAGGACCTTCTTAATAGCCTCGACGTTCTCGCCGGTCATGGCCTTCACCGGGCGCGGCATGGTCGGGCTGTCGAAGATACCCATGAGGTTCATAGCGGTCTTGAAGGCGCCGACGCCACCGGCATAGCCCTGGACGCCCGAGGTGACATCCCAGATATGCGAAATCTCATTGAGGCGATCCTGCTCGGCCTTGACGGTAGCCCAGTCACCAGCCTGAGCGGCCTTCCACTGACGCACGTAGCCCTCGGGCTCAACGTTGGCGAGACCCGGGACGGAACCGTCGGCGCCACCGAGGTAAGCGCCGTCGACAACAACCTCGTGACCGGTGAGGATGCTCATCGGATGGCCGTTCTTCTCGTTCTCCTGAACGAGGTAGCGGAACGAGATGTCATCACCCGAGGAATCCTTGACGCCGGCCAGAACGCCCTCGGCACCGAGCTTGGCAAGGAGCTTCCAGGGGAGCTTGGTGTGGACACACACGGGGATGTCGTAGGCGAAGATGGGCAGGTCGAGTTCCTCATGCAGGATGCGGAAGTGCTCCTCGACCTCGGTCATGCCCTGCAGGGCATAGAACGGGCAGGTGGCGACGAGAGCATCGGCGCCCAGCTCCTGAGCGACCTTACCGTGCTCGATCATGCGCTCGGTCTCGGTGTCGATGATGCCGACCAGAACGGGAACGCGGTGGTCGACGATACGGACGGCCTCGGCGATGATCTGACGGCGACGCTCGTCGGTGGAGAAGACGACCTCGCCCGAGGAGCCCAGGAAGAACAAGCCATCGACGCCGGCATCGATCATGCGGTTGATGCTGCGCTCAAAGGAGGCAACGTCGAGCTGGTGATCTTCGGTATCGGGAACAACGACGGGAGGGATAACGCCGGTGAATTTCTGAGTTGCCACAAGAATCTCCTTAGTTGTCTGGCGGGCAGCCCTATGCCGCCCACTCTTGTTGGCAGTGTCCAGGCCGCCTAGGCCAAAGAACACGGGTAGAACGTTTGGTTAAAGAAGTCGACGACTTCGTTTTCGAACGCATTGATGCGCTCGTGAGCGTATTTGGCATAGACGATATGCCTCCGGTCACACTCAAGACCGTTGAATACGGCAAACTGGCCCTTGGGGTCGCTCGCGGCATCCATGAGCGATGTGCCCATGAGCACCGATCCGCGCACCCGAGACGACAGCGCCTCAAGGCCACCGGGAATTGGATTGGCAACCGCCGTGCAGGCGAGGCCCCGCTCGTCCAGAGCAGAAACCGCCAGCGCGACTCCGCCGCCAAGGCCCTCGCCCCATGCAAAGATGCGGTCGGGGTCCATGCCATCAAGATTGCGCGCCACCTTCGCCAACGCGCAACCCCAACGGACGCGCTCGACAAAAGCGGACGAAGAAATCCCCCGCTGCAGGTCGTCCGCACCAGCAACATCGTCATCCAGCGCGAGGACGGCATACCCCATGGCGGCAAATCTCGTCATGTGATGCCAGCCGCGCACAGGCCGATCGATGTCGTGGAACATCAGGCACAGCGGCACGCGCTCAGATACTCGGGCACGACCGACAGGCTCGATCAAACGAGCGTGAATCGCATCGTCACCGAGCTCAAAGGAGACCTCCGAGTAACGGGCGCAGGGGTTAACAAAGTCAATCGCCGTAATGGCCAGGCCTTGAATCTCAAGATTCGAAGCGCATGTCTCTAAATCAGAAACATCTGCTTGGACATCACCGCGCCAGTCCCGATATTCTGCGAGCCTTGACGAAACCGTTCCAGGAATTCCCACGAGCCCGGGGACAATCAGCTCGTCAACATTGCTCTCGCACTTAGACATGAGCCTCCCCTCCCTTGCAGAAAAACGGAATGATCAAATCGTCAAAATCCTGAATCTCCTCGTGGCCAAAGCCTTCAAAGAACTCATGACGCTTTTCGCAGGTCAGGTTGTTATAGACCGCAAACTGCGTCGCTGGCGGACAGACGATATCGGCTGTGCCAGTGCCAAACAGCACGGGGCATTTGACCATAGGGGCAAAGTTCTTGGAATCGAAGTACGCCAGCTTGGCATAGGCTTCGTCAATACGAGTCGAGTCCTCATCAAACCAGCGAGACCAATAGCGCAGGCCTTCGTAGGCAATGTCGTCGGCATCCAAATCCCAGACCAGGCGGAAATCCGACAGGAAGGGATAGAGGATGGCGGCACGATTGATAAGCTCGCTATTAAGCGCACAGGTCGCAATACCCAAACCGCCGCCCTGCGACGCGCCGTTCACAAACACACGGGCAAGATCGATGCCCTCGTGCTCACGAACAATACGGCACAGGATTCGAATATCTTGGTGTAAGCGGACATAGTAGAGGTTGGCCGGGTCGCCGTCGATGCCGGCGACGATATGCCCGGCAACCGTTGTGCCCTCAAATCCACCAATGTCCTCGGAGGGACCTCCTTGGCCGGGGCAGTCGAGGGCGATGAGTGCCATGCCCATGCCCGCAAACGACGCCTGCTCAAACCAGCTGCGGCTTGCACCCGGATACCCATGAAACTGAAGCACCAATGGCACGGGCTCGTCCGAGACGGGTTTAAGGTACTTGGCATGCAGGCGAGCGCCACACATGCCGGTATACCAGAGGTCGAAAAGCTGGCAGGTCGCGGCATCGGTGACCGATGCCGTCTCGATCGCATAGTCAAGCCCGACGGCGTCGGCCTCGGCCATGCGATCCTTCCAAAAGAGATCGAAATCTGATGGACGGGGCATGGCGCCTCGATATTCACCAAATTGATGTTGTAGCTCCTGAGCACTTGGCATGGCTCGTGAACCCAACCTTTCGAAATCGCAACGGAGGTGCGCCCGGCAAGGGAACCGGGCGCACGGGAGGGAAAGCGAGGTTACTCGCCGAGCTTGGGATGCAGCAGCGACGGCGCAGCGCCGAGCAGCATCTTGGTGTAGGGGTCCTGGGGGTGCTGGAAGACCTGCTTGGCCTCGCCCTGCTCGACGATCTTGCCGCCATTCATAACGATGATGTCGTCAGAGATATAGCGGACCGTCTGGATGTCATGGCTGATGAACACCATGGCCAGGCCGAGCTCCTTCTTAAGGTCAGTCAGCAGGTTCAGAATCTGCGCGCGGACCGAAACGTCCAGAGCCGAGGTGGGCTCGTCGGCGATGATGGCATCGGGGTTCAGCGACAGGGCACGGGCAATTGCGACGCGCTGACGCTGGCCGCCCGAAAGCTGGCCGGGAAGAACCTCGGCAGCGGAGCTGGGCAGACCGGTGAGCTCCAAGAGTTCCTTGACGCGCTTCTCCTGCTCGGCCTCGGTACCCAGGTTGTGGACGCGCATGGGGTCGAGCAGCTGCTCGCGAACGACCATGCGGGGGTTGAGCGCCGTGGCCGGGTTCTGGAACACGACCGAGATGACGCGACCCATGTGGCGACGGTCCTCGGCGGTACGTTTGGTAACGTCCTTGCCCTTAAAGTAGACCTTGCCGCTCGTGGGGGCCTGCAGGCCGCACATGACGTTAGCGGTGGTGGACTTACCGCAACCGGACTCGCCGACGATGCCGATCGTCTGACCGGGCATGAGCTTAATCGTTACACCCTGGACGGCGTGAACCAGGTTGGGGTGCAGAATCGAGCCGGTACGGGTCCTAAAGGTGACGTGGACGTCATCAAGGAAGATGATCGGCTCGACGCCGTTGACTGCGGTATCGCTCATCTACATCACCTCCGCGTGAGGGGTCAAACCATTTGCCTTGAGCACCTCGTCGGGGAGCTCGGAATAGAAGTGCTCGGTGCCGGGCACGCGCTTGAAGACCGGACGGGTATCCAGGCCAATACGCGGATGGCTCGAGCGGGGTGCGAAGCGATCGCCCTTGGGGAAATCGCGCGGGCTGGGAACGGCGCCGGGGACCTGGTGCAGACGGCCCGAGCCGCTCTCGATGGACAGAACGGAGCCCAGAAGACCGCTGGTGTACTCGTGGATCGGGTTGGTGAGCAGCTCCTTGGTGGGTGCCTGCTCGATAACCTGGCCAGCGTACATAACCGTGATGTTATGGGCAACCTCGGCGACCAGAGCCAGGTCATGCGAAACAAAGATCATGGCAAAGCCGAGCTTGGCCTGAAGATCGTTGAGCAGCTTGATGACCTGCTTCTGGACGGTAACGTCCAGAGCGGTCGTGGGCTCGTCGCAGATGACCAGCTTGGGGTCGCGGGTAAGGGCCATAGCGATCAGGACACGCTGACGCTGGCCGCCGGAAAGCTCGTGCGGATAGCTCTCGAGCGTGCGCTTGGGATCGAGGCCGACGAGCTCCAGGAGCTCCTCGGCGCTGCGGGTTCCGCCGCGCTTGGTGAGCTGCTTCATCTGGGCAGAGATGAGCATGGAGGGATTAAGCGAGGACAGGGCGTCCTGATAGACCATAGCGATATCGGTACCGCGCAGGCCGAACCACTCCTTCTTGCTCATCTTGAGCAGGTCGCGACCCTCCCAGAGAACCTCGCCGGAAAGATGCTCGTCATCGTCGGTCAGGCCCATGATGGCCAGCGTGGTGATGGACTTACCGCAACCGGACTCGCCCACCAGGCCCATGGTCTGACCAGGACGAACGTCAAAGTTGACATGGTCGACGACGTTGATATCACCGTGATGCTCAAACTGGATGCAGAAGTCACGGACCGAGAGAATCGGCTCAACGGACTCGTCGGGCACGTGGCGATCGTCACGCTTGAGCTCGACATCGCGCAGGGCGCCAAGGCGAGCGGAGAGGGACTGGGCCTGCTCCTTGTAGGCGCGAACGGGGTCGGAGACCAGCAGGTCGGCCTCGCGACGCTTGGAGGAATCGGTAGGATCCAGGGCAGCGGAGGGAGCAGCGGCCATGGCGTCGGTAATGCCCTCGGAGAGGATGTTGAGCGCCAGGCAGGTGATCATGATGGCTAGGCCCGGGAACAGCGCCTGCCACCAACGACCGGCGAGCACGCCGCCGCGGGCGTCGGCGAGGATGTTGCCCCAGGTAGCGGTGGGCTCCTGGATACCAGCGCCGATGAAGGTCAGCGAGGCCTCGAAGATGATGGCGTCGGCGACCAGGGTAACGGTGAAGACCATGATCGGGGCGATGCAGTTACGCAGAACATGCTTAATCAAAATCCACGGAGCCTTGGCGCCGGAAACGATGACCGCGCGGACATAGTCCTCGCCGTACTCGGACACGATATTGGCGCGTACGATACGGGCAATCTGCGGAGTGTACATAAAGCCGATGGCGAAGATGATCGACGGCACGGAGTTGCCCAGGATGGAGACGAAGACGGCCGCGAGGGCGATGCCCGGGATGGACATGATGATGTCCAAGATACGCATGATCGTCTCGGAGACGGCCTTGCGCGAAACCGCTGCAAGGGCGCCCACGACCGAGCCGCAGACCAGAGCCATGGCGGTGGCGCCAAAGCCGATAATCAGCGAGTAACGACCACCGTAGAGCATACGCGACAGAATGTCGCGACCCTTATCGTCGGTACCGAAGCCTGGCGAGCCGTAAAGATCTCGACCGGGCTATAGGGGGCAAGAAGGGGCGCCAGAATCGCAGTCAGGGCGACCAGCACCAGCACGACGGCGGCAATCTTAGAAGACAGCGTCATCTTCTTCCAGCCACCGAGCTTGAGCCCCTTGGAGGCAGCCTTCTCGAGCTGCTCGGTTTGCTTCTCTCGAATCTTTACCATAATCTACACCGTCCTGATGCGCGGGTTGATGAGCAGGTAGAGCATGTCAACCACGATGTTGATGATGATGAAGGCAAGAGCAACGACGATGACGACGCCCTGAACCAGGTTCGCCTCGTTGCCCTGAACGCCCTGCAGAATAGCGGTGCCCATGCCGGGGAGGTTGAAGATAACCTCGATGACGACGGCGCCGCCCATGAGGTAACCGATCTTAAGACCGAGGGTGGTGACCGGGGTGATCAGCATTGCGAAGAACGTTGATGCCGACGACGACCTTCTCGGGAACGCCGGCGCCGCGAGCCATACGGACATAATCCTTGTCGAGCTCCTCGACCATGGCGGTACGCACGATACGAGTCATCTGGCCCGTCAGCGGAAATGCCAAGGCGATAGCGGGCATGATCATACGCCCCAGATAGCCAACCGGATTCGTGGTGAAGTGAGGCAGAGCGCCCGATGCCGGGAGCACCTTAAGGTAGGAAGAGAACAGCAGGATCAACAGAACGGCAAGCCAGAACGACGGGGTTGCCAAGCCGGCGATGGAAAAGACACGGATTACTTGGTCCGGCCATTTGTCGCGATACAGTGCCGCGATGACGCCGAGCAAAAACGAAACGACCGCACCGATGGCAAGACCGATGAAGGTCAGCTGCATCGTGACGGGCAGGGCCGTGGAGATGCGCTTGGCAACGGAGTTGCGGGCAGCACCATAGGTGCCCATGTCGCCATGGATCAAATCGCCCATATAGCGCACGTAGCGCACGGGCCAGGGGTCGTCCAGACCATACTTCTCATGGTACTCGGCAACCGCCTCGGGCGAGGCACCGTCACCCAACGCCGTGTAGGCGGGGTCGGTCTTGGAGAACGACATAAGGAAGAACACCAGGACGGTGACGCCCAATGCCATGATCGGCAGCGCCACAAGACGCCTTCCAATCAAACGTAGCAAGTTGTTCACGTTCTCTCCCCTTTCTTTTGTCGGTAGGACCAACTGGTATATGAGTACGGATACTCATTACAAGACCCGAGCGACATCGTTGCCGCCCGGGTCTTTGTTTCAACTATGAGGATACGGTCCCAACGACCGACATCCTGCATATAGACTCAAGCGAGTCTTACGCCTTGACGGTCGCAACGCCCCTGAAGGACATGCTCGTCGTGCCGATGCCCTTGAAACCATCGAGGGCCTCGCCATTGGGCGCAGTGGACGGATCGTCCCAAGAAGCGGAGACGGTCTTGACGTGGACAACGGGGTACAGAACGGCGTTGTCGGCAATGATGTCGAAACACTCGTTCCACTTCTTCTGCTGCTCGTCGCCCTCGGCGGCAAGAGCCTCGTCCATGAGACCGTGGAGCTTCTGCCACTCAGCGGACTCCTTCCACGGGCAACGGGTCTGCATCCAGACGTTGTCGCCGTACCACCAGTTGAGCAGCAGGTCGGGGTCGGCGCCGAAGCAGGAAGGATCGCCAGGGGCAAGGAGGATATCGTAGGCCTCGCCGCCGTCGATGGCGGCGTAGGTGGCCGGCGAGGTATCGGTCTGGATGGTCACATCGAAGCCGAGAGCGTCGAGGTCGTTCTTGACCTGGGCGGCCATGCCCTTAATCTGCTCGTTGTCGGTGGTGCGCAGGGTGATGGCACCCGGGGTGATGCCAGACTCCTCGATGAGCTTCTTAGCCTTCTTGGTGTCGGTCTTGTACACCGTGGAAGCCTCATGATAGTTGGTGAAGCTCTTGGGCAGGTAGCAGCTGGCAGCGGTGGCAAGGCCGGCGAAGGTGTTGCTGACCATCTTCTCGGTGTCGAGCGCATACATGACAGCCTGACGGACCTTGACGTTGTTCCAAGGCTCCTTGGCGACGTTGAACATGATGAAGCGGGTGCCGAAACCCTGAACGTTGTCAATCTTGCAGCCGGCGCTCTCGAGCTGGTCGACGGCGTCAGCGGTAACGAGCTCCATAACGAGCGTGGAGCCCTCCTGCTGAGCGGTAACGCGAGCAGTGGGGTCGGTCAGGATGCTGTACTGGATCTTCTTATCCTCGGCAGCATACTCACCGTTGTACTCGGGGTTGGGAACCAGGGTGATCTCGGTATCGGAGATAGAGTCGTACATCCAGGGGCCGGAGCCGATCGGCTGCTTGGCGCGATCCTCCTCGGTCTGGGTGGCCGGGGTAACGCGGACGATGGCCAGACGATCCTTGAGCAGGGAGAAGTTGGGGACCTTGGTCTTGACCGTCACGGTGCTGGCGTCCTTGGCCTCGATGGACTCGAAGGGCTGGAAGAACGGAGCATAGGTAGCGGAAGCGGCGCAAGCGGTGTAGGAGGCAACGACATCGTCAGCGGTGACCTCGGTGCCATCGGAGAACTTGGCGCCCTTGCGGATGGTGACCTCGAAAGTGGTGTCGTCCACAGACTTGGGATCGTCGGTGGCGAGCTCGTTGAAGGTGCTGTAGTCGTGGTAATCGATGCCGTAGAGGCCCTCGACGACGTGCCAGTTAGCACCCAGGCCCACAGCGGAGCCGGTGCTGGCGGGATCGAAGCTGGACGGAGCGTAAGCGGAACCAGCGGTGATCACGCCGCCGCCACGGTTGGCGGAATCGGTGGAGCCGGAAGCGGAACCCTCGTCGCTAGAGCTGCCACCGCAGCCAGTGAGACCAAGGCCGGCGACAGCAGCGACGCTGCCGGTGAGGCCGAGGAACGAACGCCTGGACATACCCTTGTTGATGATGGCCATGTCTTCTCCTATCAATAGAGAATCTTACTCGGGAGCACCTAGACTTGCCCCCGCGCAACTTGCGGACGATATATACCTTACCTACCGACGAACCCAACTGAGGTGCCGCGCTCGGCGACCGATACATACATACGCTTGAACGGTATTTACTACCGTTCACCGAATTCATTGACAAATGATTCGCCAGACAGTATGTATCGACGAGGTGAGATATCAGTCTTCGTCAACCCGCAGGATAGCAGGGTTGTTCACCATGGCTAGTCAAACGTTTTAGCGTTAATAAAACCCGAAATCAGCAGGTAATCGCCGCGAAATAAATGATTGAAAATCAGCCAATCATGTATATCAGTTGTTTAGAAGCGCGTTTAGTTTTCGGAACGGCTGGCCGATGCCTGGGCGCGCTCGGCATTCCATGCAACAAGTGCCTCGTGGACCGCTTTGGCGACATCGGCCGGAACGCCTCGAACTTCCGCAATCTCCTGCTCGCTTGCCGCGCGCAAACGCTTCATCGAGCCAAAATGGCGCATAATGGCACGTTTTCTGGTGGGTCCCACGCCCGGAACGTCGTCAAGCACCGAAACCGTCATAGCCTTATCGCGCAACTCGCGATGGAACGTAATCGCAAATCGGTGGGATTCATCGCGAACCTGCTTGATCAGATAAAGCGAAGCGGAGCCGTTCGGCAGCACGACGGGGGTCTCGTCCCACGGCACGAAAACTTCCTCATCGGCCTTTGCCAAGCCACAAACTGGTATATCGAGGCCAAGCGCCTCAAGTTGCTTAATTGCAGCGGTCAATTGCGGCTTGCCGCCATCGACAACGAGCAAATCGGGGCGCGAGCCAAAGCGCTCGTCCGCCATGCGCTCGGGAGCATAGCGACGCCCCAGAACCTCTGACATCGATACGAAGTCGTTCGCCTCGTCCAATTCGGCCTGAATTTTAAAGCGACGATACTGGCCCTTGTCGGCACGGCCGTTGGTAAATACCACCATCGAAGCGACGGTAAAGGTGCCGTGCAACGTCGAGATATCGAAGCACTCGATGCGCAACGGCGGCGCAGGCAGCGCCAGCGCGCTTTCGAGCTCCAGGAGCGCTTGATTGGTGCGATCGTCAGCATACCCCGTGCGCATCATGTAGCGCATGAGGGCATGGCGCGCATTTTTGGAAGCCATATCGAGCAGGCGGTGCTTTTCGCCGCGCTGCGGCCTATGGAGATGGCAAGAGCGTTCGCGCTTGCCCGCAAGGCACTCCCCCAACGCTTCGGCATCCTCAAGCTCGACAGAGAGATTGATCTCGGCTGGAATATCAGCCGTCTCGTCGTAATAGCGCTTAAGAAAGCCCGATTGAAGCTCTTCCTCGTCGACATCCAGGCCTTTATCGAGGATGAACTCACAAGTTCGAACCGTTCGGCCCTCGCGAACGACAAAGACACAGGCGGCAGAGATAGTCTCTTCGCGATAGAAGCCGATGACGTCGATATCGACGCTCGATGGAAAAACGACCTGTTGGCGATCGTCCAGGCCCCTAATGACTTCCAGGCGACGCTTGACGCGCGCCGCACGCTCAAAATCGAGTGTCTCGGCTGCCTCCGTCATCTCGGACGTAAGCTCGTCAACGACATCCTTGCGATGGCCCGACAAGAAACGTTCGACACGTTTGACGTTCTTGGCATAGTCGGCAGGGGAAATCGCGCCGACGCATGCGCCCGGCCCGCGCCCGACATGGTAGTCAAAGCAGGGACGCCCGTTTTGCGCGCAAATCATATTGACGATGTCTTCTTCGCCCTTATGAGATTCGACGATGCGGCGGCAGCGGCGCCATTCCGCACAGGATGCCGAGCAAATAGGAATAACCTTGCGTAGCGTATCGATGGTCTCACGCGCCGCACGGCTATCGGTATAGGGGCCAAAATAGCGCGTTCCCGGTTTATGACGCTCTCGCGTGTATTTAATAGCCGGAAACAAGTCGCTCTTGGTAATGGCGATAAAGGGATAGCTTTTATCGTCTTTGAGATCGACGTTAAAGTACGGATGGTACTGGCCAATCAGATTGCGCTCGAGCACCAATGCCTCGTGCTCGGTCTCCACCACGATATAGTCGAAGCTCGCCACCAGCTGCATCATGAGCGGGATCTTTTGACGCTCGTCCTGCAGCGTCACGTATTGACGCATACGGGCACGCAGGTTTTTTGCCTTGCCCACATAGATGACATCACCCTTGGCATCTTTCCAAAGGTAGCAGCCGGGTTGCGTGGGAACGCGCGAAACCTGCTCGGCAAGTGTTGGAATGTTGTCGTGACCTGCCACGCGCACCTACTTGCGACGAAGCAGCGCCGAGACCTCGGGCATCTTAAAGACGAAGGCAAGACCAAAAGTTACAGCGAGCGAGACGACACCTGCAACACAAACGTAGCCCAGGGTAATGAGGATCGAGCTGCCAAGCGCTCCGACAAAGTGCTCAAGTGCCCACATGACGCCGGCGCCCGCGGCAGCGCCCAAGCCACCGAACAGTAGGCCGAAGAAACCGCCATGCAGGATAGACTTGACCTGAAGGCCATGCAGACGACGGCGCAGCCACCACAGTGAGCATCCGACCAAGACCACGTAGTCAACGACGTACGAAAGCGCAATTGCCGGCATACCGTAGCCCAGCACCACGCCAAACAGCAGCACCGAACCGGCCTGGCCGATAGCGGAGTACAGGCAATAGCGGCTATAAGGTTTCATATCGAGCAGGGCCGAGAAGCTCTTCTGCATCAGCACGACCACGCCGTAGAGCGGCAGGGAAAGTGCCAGATAGATAAGGAACTCCGACACCAGCGCCACACCGGATTCATCGAACTTGCCGGCGCAGTAGATCATGTTGAGCGGACGGGCGAAGACGATCAGATACATCGCAAACGGAATCAGGAAGAAGAGCATCTGGGCGACACCGCGCGAAATGCCCGTGCGGACGCTGTCGTAATCCTTCTCCTGCGCATCGTGAGAGAGTTCGGTATAGAGTGCCGTCGAAAGCGAGGCGGCGATCAGCGCATAGGGCAATGTGTACCACAGGCGCGCATATGCGATGACGGAAGGGCCGGTCTCGGGCTGCACCACCAGCGCGGCGGCATTGGTAATGGAGGTCGAGACAAACATGCACACCGTGGCGAGCAGCGTCGGGATACCAAGCGCGATCGTCTGTCGCAGCGCGGGATCCTTAAAGTCGATATGGATATGAGGATGCACGCCATGCTTGCCAAGCGCGGGAATCTGGCAGGCCATCTGGACAAAGACGCCGAGGGTCGTACCAACTGCGATCAAGATAATACCGGCCTGCTCGCCAAATTGTGCAGACACGGGAGCAAAGCCCATAAAGCTGGCGATGACGATGACATTGTTGAGAACCGGGGCAAACGTCGACCAGAAATAGTCGCGGTGTGCGTTGAGAACGCCCGAGAACACCGAGCCCAAGCCATAAAACAGAATTTGAATAGCAAAGAAGCGGAACATGAACGCAGCGGTATCCATGCTGCCGCCATCGCCCGAAAGGAACGACTGCGTCCAAATAAAGCCGGGAGCAAACACGGTACCCAGCAGCGAGATACCGCCCAGCAGCAGAAGCAGAATACCAAGCAGGTTGCCGACATACTCGTTCGATGCCTCGCGGCCCTGCTCGCGCCTCACACCCATATACACCGGCAAAAACGCCGTAACGAGCATGCCGCCCATCACGAGCTCGTAGAGCATGTTGGGCAGGTTGTTGGCAACCTGATAGGAGGACGAGAGCAGCGACATACCGATGGCGGCCGCCATGGCCCACGTGCGGATAAACCCGGTGACACGCGACACGATGGTCAGCACGGTCATAAGGCCAGCAGAACGACCAACCGTGGAGTAGTCCGACGAACCCATATCGTCTACGTCGTCCTGAGAGTCCTCATAAACCTCATCTTGTGGCGGCAAATCGTCCACGACGGCAAAGGAGCCGGTCATCGCAAAGGGATCGTCAACCAAAACGGCGTCATCAGCAGGTGCGGCGTCATCGCTGTTCGGCATGTTGTTACCGGATACGGCATCACCATCGAATATGGCATGGTCGCCAAACACCGTGTCAACTTCATTGGCGGCGACGGTTCGGGCAGAAAACGACAGAGGGTCCCAGTCGTCATCACCGTCGATGGCCACGCCCTCGACGGGATCGGTCGAACCAAGCGGCGACCATTCGTCATCCGAAAGAAGCGGTTCGCCATCATCATGAGCCGTGGGCTTGGCGGAACGAGCGGCAGGAGCGCTCTGCGGTGTGCTCTTTCCCTGGGCTGCCATCAAAAACACCGCCGTCTCATCGGGACGCGGCGCACGAGGAGCCTCGGAGGCGATCGGCATCACACTGGCGCTCGATTGAGCGGCGGCCAAAAAGACAGCCGTCTCATCGGGACGAGCCGAAGAAAGAACCGTACGGGGAAGTGCCGTGCCGGCACCGGCGGCACGCAAGTACACGGCCGTCTCGCCCGGGTCAGCGGCAGCGGACCAGGCGTTTCGAATCTCGTTATCGAACGAAGCGGCCTCGGGCGCGGGCGTCTGAGGAGCCGACCCTTTTGCAAAGTGAGCTCCGCGCTTTGATTCTTCCTGCGGCATCGCTCAGTCCTCTCTCGTGATCGGGGCAACCGTCGCCCCGCAAAATGCAACTAAGTCATCGGGAGCAAGCTCAAGCTGATAGCCGCGCTTGCCACCCGAGATAAAAATGGTATCCCAAAGGACGCATGTCTCATCGATCAGAGTCCGGAAGCGTTTTTTCATACCGACCGGACTGCAACCGCCGCGGACATACCCCGTCGCGGCAAGCAAATCTTTGACATGCATCATGGTCAGCGACTTTTCGCCTGCGGCGCGCGCGGCGGCCTTGAGGTCGAGCTCGTCGGCAACGGGAATGCAGCACACGACATGGTCGTTGGACGGCGTCGTGCAGACCAGGGTCTTAAATCCCTGACCGGGCTCCTCGCCAAGCTGCTCGGAAATCGCGACGCCCAGCCCCGACGATTCGTCGCCATCGTCTTCGTACGTATGGAGAACATAGGAGATGCCGGCGCTTTCCAGCTCGCGCATCGCATTGGTTTTTGACGTCTTAACAGCCTTTGCCATGGCACATCCTTTCCCTCGCAGAGCGACGTAAGGATTAAGTATAGGGCCAATTCCGCCGCATATGCCATCTCGACACACAGAAGCGCCACCGAATCAGAAGGAATCGGTGGCGCGTCGGTACTACAACGTCTCTTTACTGTGCGTCGAGCTGCGCCTGACGCTCACGGTCACGCTTGAGCAACGGCGCCAAGAACTTGCCCGTGTAGCTCTGCGAACATGCCGCGACTTGCTCCGGCGTGCCTGAGACCACGACGGTTCCGCCGCCATTGCCGCCCTCGGGGCCCATATCGATCAGGCGGTCGGCAACCTTGATGACATCAAGGTTGTGCTCGATCACCAGAACCGTGTTGCCCGCATCGACCAGGCGTTGCAACACGTCGAGCAGCTGACGAACATCCTCAAAATGGAGGCCGGTTGTGGGCTCGTCCAAAATGTAGAACGTCTTGCCTGTCTGGCGACGATGAAGCTCCTTGGCGAGCTTCACGCGCTGCGCCTCGCCGCCCGAAAGCGTCGTAGCGGGCTGGCCCAAACTCACGTAGCCCAGACCCACGTCATATAGGGTCTGCAGTTTGCGCTTAATCTGCGGGATATTCCCAAAGAAAGCCAGTGCTTCGGTGACACTCATGTCGAGCACGTCCGAGATTGTCTTGCCGCGGTAGGTAACCTCGAGTGTCTCGCGGTTATAACGCTTGCCGCCACATACCTCACAGGGGACATAGATATCGGGAAGGAAGTGCATCTCGATCTTAATCTGGCCATCGCCCTTGCACGCCTCGCAGCGACCTCCGCTTACGTTAAAGGAGAAACGTCCCGGCGAGTAGCCGCGCGCCTTCGACTCCGGCGTGCTTGCAAATAGCGCACGCAGATCATCCCAAAGGCCAATATAGGTCGCAGGGTTCGAACGCGGCGTGCGACCGATCGGTGACTGGTCGATATCGATTACCTTATCGATGCACTCAATGCCCTCAATCTTCTTGTACGGCCCCACAGGACGCGTCGAACGATGGATGGCATTCGTAAGCGCGGGCGCAATCGTATCGGTGACCAGGGAGCTCTTGCCCGATCCCGAGACACCGGTAACGACTGTGAGCGTACCGAACTCAATCTTGGCGGTAACGTTTTTGAGGTTATTAGCGCGGGCGCCCGTGATCTTAAGACAGCCGCGGCCGGGGTTGCGGCGTTCATTGGGAACTCGAATCATTCGCTTGCCGGTCAGATAGGCACCCGTCATTGATTCGGGGCACGCCATGATGTCAGCGGGCGTTCCCGCGGCGACCACTTGCCCGCCGTTGACGCCCGCACCGGGACCCATATCGATCACGTAGTCTGCAGCGCGAATTGTATCTTCGTCGTGCTCGACGACGATAACGGTATTACCGATATCGCGCAAGCGCTCGAGCGTCTTGATCAGGCGTTCGTTATCGCGTTGGTGAAGGCCGATCGACGGCTCGTCCAGAATGTACAGAACGCCCATGAGGCCGGCGCCGATCTGCGTTGCCAGGCGAATGCGTTGGGCCTCACCGCCGGAAAGCGTCGCCGAGGCGCGATCGAGCGTCAGATAGTCGAGTCCGACATCGACCAGAAAACGCAGGCGCTCCAGGATTTCCTTGACGATGCGCCCGCCGATAAACTGCTGACGCTCGGTAAGCTCCAGGCCCTCAAAAAACTCGAGCGACTCGCGACAGGACAGGCAGCAGACATCGTAAATGGACTTGCCACCCACGGTGACGGCAAGCATCTCGGGACGCAGGCGAGCACCGTGACAGCTCGAGCATGGCTCTTCGCGAATGTATTTCTCCAAGCGAGCCCTGGTGTTCTCGTTCGTCGTCTCGTTGTAGCGCTCGTACAGGATATTGCGCACACCCGAGAACTTAGTGTCCCACTGGCTGCGACGCCCATCGAGCTTTTGATAGTCGACCGAAATCTTCGTGTCGCCCATGCCATCCAAAAACGCACGACGCACCCGCGGGGGCAGGTCCCCCCATGGCGTATCGGCACTCACCTTAAAGTGTTTGCAGACCGCGGCAAAAATCTGCGGATAATAGTTGGAATTGCCGAACAGGCTGCCAAAGACTCCGTCGGCAATCGACTTTGAGGGGTCTTCAATCAGCGCCTCGGCATCGACTGTCTTTTTAAAGCCCAGGCCATCGCACTCGGGACATGCACCATAGGGCGCGTTGAACGAGAAATCGCGCGGCTGCAGGTCGTCGATGGAATGCCCGTGCTCCGGGCACGCCAGTGCCAGCGAATACTCCAGCAGCTCGCCCTCGGTTCCCTCGGGAGCGTCGCGCTCGGGCAGCATGTACACGTTCACGTTACCGTGCGCCAGTGCCGTCGCCTGCTCAACGGACTCGGCAATGCGACCCAGGGAGTTCTCTCGAATCACGATACGGTCGACCACGACCTCAATGTCGTGTTTGAACTTCTTGTCCAGGTCGATCGGGTCGTCAAGCGAGCGCACCTCGCCGTCGACGCGCACACGGCTAAAGCCCTCCGCACGCAGGTCCTCAAACAGCTTGGCATATTCGCCCTTGCGTCCACGAACCACCGGCGCCAACACAAACGCGCGACGGCCCTCCCCCGCCGCCAGCACCTTATCGGCGACCTGATCGGTCGTCTGACGCTCAATGACACGACCGCACTCAGGACAGTGTGGCGTTCCCACGCGAGCAAACAGCAAGCGAAGGTAGTCATAAATCTCAGTTACAGTACCCACCGTCGAGCGCGGATTCTTGGACGTCGTCTTCTGATCGATCGAGACGGCCGGCGAAAGGCCGTCGATCGAGTCTAGATCGGGCTTGTCCATCTGGCCCAGGAACATCCGGGCATAGGAGCTGAGGGACTCCACATACCTTCTCTGGCCCTCGGCGTAGATGGTGTCGAAGGCCAGGGAGGACTTGCCGGAGCCGGAGAGGCCCGTCATGACCACCAGCTTGTCCCGGGGGATGGTGACGTCGATATTCTTCAGATTGTTGGCGCGGGCGCCTTTGACGATGATCTTGTCCTGCATAATGTGTATGATTGACTCCTTTCAGGAGAGGTTTCTCTTTTCAGTGCCGGAAATGCCTCCGGCGGAGGTGTAGAGGCGCTTTTCAACCGCCCGGGGAGACTGGCTCCCGCCAGGGGGCCGTTTCCACGGGGG
>ENA-ORTP01001800-ORTP01001800.1-human-gut-metagenome-genome-assembly--contig:-NODE-1800-length-20211-cov-2.696021_pt1 | contig 20211 bp, 17 predicted proteins | sample MGYA00241913_ERZ509190 | MGnify/ENA primary metagenome ERZ509190 (study PRJEB26280, sample SAMEA2338839) | human gut metagenome | biome: human gut; feature: human-associated habitat; material: faeces...
ATGCCAATGGTATTGTAAATGTATCTGCAAAGGATCTGGGAACCGGAAAAGAGCAGCACATCACCATTACCTCCGGCTCCAATATGTCTGACGCTGATATCGACAAGGCTGTAAAGGAAGCTGCTGAGTATGAGGCTCAGGATAAGAAGCGCAAGGAAGCCATTGACGCCAGAAATGACGCCGACTCCATGGTATTCCAGACTGAGAAGGCCTTAGAAGAGGTTGGAGACAAGATTGATGCCAATGATAAGGCAGAGGTAGAGGCAGACTTAAATGCACTGAAGGAAGCAATCAACCGTGCTCCGGTAGATCAGATGACCGATGCTCAGGTAGAGGATATCAAGTCCGGCAAGGAGAAGCTGATGAACAGCGCTCAGAAGCTCTTTGCAAAGGTATATGAGCAGGCACAGCAGGCAGGAGCAGCAGGTGCAGGCCCTGACATGGGCGGCGCAGCAGGCGGCTCTAGACCGGATGATGATGTAGTAGACGCAGACTTTAAGGAAGTGTAAGGAGAAAGGATTCCCGCCTGCAGCAGGGCGGGAATCCATTATATAAAACCGTAAGGCCAGAGGTCCGGTCCATTGGGTGAGATGCCCCCTGGCCGGACCTAAAGGTCTGTCCGGGGATATTTTATTTAAGAGAAAATGTTCTGATAGATATGTAAGAGGTAAACAACATGGCAGAGAGTAAGAGAGATTACTATGAGGTTCTGGGCGTTTCCAAAGACGCGGATGACGATGCCCTGAAAAAGGCATACAGAAAGCTCGCCAAAAAATATCATCCGGATGCCAATCCCGGAGACAAGGAGGCAGAGGCCAAATTTAAGGAGGCATCTGAGGCTTACAGCGTGCTCAGCGATCCTCAGAAGCGCCAGCAGTATGACCAGTTCGGCCATGCCGCCTTTGAGCAGGGAGGCGGGGGCGCAGGAGGGTTTGGCGGCTTCGGAGGGTTTGACTTTGGCGGTCAGGATATGGGAGATATTTTTGGAGATATTTTTGGAGATATCTTTGGCGGCGGCCGTTCCTCCAGAGGAAGAAGCGGTCCTTCAAGGGGCGCAAATGTAAGAACCGCGGTTCGGATCACCTTTGAAGAGGCTGTGTTCGGCTGTGAAAAGGAAATTGAGATTAATTTTAAGGAGACCTGTTCTTCCTGTAACGGAACAGGCGCAAAGGCGGGTACGTCGCCCCAGACCTGTACAAAATGTAATGGAAAGGGTAAGATCATGTATACCCAGCAGTCCTTCTTTGGACAGGTACAGAATGTACAGACCTGTCCGGAGTGTGGCGGTACAGGCAAGGTGATCAAGGAAAAGTGTCCGGATTGCTATGGTACGGGGTATAAGACAGTCCGCAAGAAGTTTAAGGTGTCCATTCCTGCCGGTATTGACAATGGTCAGTGCGTTCGTATGGCCGGAGGCGGAGAGCCTGGTATCAACGGCGGTGAGAGAGGCGACTTGCTAGTGGAGGCAGTTGTTTCCCAGCATCCGATCTTTAAGCGTCAGGATACAAGCATTTATTCTACCGTGCCGATTTCCTTTGCAAGAGCGGCTTTAGGCGGTACGATCCGGATTAAGACAGTGGACGGAGAAGTGGAGTATGAGGTTCGTCCTGGTACGCAGACTGATACGAAGGTGCGGCTGAAGGGGAAGGGTGTGCCTTCCTTAAGAAACCGGAATGTGAGAGGGGATCACTATGTGACTTTAGTGGTTCAGGTTCCCGAGAGAATGACCCAGGCTCAGAAGGAGGCCCTGAAGCGGTTTGATGAAGCTATGAATGGTGTGGCTTCGGAGGAAGGGAAGCCTAAGAAGAAGGGGTTTAAAGAATTTTTTGAAAAATGAAGATGAGATGCGCTGAGTGCAGGCGCGTTTCGTGCTTTGACTGATATGAGCGGGAGACCGCCCTGGAATTGCTCTTGTTGGATGGTTTTGTGTGAGGATGACGAGAGACGTTTTGGGGGCGGTTTTCTTTTTTGTGTGGAGAATTTTGTTGGAGGGGGGGTATGCGGAAGGGGAAAAGCTTTATCTTTGGGAGCGAGGGGATGCGGGAGCTGGTTTTTTAGGGACCGGGCGGGATTCAGGACGGGGATCTTCTTGACCCGCAAGCGGGTCAAGAAGCATCGGATGTTCATCCGATGTGAAATCGTGCAGGAACAGCTCCTTACAAGCGAGCTTGACGGGGCTGTTTCTGCACGATTTCGCGCCGTCCTGAATTTTTGAGAAAAATTAAGAAAATCGCAAAGATTCTGGGGGGGAGGATGGGTATAATGGTAGATATATTTTTACCTGGGACTGCCGGATGACGTGGGATTTCCGGGGACTGGGTAAGGCTTATGAGGAAGAAAGGCTGTTGGTTATAGAATGAAAAAACGGATTTTGATCACGGGTTCAGGAGGATTTCTGGGGTCGAGACTTGCGGAATATTTTGAGGGGAAGGATGGGTATGAGACGGTAGCGGTTACCCATGAGGAGCTGGATATTACAGATATGGTGGCGGTGTCTGCATTTTTTAAGGCGATTCGTCCTCAGGCAGTGCTGCACTGTGCAGGCTTGTCTAATACGGGACAGTGTGAGGCGGATCCCCTGGCTTCGGGACGGATCAATGTTCAGGGAACAGAAAATATAGCAAGAGCCTGCAGGGAGAGCGGCTGCAGGCTGATCTTTATGAGTTCGGATCAGGTTTATACGGGAACAGATACTCTGGAGCCGAATCGTGAGACAGACCGGGTGAAGCCGGTGAATGTGTATGGAAGGGATAAAAAACGGGCAGAGGAGGCAGCGCTTGCTTTGGCAGAAGGGGCGGTCTGTCTGCGTTTGACCTGGATGTATGATTATCCGGTTCCGAAAAGGACGCTGGGAACCGGGCTGTTAGGACAGATGTTTGCAGCCGCCGGGGAAGGAAAGGTGATTGTAAGCCCGACCCATGATTACAGATGCATCACCTATGTGTGGGATGTGATCCGGGCTATGGAGCAGGTGATGGAACTGCCGGGAGGAATCTATAATTTCGGGAGCAGGAATCAGAGAAGCACCTGGGAAACCGCCGGGATTTTTGCTCAGGCAGTATCTGTAAAAACAGGAGTGCTGCCAAAGGTGGAAGCGGACAAGGATCGTTTTCGTTCGCTCCCCAGAAATCTGACGATCGATACAGGTAAAATAGAAGCCTTGGGGATTTTCCTTGGGGATACGGCAGAGGGATTATCCCGATGCATGAAGGATAACGGAGTCTGCTGGAAGTGGAAGAAAGAGCAGCTGTCTGCCCGGGGATAAAGGCCGGACAGAAGAATTGCCATAACAAAAAGGAGGTTCTGTCGAACGTGGGACAGAAGGATATAAAAAAAGATCAGGCACCAAAACGGCCGCAGAAGGTATCGGGACAAGCTCTTAAAATCTGCGGAATGACATTGATCTGTCTGGGAGTTATGTTTGCCGTGGCCTGGGTGAACCGGAACCGCCAGGAGAACCGTCTGGCGGAAGAATATACGATTTCAGCGGAAAATCCCCGCCATATCCGCTTTGAAGAGATGCCTGAGGGAGAGGCCGAAATGACAGCAGGTCTGTTTTTCCGCTATCACGCCATGGCTCAGTATGAGGAATGCAGCAGCCTTCTTTCAAAGGATCAGGCAGAGTTTATGAATTTTCCCCAACAGGAGGAGGATTTTAGAAGCGGCTCCTACATAAAAGATTATTTGATCCACAGCTTTGAAACGCTTCCGGAGGAGGAATATGCGGGAAGCAAAGAGTATTATGACGGCAGAGCAGCCCTTTTGGGATATGAGGAATACCGTGTAGTCCGTGTGGCCTTTCATCAGACCTGGACAGACCAGGCCATTAAAAACAGACAATTAAGCGGAGATGGAGAATATATCCGGGAAATGGCTGTGGGAAGGGGAAGGGACGGATGGAAAATATTTGAGGCCGGAAACCCTCAGGAGCTTTAAGCCTGGTTTTTTCCTATTACATTTCTCTCATAGTTGAAAATATACTGCTGCATTACCCCTGCATAGCCTGGATAGCATCCGAAGGAATCTTCGATGATTCGGTCAAACAGCTGGGATTTGGGGATGCGGCGGTATTTTTTTTCGTCAAAATAATGTTCCATGAGGATTTTCTGGATCCAGGTATCGACAGGAAATGCATCAATATGATGGAGACCGAAGAGGCAGACGCAGTTTGCTACCTTTTTACCGATTCCATAAAAGCTGGTGAGATAATCTATGGCCTCTTTATAGTTCTGGGAGGACAGAAGATCCAGGTTCAGGCTTCCTTCCAGTGCGTCCTGACAGAGCCGGTGGATATATTTTGCCCGGTATCCCAGCTTCAGTGCCAGCAGGTCATCCAATGAGGCGCGGCTTAACTGTTCCGGCGCAGGAAAGGCAAAGGGGGAGGGACCGGCTTCAGAAAGCTTTGAGGATGCGGGCAATGTGCGTTCAATGTGCGTTCCATAATTACGGCACAGAGCTTCAACTAAGGAGCGGATGGCCGGGATGGTCTTTTGCTGGGAGATAACAAAGGTGATGATCATTTCCCATGGATCCTGACGGAGAATACGAATGCCTGCACCTGCTTTGGCGGCAGATAAAAGATAAGTATCATTCGGATTTATGGAATCAATCATGGCCTGGTAGTCTGTGGACACATCAAAATAGGACAGCCAGTATTCCAAAGAACCTTCTTCGCATTCAAAGGTGAATTGGGAATCGTTTTGCCTGATGGATAAAAGCTTCCCCTGGCTGATCACGAACCACAGTCCGGGCTCTTTTCCTGGCATCAGCCGGAAACACTGACCGGAGAGAGCGGTCTGCTCTAAGTCAAAGCAGGGGATGGTACAGGTATATTTCATGGAAATCATCCTTTCTTTTGTGAAAATGATGGTTCTATGATAGCTGGAAAGGAGAGAAAGGTCAAATGAAAAATGAGTTTCTGTACTCTGCACCGGCCTCTGGAGTTTGGTGTGCAGGACTCCGGTTTCCGGTCATAGGAGAACCTAACTCCAGCGACTGGTGCAAAATGCGAAAACGCAGGAAAAATGGGGGTTGACTTTTCTAGATGAAACGGCTAAAATTTACAGTAGATTTTATATCTAAAAGCGATGAGAGTGTACAGTAGGTACTTATGTTCTCACAGAGAGGGAAGGTCGTCGGCTGGAAGCGTTCCCGAGTTCACATAAGCGCTGAATTTCCCACCGGAGCTGCATGGGTGAAAGGGCGTCTGCCCGCAGCCTGTGACGTAGGCGTGCGTTAAGCGTGTTTAAGTGTCTGCAAAGGATAGAAAGCCTTGGCTTAGTATCTGTATTGTAGGAATCAGGGTGGTACCGCGGAATGATTTGATCCGTCCCTTCAGGAATCTGAAGGGGCGTTTTTTTTTGTTATGGCAGCAAACATTTCCGCGAAAAGAACCGTACACTTATTTAAAAGAGAACAGAAAAGGAGAACCCATGAAAGAGCAGTTAGAGAAGATCAAAGAAGAGGCGCTGCAGCAGATTTCTTCCGCTGAGAGCCTTGATACGCTGAATGACATCCGTGTCGCTTATCTTGGAAAGAAGGGAGAGCTGACCAGCCTTTTAAAGAGCATGAAGGATGTGGCTCCGGAAGACCGTCCAAAGGTGGGACAGCTGGTAAATGAAGCCAGAGCTGTGATCGAGGGCCGCTTAGAGGAAGCAAAGGCTGCCCTGGCAAAGAAGGCCAGAGAAGAGCAGTTAAAGAGAGAGGTTATTGACGTTACCCTTCCTGCAAAGAAGAACAGCGTAGGCCACAGCCATCCAAATACCATTGCATTAGAGGCAGTGGAGCGGATTTTCGTGGGCATGGGCTACGAGGTAGTAGAAGGCCCTGAGGTGGAGTATGATGAGTACAACTTTACCAAATTAAATATCCCGCCAAACCATCCGGCTAAGGATGAGCAGGATACCTTCTATATCAGCAAGGACATTGTGCTCCGTACCCAGACCTCCCCGGTACAGGCCAGAACCATGGAAACAGGTAAGCTTCCTATCCGTATGATCTCTCCGGGCCGCGTATTCCGTTCCGATGAGGTGGATGCAACCCATTCTCCATCCTTCCATCAGGTCGAGGGACTGGTTATTGATAAAAATATTACATTTTCCGATTTAAAGGGAACTCTGGCAGAGTTTGCACGAGAGATGTTCGGCGAGGATACAAAGGTTAAATTCCGTCCCCACCATTTCCCATTTACCGAACCCAGCGCCGAGATGGACGTAAGCTGCTTTAAGTGCGGCGGAAAAGGCTGCCGTTTCTGCAAGGGCTCCGGCTGGATTGAGATTTTAGGCTGCGGTATGGTACATCCCCATGTATTTGAGATGTGCGGCATTGATCCCCAGGAATATACAGGCTTTGCTTTCGGCGTAGGCCTGGAGCGAATTGCCCTGTTAAAATATGAGATCGACGATATGCGCCTTCTCTATGAAAATGATATCCGCTTCTTAAAGCAGTTTTAACTGTTCCATCATAAATAAAAAGGAGAACTGACATGAATACAGCATTATCATGGATTAAAGCATATGTTCCTGACCTGGATGTGGCTGCCCAGGAGTATACAGATGCGATGACATTGACAGGCACCAAGGTTGAAGGATTTACCTGTTTAGATAAAAATCTGGAAAAGATCGTAGTAGGAGAAGTTCTTTCCGTAGAACGTCATCCGGACGCTGACAAGCTGGTCGTGTGCCAGGTCAACGTAGGGGAAGCAGAGTCCGTACAGATCGTAACCGGAGCGCCAAATATTACAAAGGATTCCATCGGTGCAAAGGTACCGGTGGTACTGGACGGCGGACGAGTAGCAGGAGGCCATGACGGCGGCCCCCTTCCGGAGGAAGGTATTAAAATTAAAAAGGGCAAATTAAGAGGCGTGGAGTCCTTTGGAATGATGTGCTCCATCGAAGAGCTGGGCGCTGACCGGAATATGTATCCGGATGCCCCTGAAAGCGGCATCTACCTGCTCCCCGAGGACAGTGTTCCCGGAGACGATGCAGTGCGGATCCTGGGTCTGAGAGACGTGGTGTTTGAATACGAGATTACCTCCAACCGTGTAGACTGCTACAGCGTAGTGGGAATCGCAAGAGAGGCAGCCGCTACCTTCCGCAAGTCCTTCTTCCCGCCGGTGGTTACAGCTACGGGCAACAATGAGGACATTCACGATTACTTAAAGGTGAGTGTGGAGAATACAGACCTGTGTAAGCGCTACTGTGCCAGAATGGTAAAGAATATCAAGCTGGCTCCTTCACCGGAGTGGATGCAGCGCCGTCTGGCTGCCAGCGGAATCCGTCCCATCAACAATATCGTGGATATCACCAACTATGTGATGGAAGAGTACGGACAGCCCATGCACGCCTTTGACTATGACCAGCTGGCAGGTCATGAGATCGTGGTAAAATGTGCTTCTGAGGGGGATGTATTCCAGACTCTGGACGGACAGGACAGAACACTGGATTCTACTATTTTGATGATCAATGACGGTGAAAAGCAGGTGGGAATCGCCGGTATCATGGGAGGCGAAAACTCCAAGATCACAGACAATGTGTCCTCTATGGTATTTGAGTGCGCCTGCTTTGACGGCACCAATATCCGTCTTTCCGCAAAGAAGCTGGGCCTGCGCACCGATGCGTCCGGCAAGTATGAAAAGGGACTGGATCCCAACACTGCAGAAGAGGCTGTAAATCGTGCCTGCCAGCTGATCGAAGAGCTGGGAGCTGGAGAGGTTGTAGGCGGAATGATTGATGTTTATCCTGTAAAGAGAGGGGAGACAAGGATCAAATTTGAGCCTGAAAAGATCAATAAGCTTCTCGGCACCGATATTTCAAAGGAAGATATGCTGGCATATTTTGAGAAAATCGACCTGGGCTATGATGAGGCTTCCGGTGAGGTAGTCGCTCCAAGCTGGCGTCAGGATCTTCTTCGTATGGCAGATCTGGCAGAGGAAGTGGCAAGATTCTATGGCTATGACAAGATTCCGACCACACTTCCATCCGGTGAAGCAACCACAGGAAAGCTTTCCTATAAGTTGATGATCGAGGATATGGCAAGAGAGACAGCAGAATTCTGCGGCTTCTCCCAGGGTATGACATATTCCTTTGAAAGTCCAAAGGTATTTGACAAGCTTTTAATTCCTGAGGACAGTGAGTTAAGAAAGGCCATTACCATTTCCAATCCTCTGGGCGAGGATTTCAGCATCATGCGTACCCTGCCTTTAAACGGTATGCTGGTATCATTATCCACCAACTACAACCGCCGCAATAAAGAGGTGCGTTTGTATGAGCTGGCAAATGTATACCGTCCCAAGGCACTTCCTTTAACCGAGCTTCCCGATGAGCGGATGCAGTTTACTCTGGGTATGTATGGAAGCGGAGATTTCTTTGATATGAAGGGCGTGGTAGAGGAATTCTTCGACAAGGTGGGAATGGATAAGAAGGTTCATTACGATCCAAAGGGCGACCATCCTTACCTGCATCCGGGCAGAAAGGCAGATATCGTTTATGAGGGCCGCACCGTGGGCTTCTTGGGTGAGATCCATCCGGAGGTGGCTGAAAACTATAAGATCGGCGACAGAGCCTATGTAGCAGTTATTGATATGCCCGCAATGACAGAGTTTACCACCTTTGACCGGAAGTACACCGGAATTGCCAAATTCCCGGCTGTTACCAGAGATATCAGTATGGTTGTTCCAAAGGCAGTTTTGGTAGGGCAGATCGAGGATGTGATCAGCCAGAGAGGCGGAAAGATCTTAGAGAGCTGCAAGCTGTTCGATATTTATGAGGGAGCACAGGTACTGGAAGGCCATAAGTCCGTGGCATACTCCATTACTTTCAGAGCTAAGGATCACACTCTGGAAGAGAAGGAAGTCACAGCGGTGATGAATAAGATCTTAAATGGCCTTAAGGATCTTGGAATTGAGCTGAGGGCGTAAAGCAAATAGAAGATTTTTTAAGAGGGCAGAGCTGTTTTGGCTTTGCCCTTTTTTAACTGAAAGGGAGAATGTGTATGGATGGTAAAAGCAGAAGCTATATGAGGGCTGTATGTGCAGTTCTGGCAGCAGGACTTTTGACGGCGGGCTGTGGAAAAGAAGAAACAGCGGCAGCGGAAACAGCGGAGATAGCAGTCCCGGAAGCCGCAAAAAGAGCAGAGGGTTCGGAAACTACCGCATCTGCAGAGTTTTTTTCAGAGTTTAAAAATACGATGTTTATATTTTCAAGCGGTGCAGGTGCATGGAGGACGGAGCTTCAGATCCGGGAAGACGGCAGCTTTTCGGGACGATTTGAGGATGCCAATATGGGAGAAATCGGAGAAGAGAATCCGCAGGGAACCATATATGAGTCTGTGTTCACAGGCCGTCTTGGATCTCCTGTCCGGCTGGATGAAAACAGCTATCAGGTGGACATTTTGGAGATGGAATATGAAAATCCATTGGAAACAGAGGAGATTATGTTGTTGTGAATTCAGTCCATTCTTATGGCTTTGTGGGAGAGGATCTGGCAGTTCGGATGAGGGAGAGGGTAGCGGGATTGGATCAAAGACAAGGAAACGGATGCAGATGAGGCCGGAAAGGAGTTTGAAGGAGGAAGTATGCAGCTCATGGCATACAGTTTAAAGGCAATGGAGATTACCAGAGAGAGGGTCTATGAGCTGATGGAGCTGTTGGATTGATGGCTTGCAATGTTAATTACGGAGCATGGAAGATAATAAAGGCTAAAAAGCGGCAAAAAATCTGTTAAAAAATGGCGCAAAAAAGTTAAAAAAGTCGTTGACAAATCCGCTGCTATCCGATATAATAATCTTCGTTGCTGAGACAGCCAGTAAGAATTACTGCTAAACAGCAAAAACAGAAAATGCAGAAGTGGCGGAATTGGCAGACGCGCACGGTTCAGGTCCGTGTGGTAGTAATACCTTGAGGGTTCGACTCCCTTCTTCTGCAGGATATGAGCAGGAAGCCAGAAAACTGGCTTCCTGTTTTGCTATGTGATAAATGCAGCAGACATTTTTTGCCCTAAGAGGTAAATTATAATAGTAATTTGTCCATAAATAGTATATACTGTAAGTTGTGTGGCCATTTGCCGCAGATGCGGCTGGCCTTAAAACGGGACGAAAAGAGAGGTAGGAGTGTCATTATGCTTAGATTGGAAAATCTCTCCTTTGAAGTAAATGACGACAAAGGAGAAAAGGGCATTATCAAGGATATAAGCCTGACAGTAGATGATGGGAAATTTGTGGTGATCACAGGACCCAACGGTGGCGGTAAATCCACCACGGCTAAACTGATCATGGGAATCGAGCATCCCACAGGGGGAAAGATCTGGTTTGACGGGGAGGACATTACAGAAAAGAGCATTACAGACCGTGCAAAGATGGGTATCAGTTTTGCATTCCAGCAGCCGGTTCGCTTTAAGGGAGTTCAGGTGATCGATCTTCTCCGTCTGGCTTCCGGCAAGAAGCTTACCGTGTCCGAGGCCTGTCAGTATTTATCCGAGGTAGGACTCTGTGCCAAGGATTATATTAACCGTGAGGTCAATGGCAGCCTGTCAGGAGGCGAATTAAAGCGCATTGAGATTGCCACCATTCTTGCAAGAGGGGCAAAGCTGTCCGTATTTGACGAGCCTGAGGCGGGAATCGACCTTTGGAGCTTCCAGAACCTGATTCAGGTATTTGAGCGCATGCGCCAGAATACAAAGGGTTCCATCCTGATCATTTCCCATCAGGAGCGTATTTTAAATATTGCCGATGAGATCGTTGTGATCGCAGACGGAAAAATCGTAAATCAGGGTACAAGGGATGAGATCATGCCAAAGATCATGGGAACGGCTTCTGCAGTGGATGCCTGCTCCGGTTTCCTTGATTCCGTGCAGTAAGGGAGGACATGAGGATGGATCAGATCGAAGAGAGATTATTAGAGGAAGTGGCTGACCTTCACGGAGTGCCGGAGGGAGCCTACAATATCCGTGCCAACGGCCAGATGGCAGGAAGAAATACAACCGCCAATATTGACATTACCACAAAGACGGACAAGCCGGGAATTGACATCCGCATTAAGGCGGGTACAAAGCATGAGAGCGTGCATATTCCGGTGGTATTAAGCGCCAGCGGCTTAAAGGAAGTGGTTTACAATGACTTCTATATCGGGGATGATGCTGATGTGGTGATCGTGGCAGGCTGCGGCATCCACAACTGTGGAGTCCAGGATTCGGAGCATGACGGTATACACCGCTTCTTTGTAGGTAAAAATGCTAAGGTTAAATACGTAGAAAAGCACTATGGCGAGGGAGACGGGGAAGGAAAACGTTTGTTAAATCCCGTTTCTGAAGTATATATGGAAGAAAACAGCCTGATGGAAATGGAAATGGTTCAGATCAAGGGCGTAGATTCCACCAACCGCACTAACAAGGCCGTACTGGCAGCAGGTGCAAAGCTTCTGGTCCGCGAGCGCCTTTTAACCCATGGAGATCAGGTGGCAGAAAGTACCTATGATGTGGAATTAAACGGAGACGGCTCCAGCGCAGACGTGGTTTCACGTTCTGTTGCAAAGGATCACTCAAAACAGATATTCAAGTCCAATCTGATCGGAAATGCAAAGTGCAGCGGCCATACAGAGTGTGACGCCATTATCATGGACGATGCCAAAATCGTAGCAGTTCCCGGTCTGGTGGCTGATAATATTGATGCGGCCCTGATCCATGAGGCTGCCATCGGAAAGATCGCAGGCGAGCAGATCGTAAAGCTTATGACTCTGGGACTGACAGAGGCAGAGGCAGAGGCCCAGATCGTAAATGGCTTCCTGAAATAAAGAGAAAGAGCCGGGGAAGGGATTTAACCCTCCTCCGGTTCTTTTTTTAACGCCATCCGGTATTGTCTGGGAGTCTGGCCAAAGGTCTGCTTAAAAATCCGATGGAAATAGCTGAAATTTTCATACCCCACAGCCATGCTGATATCCAGCACGGACAGAGCGGTGGAACGCAGGAGAAAGCAGGCCTGGTTCAGCCGCTTTTTTTGAACCAGCTCTGTGTAGGTGCAGCCGGAGAGACGGCGGATGGCCCGGGACAGCCAGGTTAAGTCGCAGTGAAGCCGTGCGGCAAGAGAAGTCAGCTCTCCGTCCTTATAGTGCTCCTCCACATACTGGTAGACCTGCATGAGAATTTCCTGCTCAAATGAGGTGCGTCCGGCCTGAATACGGTCAGTGTAATTTAAAAGCTGCAGAAAGAGAAGCCCCATGGTGATCTGGTTCATAAGCCGTTTATTCTGAAGCTCATGGGAAAGGGTCCAGAGCAGATTTTCCAGCAGATTCTGGACGGGGAGGATGTCGGAAACCTTAAAATGCAGATAGGACAGGGGAGAGTCTGCAGTCTGGAGACAGCCTACCACAAAATCCCTCAGCATACTCTGTTCGGAGCCAAGCATTGCAAGGGTCTGATCAAAAAATTCCGGCAGAATGATGAAATTGACGGCCACATCCTCTTTCCCGGCAGGAAGGATTTCCTGAGAGGCATGCTGATTTAAAATCAGAAGCTCCCCTCTTTGAAGGATAAGTTCTGTGCCATTTATGATATGAGTGGTAGAACCGGAACACATATAGATCATCTCCACGTAGTTGTGAGTGTGTCTGGGAAAATAGACAAAGCGGGTGTGGGGGCGGAACTGGATCAGCCGCCCCTCTTTGAGCATCTTTTCGCTGGTGATCACAAAATCAGAGCCTTCTGAATAAAGGGTTCGGTCTATGCCTGTTTTTCCATCAAGGATATCCTGTTCTTCTTCTGTAATATGGCTCAGTTCCCTCAAAAGCCGTTCATTCATAAATACTCCCCTTATCTGTCTGCAGAAGGCATTTTTGCTGTTCACAGTATACCACAACTCTGCAAATAAGGACAGTTTTTTAGCCAAAAACCGTTCTTTTTTTGCCCGCTGCCTTCAGGTACAATAAAGCCATGACAAAACGTGTGATGAAACGGTAAAAGGAGGAGGGCTATGGAACGCTATTATCTGGCCATAGACATCGGAGCTTCCAGTGGCCGTCATATGCTTGGGCATATAGAGAACGGGAAAATGATCCTGGAGGAAATCTGGCGCTTTGAAAACGGCATGAAGGACCGGGAAGGAAGCCTGTGCTGGGATCTGGATGCGCTGTTTGAGGAAATCAAGACAGGAATGAAGCGATGTAAGGAACTGGGAAAGATCCCTGTATCTATGGGAATTGACACCTGGGCCGTGGATTATGTGCTTTTGGATGAAAAGGATCAGGTACTGGGAAAAACCTATGGATACCGTGACGGCCGCACTCAGGGAGTGGATGAGGATGTATATAAGATCATTTCGGAAGAAGAGCTTTACAGCCGCACCGGAATCCAGAAGCAGAGCTTTAATACCATTTATCAGCTGATGGCAGTAAAGAAAAATAATCCGGAGCACCTGAAGGCGGCAAAAAACTTTTTAATGCTGCCGGACTATTTTCATTTTCTGCTCACAGGACAGAAATGTTCGGAGTACACCAATGCAACCTCGACTCAGCTGATAAATGCACAGACAAATGACTGGGATCGGGAGCTGATTGAACGCCTGGGATATCCCCAGGAAATGTTCCTTCCCTTAAGCCAGCCGGGAACGTTGGTGGGAAGCTTTACAAAAGAAATAGAAGAAGAGGTGGGATTTTCCTGCGAAGTAGTTCTTCCCGCTACCCACGATACGGGCTCTGCTGTTATGGCATTGCCTGGTGAGGGCGATAAAAACCTCTATATCAGCTCCGGTACCTGGTCCTTGATGGGGATTGAAAATAAAACAGCCATCTGTACCGAAGAGAGCCGGAAACGGAATTTCACCAATGAGGGCGGATATGAATATCGTTACCGTTATCTTAAAAACATTATGGGACTGTGGATGATCCAGTCTGTGAGAAAGGAACTGGAAAATAAGTATTCTTTTGCAGAGCTGTGCGCCATGGCTTCCAGGCGCAGCGATTTCCCCTCCAGAGTGGACGTAAATGATCCGGTATTCTTAGCGCCGGATTCCATGATCCGGGCGATCCGGGAAATGTGTGCAAAGACCGGGCATCCGGTTCCTGAAACACCGGATGAACTGGCCGCAGTGGTGTATGAAAGCTTAAGCGACAGCTACAGAGAGACCGCAGAGGAAATCGAAGGCCTTACGGGCAGTCATTATAATACTATCTGTATCGTGGGCGGTGGTTCCAATGCGGAGTATTTAAACCGCCTGACTGCTAAGAAATCTGGCCGCCGGGTGCTTGCAGGGCCGGGAGAAGCCACGGCCATCGGAAATCTGATGGCTCAGATGATTCAAAAAGGAGAATTTGACACCTTAGAACAGGCCCGCAGGTGTGTGGGAACGTCATTTTCCATCCATGAATATATGCCGGAATGATAACCAGAATCAATCGAAAGGAGAATTGTTATGAATCAGACAGAACGCTATGAATCAGCAAAAGAGATGTATAAAAGCCTGGGAATCGACACAGACCAGGTGATCCAGACCTTAAAAAACATTCCTGTTTCCCTTCACTGCTGGCAGGGAGATGACGTAAAGGGCTTTGATCAGGACGGCCCCCTAACCGGCGGTATCCAGACCACAGGAAACTATCCGGGAAGAGCCAGAACGCCTCAGGAGCTGATGGATGACATGGAGATGGCTATGAGCCTGATGCCGGGCAAAAAGAAATTAAACCTCCATGCAAGCTATGCCATTTTTGAGGAGGGGGAGAATACAGACAGGGATCAGCTAGAGCCAAAGCATTTTGCGAAGTGGGTGGAATTTGCCAAAAAGCACAATATGGGCATTGATTTTAACCCTACCTTCTTCTCCCATGAAAAGGTAAAGGACGGACAGACCTTATCCAGTCCTGATAAGGAAACGAGGGAGTTCTGGATCCGCCATGGAAAGGCCTGCATCCGTATTTCCCAGTATTTCGCTCAGGAGACAGGAGTTCCATGCGTAATGAATATCTGGACAGGCGACGGCTTTAAGGATGTGCCTGCAGACCGGATGGGTCCCAGAATGCGCTATAAGGAATCGATTGAGGAGATTTTATCAGAGCCGTACGATCCAGAGCTTGTTAAGCCCTGTGTAGAGTCCAAGGTATTCGGTATCGGCGTTGAATCTTATACGGCAGGCTCCGCCGAATTTGCCCTTTCCTTTGCAGCAACCCATAAAGGAGTACTGCCCTTAATGGACAACGGACATTATCACCCTACAGAGATGGTCTCTGACAAGATTCCCGCCCTTCTTTGCTTCTTCCCGGAGATTGCCCTTCACGTGACCCGTCCGGTGCGCTGGGACAGCGACCATGTGGTGCTTTTTGATGATGAGACAAAGGAAATTGCAAAGGAGATCGTAAGAAATAACGCCTTAGACCGTGTTTATATTGCGCTGGATTACTTTGACGCCAGCATCAACCGTATTTCTGCATGGGCTGTGGGCTTTAGAAGCTTCCAGAAAGCACTGCTGTCCGCACTTCTTACGCCGGCAGCTCTGTTAAAGGAGCTTCAGGATGAGAACCGCATGACAGAGCTTATGATGATGCAGGAGGAGTTAAAGCTGTATCCATTGGGCGATGTATGGAATGAATACTGCCGTCAGTGCGGTGTGGAAAGTGACCAGAGCTGGTTTGAAAAAGTAAAAATATATGAGAAAGACGTACTGTCACAGAGAAAATAAGGAGGAAGTTGAAAATGAGATTTTTAGATGCAGAATTTGTTCAGGGTTTTATCCGCATGGCAAACGACGGCTGGGAGCAGGGATGGCATGAGAGAAATGGAGGAAATATATCCTACCGTGTAAAGGATGAGGAAGTAGAGAGCGTAAAGGAAGAATTAGAGCCAAAGGAATGGCGTCCCATCGGAACTACAGTTCCAGCTCTGGGCGGAGAGTATTTCCTTGTAACAGGCAGCGGAAAGTATCTCAGAAATGTAATTATTAAGCCTGAGGATTCCATCTGCATGATCGAGTTAGATCAGGCAGGAGAGAATTACCGCATCGTATGGGGGTTAGTAAACGGCGGAAAGCCAACCAGCGAGCTCCCTTCCCACCTGATGAACCATGAAGTAAAGAAAATCGCAACAAACGGTGCATACCGGGTAATCTATCATGCCCATACGGTGAATGTGATTGCCCTCACCTTTGTACTGCCTCTGAAGGATGAGGTATTTACAAGAGAGCTCTGGGAAATGGCAACGGAATGTCCGGTCGTATTCCCTGCCGGTATCGGCGTTGTGCCCTGGATGGTTCCCGGCGGCCGGGATATCGCGGTGGCTACCAGTGAGCTTATGAAACAGTATGATGTGGCTATTTGGGCGCATCATGGAACCTTTGCCGCAGGCGAGGACTTTGACATCACCTTTGGACTGATGCATACCGTAGAAAAATCTGCGGAGATTCTGGTTAAGATGCTGTCCATGCGCCCGGATAAGCTTCAGACCATCACTCCTCAGAATTTCAGGGATCTGGCAAAGGATTTTCATGTAACTCTGCCGGAGAAGTTTTTATACGAGAAATAAAGGAGGCATCTGCATGATCCGAAAAGCCTTTAAGATGTTTTTATATCCGGGCATGGAAGAGGAGTATGAAAAGCATCACAACCTGCTTTGGCCGGAAATGAAGGAAATGATCCACGCTCACGGAGGCCATAATTATTCCATCTATTTAGACCGGGAAACCCATGTGCTTTACGGCTATATTGAAATCGAGGATGAAGCGCTCTGGGCCGCCTCCGCCGATACGCCCATCAACAGAAAATGGTGGGACTTTATGGCGGATATTATGGAAACAAACGAGGATAATAGTCCTGTAAGCGTTGATCTTGCGCCGGTGTTTCATTTGGATTAGGGGGAACCGGCAGGAACAGAAAACTGAGGAAGCTGCAAAGTCCTTAATGGAGCAGTATTAGGAGATTTTAGACGAATTGAAAGCAGAATAAGAGATACAAAAGGAGAATGATATGAAGAAGAAAGCGGATTATCAGAAGATGCTCCTTAAAATGATACGCCCTCTGACCCGTCATTATACTGATGACGGGTCCGGACTTTATCTGGGAGCATTTTCAGCAGGATATGGAAACTGAATTGCAGAAATGGAAGGATTTTCCAGGGTTTTATGGGGGATGGCCTCCTATTGGGCCGGGGGAGGAGATGACGAAAGCCTTCTTTCAGTTTACCAGAAAGGACTGGCGGCAGGAACGGATCCTGAGGCTTCTTCCTACTGGGGAGATCTTCACAATAAGGATCAGCGGATGGTGGAAATGGCGGCTATCAGCTATGGCATTTTACTGGTGCCGGAAAAGCTGTGGGAGCCGTTAAGTGAGGCATCAAAGGATCATCTGGCAGACTGGCTGTATCAGATCAATCTTTATTCTCAGGCGGATAATAACTGGCATTACTTTAAGGTGATTGTCAATCTGGCGCTAAAGAGCGTGGGAAAGAAATGGAATCCTGAAGAAGTGAAAAAAGCCATGGACCGCTATGAGTCCTTTTATCTGGGAAACGGCTGGTATTCAGACGGAAAACGGCCTCAGAAGGATTATTATGTGTCCTTTGGCATTCATTTTTACTGTCTGCTGTATGCACGGTTTATGGAAAAGGAAGATCCGGAGCATACGGCTCTTTTTAAGGAACGCGCAAAGACATTTTCAGAGAGCTTTATCTACTGGTTTGATGATGAGGGAAAAGCCCTGCCCTTTGGCCGTTCTCTGACTTACCGGTTTGCACAGGCAGCCTTTTTTTCCGCCTGTGCCCTGGCAGGAGTGGAGTGTATTTCCTGGGGCGTGATGAAGGGGATTGTGGCCCGTCATCTGGATTACTGGATGAAGCAGCCGATTTTTGATAATGGAGGAATCCTGACGGTAGGTTATACCTATCCAAACCTTCTTATGTCTGAGACATATAATGCTCCCGGTTCTCCCTACTGGGCCTTAAAGGCCTTTGTATTTTTGGCTCTGCCGGATGATCATCCCTTCTGGCAGGCAGAGGAGGAGTCTCTTCCTTCCCTTGAGCCGGTTCACTGTATCCGGGAATGCGATATGCTGATCTGCCACAGGCCTCATGAGGCAGTGGCTCTTACAGCCGGACAGTATCCTACCATGGAGCATCCCATGGCGGCGGAAAAATATGCCAAGTTTGCTTATTCTACCGTGTTTGGATACTGCGTATCCCGTTCCTTCCATTGTCTGGAGCATATGGTAACAGAAACGGAAGTTTATGCAAGATGGAGTCCCATAGAGGGAATTGAAGTGGAAACCTGGCTGATTCCGGCAGAGGGAGGCCATCTGCGCAGGCACAGGATTGTAAGCCGGCTGTCTTGTGAGGCCTATGACTGCGGATTTTCCTATCCGGACTGCATGGAGCAGACCAGCCAGACAGAAGAGGAGCATATGGCGGCAGTGTGGGATGAAAATGGTGAAAGCCGTCTGAGTGCTTCCATGGGTCAGGGAACGGTGATCCGTCCTTTTTCCAATATGAACCTGATTTTTCCAAATGTGCGTATTCCTGCGGTACATCTTGCTATTGAGCCGGGCGTTACGGAATTTGAAAGTATGGTTACAGCTTCTTTTACACAGAAGGATATTGTGATCGGAGGAGGAAACTGCTATGCCTTACGGGATTGATAATGAAACAGAGGAATGGTTTAAAGGCCTGGAGAAAAAGTTGTATGCAAAGCTTAAGACCCAGTGCCTGAGGCTTGGGAGCATCATGCCCTATGTGCCGGAGCATGGCTGTTACTATGATATGGGGGCCAGAGAACTGACTGCCTGGACGAACGGCTTTTATGCCGGTATGCTGTGGCAGATGTATCACGCATTTAAAGAGAAAGAGTTCCGCAGGGCCGCAGAGGGGATAGAGGAGCGCCTGGACGCTGCCCTTGAGGAATTTGTAAAACTGGATCATGATGTGGGTTTTCTGTGGCTTCACACGGCGGTAGCCGACTGAAGGCTTACAGGCAATGAAACCTCCAGAAAGAGAGGCCTCCATGCAGCCGGGATTCTGGCCGGAAGGTACAATCCGGCCGGACATTATATCCGGGCCTGGAATGGAGTACGGCAGGGAGTTGCCATTGTGGACTGTCTTATGAACCTGCCGCTTTTATATTGGGCAGCACAGGAAAATGAGTCTCCTGTCTGGAAGCAGATTGCCATAGAGCATACGGAAATGGCCCTGCGCTATATTCTGCGGCCTGACGGTTCCAGTAATCATATGGTGGATTTTGATCCCGAAACAGGGGAATATAAAGATAATCCCGGAGGACAGGGATATGAAAGCGGCTCCTCCTGGAGCAGAGGCCAATCCTGGGCCATTTACGGGATGGCTCTGGCATACCGTTATACGAAAAATCAGGCCTATCTGGATGCAGCCAAGCGGTCGGCTCATTATTTTATGGCAAATGTTTCTTTAAATGACTATATCCCCCTTCTTGATTTCAGGGCGCCGAAGGAGCCGGTTTATATTGACACTACTGCCGGAGCCTGTGCGGCCTGCGGCCTTTTAGAACTCTCAGAGCATGTGGGAGAATATGAAAAGCCGCTTTATGTACAATCCGCTTTAAGATGCCTGAAGGCGGTTCAGGCATTTTGTGAGTGGGATCCTGATAAGGATTCGATCCTGGACGGAGGTTCTGCACGGTATGACAGGGCCTCAGACCGCCAGGTCCCGATTATTTACGGCGATTATTTCCTTACAGAGGCTAGTCTGCGTTTTAGAGAAAAAGCATTTTTGATCTGGTAAAAAATAGGTATAATACGAATGCCCGGGACATAGACTCAGAGGGAAAAAAGCCCTGCTGAGGGGATGATTCTTCCGGGAGGAATATGTCTTTGGATGTAGTGGATCAGAAGCGGGAAAATCTTTTAAATCTGGCTTTAAGTGCTTCAGAGGAAGAACGTCTTAAATCAGAAAATCTGGAAATAGGATACGATCCGGAAGATAAAACATGGGAGCTGATCCTGCGTTATTCGGGAAATCTGGACCGCCTGAGAGAGCTTTCGGATCAGGGAGTCACGGTGAGAGAACTTTTTAACGGATATGCCATTGCCAGAGTTCCCCAGGGGCTCTTAGACCAGGTCAGCGGTCTTCGTGAGATTCAGTATATCGAAAAACCAAAGAGGCTGTTCTTTGCCATGGATATGGCAAAGGCAGCCTCTTGTCTTTTGGGGATTCAGCCGGGGAGAAGAGAGGGAGGAAGGCCATCTGGAACGGAGCCGGGCGGACATACGGGTGGTCTGGA
>ENA-ORTP01001819-ORTP01001819.1-human-gut-metagenome-genome-assembly--contig:-NODE-1819-length-19923-cov-4.175106_pt1 | contig 19923 bp, 20 predicted proteins | sample MGYA00241913_ERZ509190 | MGnify/ENA primary metagenome ERZ509190 (study PRJEB26280, sample SAMEA2338839) | human gut metagenome | biome: human gut; feature: human-associated habitat; material: faeces...
ACATGCCTGTCACGCATGGGGTCACGGGTTCGAGTCCCGTACGCACCGCAATAAACATTGAAAATCAATCGTTTACAAAGAAGACATCCAGTTTTACACCCACTAATGTAAAACTGGATGTTTTTAGTTTTTCATTCTTCCCTGCTGCTGATTTAGGCTACATATCAGCATTCTTTTTGGTTTTCCTTACCGCATGATCACTCTGGTCTTGCCGGTACGCCGACGACCGGTAAGTACAGTCATTTGTAATCGACTTAACCGGTTCAAAGAAAGAAGATACACCTCACAATCGGCTGATGCTTGTATATTCACGGTAGTTCCCATTCTGTTTATAAAAGAGGGGTAGTCACAAACAGAATCATTAAAAAAACTATACCCAATTATCCACTCATTGCCATTAACGTCTATTCTTGATAAACGGAAAATACCAGATACAACGAACCCTATTGATTTGTCATTTCATTCTGACGAATCAAATATCCATTTCTTTTGATTGTTGCCAATATACCCTCTTGTAGAAAAAGCCTTTCTAATTCATGAGGTGTCTAAAATTTCTTTCTCTACATTAAACTTATCCATATCAAAAACTCATCCATGCTAAAATATTCTGTTCCAGAACAAAAATATAACTATTGAAAGAATAATAACCTTTTATGATTTCATTTATTATCATAAAAGTATCATCTTTAACATCAGCCCAACCAACCACCGCAACACCAAGCAGTTTTGTCCTATACAGACGAGATAAAACGATCTATAATGACTAAAAATCCAATCGAGACGACACACTGTGTAACTTTCTACACAAGTAGCCTCATATGTCCATCCATTTCCAGTTTCAACATAGCTTCATCTCCCAATAAGACTGATTGATTGCAAAATCAGTAACCATACTTCAAACTAAAATGTCCGGCAACAACCCTGCTAATACATTCATCCCAGAAAAAAAGACATAATGAGATAAAATACCGCCGCCAACAATCCACTTACCGGAATAGTCAGCACCCAAGCAGTCATCAGATTTTTAGTAACTCCCCACCGGACTGCTGAAAGTCTTTTAGTAGCCCCCACTCCGATAATAGCTCCCGTAATGGTATGTGTCGTACTAACCGGAATCTTCAAATACTCCGTCAGATACAACGTGAAAGCACCGGCAGTCTCCGCGATAACTCCCTCTAAAGGGGTCACCTTGGTTATTTTGGTTCCCATAGTCTTTACAATTTTCCACCCACCGGACATCGTACCCAATGAAATAGCCGTAAAACAGGAAAATGCTACCCAATCCGGCAAATCATTAATGCTGTTTATCCCCATCCCCAAACCTTCAGAATGTCCTGCTATCATGGCAGCAGCAATAATCCCCATCACTTTCTGAGAATCGTTCAAGCCGTGCCCGATACTGAACAAAGCCGAAGAGACAAGCTGCAACTTCTTAAACCAGACTTCAGCAGTATGGGGATGTGCCCGTTTACAGATATAAAGCACCAACAAAGTAAATCCGAATGCAATAACCATGCCTATCAAGGGGGCCAGGAAGATGAAAGCCGCAATTTTCAATATGATATTCATCTGAATGGCCTCAAAGCCGTGAGCCATGATGGCCGCTCCCGCAAAACCGCCGATTAACGTATGCGATGACGACGAAGGAATGCCCTTCCACCAAGTAAACAGATTCCAAACAATGGCAGCTATCACTCCCGCCAAGATGATGGGTAATGTAATATACGACTCTACTACCGTTTTCGATACAGTATTGGCTATGCCAAAGCCCCCGATGATACATTTGGCAATAAAGAAAGCTACAAAATTAAAGAATGCAGCCCATATCACTGCCTGGAAAGGGGTCAGTACTTTGGTAGATACAATAGTGGCAATTGAATTTGCCGCATCGTGAAAACCGTTGATGTAATCGAATATCAGAGCCAATACAATGATAATCACTAATAATTCCATGTGCCGTACCTGTATTTATGCGTATTTCACAATCAAACTTCTCAATATCTTGCCCACATGCTCTGCCGCATCAGTGGTCTTTTCCAGTTCGTGTACAATTTCTTTAACCTTGATGAGTTCAATACAGTCTTTCTCTTCCTCAAAAAGTTTGGTAATAAAGAGTTCATAAATATCATCTGCTTGATTCTCGATATCGTGCATCTTTGAGCAATACCCACGCAAGGTATTCGGATTCTTACGAAAAGTCTCAAGCTCATCCATCGCTTTGACAATATAGTCCGCCTCCTGCCGGATCATACGGCTCAGTTCCTTTCCACTCTCAGAGATGGGGCGAGGATTATAGATGGTAATACGTTTTGCACAACTATTTATTCCGTCAATCACATCGTCAATGCTCGAAGCCAGATCATGAATGTCCTCACGGTCAAACGGTGTAATAAAAGTGGTACCCAGTTCATCCAAAATCAGATGGGTAAGCTTATCTCCTTCACGTTCCATATCCTTGATCTGTTTATAATAACCGGCTCTTTCTTCAGGCGAATCATGCTTCAGGCTCTCCACTAAAAGCTCCGATGAAGCGACCAGGATTTCAGACAATTGTTTCAACAAAGGAAAAAATTTGGGTTCTTTGGGTGTAAACCTACTAAAAAAAGAATTTTTCATAAATGTATATATTTTAAATTATTTCGTTTATTTACGGGATTTCAGCCGGGCGCGTACCACCTCGACCGCAGCAGGCAATACTGATACCGCTATGATGGCGACAATCAGCAGTTTCAGATTCTCCTGTACGAAAGGAAGATCTCCGAAGAAATATCCTGCGTAACAGAATATGGCAATCCACAGTGCTCCGCCTATCAGATTGTACAGCATGAAATAGTAATAATGCATACTCCCCATTCCTGCCACAAACGGAGCAAACGTACGGACTATGGGCACAAAACGTGCAAAAATAATAGTCTTTCCGCCATATTTTTTATAAAACTCATGGGTTTTCTCAAGATGGCTTCGCCTGAATATCCTGGAATTGGGATTACTGAACAGTGTCCGCCCAAAGAAGCGTCCTATCATATAATTACAGGAGTCACCCAGAACTGCGGCAACAAACAAAATCAAGAACAGCATATTCACATCAAGGGGCGTATCGGGCAATGCCGCAATAGCACCTGCCACAAAGAGCAGAGAGTCACCCGGTAGAAAAGGTATTACCACCAGACCGGTTTCACAAAAAATAATCAGGAATAAAATGACATACGTCCAGGTATGGTATTCCTGTACGATATCAATCATATATTGATCGATATGAAGAATAAAATCCAATAAAAAATCCATTTTGTATGATTAATCAGTACTTAAATAAAAAAACAAGTACAAAGAGAGAGAAGAAACTTTCAAAAAAAAGAAAGCATTAAATAAGAAAGCACTAAATAAGAATACGTCTCAGCGTATAGATATAATATCTATAAGAGAAATTGAATGGATTGATACTGAATGAAAAGGAGGTTGTTTTTTCTTCGGGAAGCAAAATCTTCAGAGACTTCACAATTCTGGCAATGATAGAAGCCGTATTATTTCTTAAAATCTTGGAGGGAGAAGTACAACGGAATGAAAAGTTATTTCCTATACTGACATCATCCGTCTGGTTATCGTAAGACTCACATTGCATCCCGGCTTCATAGTGATTGAGAAACTTTTCCGACAAGGTATGCCATTTTTCAGGATGATGCTGTGTGTCTACTATGGCATGCAGTGTCTCGCATTCCTCTATATCACCGGAAACAGATACCACTTTTGATATAAGGAATAACCCCAACAACATATAGAAGATATACTTCACCATAGCGGCCGCAAAGATAGAAAGTATTTTTAAGAGTAAAAACCATTCAAACTTTTATTTTCACTTTCCTTATCAGGCCTATCAAATTAACCTGCTTTTTATGTCTTATCCCAATGGAACATCGAACGGGATACTCTGAACACCGTTCATCCATGCCAACCACAAACAGTCTCCCTTGACATCATTGCCCCCCCCTTTAAGTTTTTCAGCAACCTCCCTGCCTTTGCGAATCGTTTCTCCGTACAGAAGCAAGCCATGTTATCAGCATCGGCCGGACAGGCTTCCGAATGCCATATGTGATAGTACTCTCATGCTCATTTTACAATTATAGACTTGATAAATCTTGCAGGAACACCGCCTACTATCGTATTTGCCTCCACATCTTTTGTCACGACTGCCCCGGCACCGATGACGGCATTATCTCCAATGGTTACCCCCTGAAGAATCGTGGCGTTAGAGCCTACCCATACATTTCTGCCGAGGATGATAGGTGCAGGATAGGTCGTTTGACGCTCTTCCGGAGCCAAACCATGATTTAACGTGGCAAATACTACATTATGCCCGATCTGGCATCCGTCACCGATCGTCACACCGCCATGATCTTGAAAATGACAGCAGGCATTAATGAATACACCTTCACCGACAGTGATATTCTTACCGAAATCGGCATAGAACGGTGGAAATACCCGCAACGATGACGGCACTCGATAACCGAATAACTCGGAGAGCAATCCGCGTACTTCATCCGGTGTATGGTAGGCCGTATTCAGCCGGAAAGTGATACGTCTCGATTCGTTACTCATATCGTCCATAAAGCGGTGTATCTCCTCCGTATCGAGTGCCTTGCGGGTCTTTACATATTCCTTGAATTCGTTCGTAGTCATCTCTTATCTCCTTTCAAATTTTACGGATATATCTCCGGCCACACCCAAAACCCCGATACCGTTACCGTCGATACGACCTATTTTAATCAAATCGTTGCTGTGCGACCAGCTTTTGCAAAAAATAGCGACATTACCCCACGGCACATAGATGGTAATGTCGCCGGGTACAGGAGTACAACCGCGTGTAACGCCCCCGGTCGTCAGAGCCGGAGAGGGATAGAAAATTTTCTCCGTTACATTGTTGTAATCGTTCAATGTCACTTCAAGCGGCAGACGCGAGAGAAAATCCCGTGCAGCAGCATTATCTTCCATCGTTGCGGTGACCGTGCGGTCACCGACCGTAATGTTTACAGCCAATGAAGATACATCGGGAGTTTCGGGTTGACCGGGAGTTTCGGATTGTCCGGGTGTAAACGGCTCGTCGTCGGAGCCCTCGCATGCTGCCATCGACAGGACGGTCAGCAGCATCATGGAAATCAATAATAACTTTTTCATTTCATTTCTTATTTTGATGCAAATATAGATGGTATCTGCCACATGCTTTGTAGACAAATCCCCGGTATTCATACCCGAATTACAGATTCTACAAAAAACAATATGTCATTCGAATTAATCACTGCTAATCAGCATCCTAACATGGATTACAGAATAGCTAACACGAATTACGGATTATGATGCTCATAATATGAATATCCGAAATAAAACACTTATTTTTGTAGTGGAGTAAACAGATGCCAGTGGAGTAAACAGATGCCGAATGATGAAATAAACAGATACCGATATGGAGAATATAATAAAACTGGAAACCATTCAAGACTATAACAATTTATTGGGAACAAAAACCCTGCATCCTTTAGTCAGTGTAACGGATCTTTCTACCCTAAAATCGATCAGACATTGCCGGAAAAACTTCGGTTTTTATTGTGTGTTCTACAAAGAACTTGCTTGCGGAACACTTCAGTATGGCCGTAATAAATACGATTATGAAGACGGTACACTGGTTTTTATCTCTCCGGGGCAAATAGCCGGCATCAATGATGACGGAGAAACCGTGAATCCCAAAGGCATCGTGCTGATGTTCCACGCGGACTTGCTATACGGAACTCCCCTCGCCCGCAGGATGAAAGACTATACTTTTTTCTCTTATGAATCTAACGAAGCCCTCCACATGTCGGACCGCGAACGCCGGATCATCCTGAATTGTTTTCACGAGATACGCGAAGAATTGGAGCACACCATCGACAAGCATACCAAGCAGATTATCACTTCCAACATAGAAACTTTGCTCAATCATTGCGTGCGCTTTTACGAACGTCAGTTCGTGACCCGCGAAGTGGTCAATCGCGACTTGCTTACCAATTTCGAACGAATACTTCAACAGTATTTCGATTCGGAGAAGACGTCTACCATAGGATTGCCATCCGTACAGTATTGTGCCGAACAGATGCATCTTTCTCCGAACTATTTCGGAGATCTGGTGAAAAGGGAAACCGGAAAATCGGCACAAGAATATATTCAGTTGGCCATCATGGAAAGAGTAAAAGAATTGTTGGCCGAAAGCAATAAGACAATCAGCGAAATAGCTTATGAGTTAGGCTTTAAATATCCACACCATTTGAGCAGGATATTCAAGAAAGTCATCGGAATTACTCCGAATGAGTATCGCCTGCAAGTGGTATAAAGAGAGCCGGGAATGGATGGAAATGAAGTTTTTAAACGGTTATTGAGGCGGTTTACTAAAAAAATCATATATTTGTTGAATGAAGGACAGGCATGCGATCCTTTTTATGCACGTATAGTTGTTGTGCCGGAGACTTAAACTAAACCTTTTGAGTTAACCAAAGATGAAAGTATCAGAAGATGCTTTCTGTGATTATGTTACATATACACAATAATATTCATCTGTTCAACAAATTAATCTTAATCGCCCATGAAACAACCATCCAGCACTCGACGGAAACAAACCGCAAAAGCCGTCATTCTATTCTTTCTCGGAATTTCTGTTTTATGCTCCTGCCAAAGGGGAATTGACATCACAAAGATCGAAGCGATGCCCGAGGGGGCTGCCAAAGATTCGGCCATGTTGTACTATTATCAAGGAGTCAGGCCCGGTGACTTTGTTACCGTGAAGAAATCTACAAAAGACGAACTTAATGAAATCAATGATTCGGCTATTCCCATTTATCTGACTACGTCAGCCGAAGTGAAAAGAGACCAGGATCTTAACGTCACGAACAAGGTTTGCCAGATATTCAGGGGAGACACCTTACAGATTGTCGGCGGATATGACAAAAGTCTCTCGCGTGAGAAATTTATGCAAAAGACGGATTATTCGCATGCTGTAATAGTGAAGGCCATAAAAAACGGTAAAACGGTGGGAGAAGGCTGGTGCGATGCCGGTATGTTTAATCCTTTACAGCATAACTGGGCCATCGTTTTTTATCAACCGCAAGATGTTTTAGCATTACTTTTTATTTTCGGTGGCGCATTCTTTCTTGTTTTTCTGTTGTGGAAACTCATATACTGGCTTGCTGTAAGCAAAATCCGCAAGAACGTCTGTTTCTATCAAAGAGATAAAATCTACTTCAAGGCTATTTATCTGATTGTTTCGGCCCTTGTAGGACTATTCATCTTTTACGTAGACTACAACGAGGATCTTGTCAGCTCATTGAAATTCAATCCGGACTTTTTCGCCCATTTCTCGGAATATCCGTTCATGCTAAAACTTCTGCCATTAATGGTACTCCTCTGGATCGCCTCTACAATAGGAATGCTGTGGGAAATGATAAAGAAATTCAAAACATGGTGGCTCATCATCTATTTTCCCGGGATATGGTCAATCGGATTCCTGATCATTGCACTTATTTTTGCAACAAGCTGGTTGATTTATTTCATACTGCCGACAGTGGTCGCATTTGCTATCATGGCACTTGTCAAAGACAGCAGTTTCGTAAAGGCGATGGACAACAGCAGCGGTAAATCAAGCAAACCGGTTCTTGGATATAACGCACAGGGACAGCCCGTACGTGAAGGTGACGGTGGTGCCATTGCACACAGAACTTGGGACGAGTATGCGAACAGCAAATAGCAAGTTAGCCAAATGCCGTTTATTGCATCCATTTGCTACAATATCATCGCTTTCGCTAACACATCAGTCCTGAAAACAATTAAAAATAGAGAATAGGTTGCATAATAAAGTAATTTACATGAGATATTTTCTGTATATTTCTGTCATATATGGATAAATATGTGATTTATCTCGGCATGCCAGGCTCATTATCCCGGCATGATAGACTCCGTTCCTCTACGAGGAACGGAGTAAAACTCTACGAGAAACACTGAAAGACTCTACGAGAAAAATCAATTCCGCCCTAAAACACATTTTGGAGCGCTAACTGATGACCGGAGATACACTGACTTCAAATATCCCAAAGCGTACTAAACACATTCTTCAGAAACAATTTACGCACTAAACATTCAAATAAAGAGACATTTGTCACACAATCAGCAATAAATAATACAATCCGAATAAGCCTAACCGGAAATAAAGGGGATTTTATACAGTTACCCCAACCTTCTCCCTAATGAAGGGATTCTGAGGATACAAGAATATCACTTTGTCATTTTGCCACATTGAAAAGAAAAAATATCATCGGGCAAACAAGCATTTCAAACCGTCGTAAATTGCCGGAAGAGCAATCGTACCGTGTGTCTCTTCCGGAAATTTCTTTGAAACAACACGCAAGTTGCAACGTTCCATCTCCGGAATTACCGTATCCAGAAAGGTATCAGTCAACGGAAAATGTATCAGATTCCTCTCGGTACGAGGACGGGTGGCAAAAGCAACATACAACTGTTTTCCATCAAAAACCGTTTTATCCCCGCGTGTACCGGCCTGTTTCAGAAAAGCTCCCTGATCCCACCACAAGCTGGGATCGAGTGCCATATAAGTATCGAACGATTCCGGATGATTCCACAAAACATGCAAAGCAAATAATCCTGCAAACGAGTGGCCTACCAACATATTCTGCCCACCGACCGGAAATTCTTTTTCGATAGCCGGACGTAACTCTTCTACCAGAAAACGATAGAATTGTTCTGCACCCCCTCCTTTCGGTTCATCACCGGAACGGACAGTTCCGTCGCGACGGGCAGCCGAAGGGGTCGGTGTCAAATCTCTCGTACGGTCTGTATTCAAAACAGCCACTACGACGCAAGGAGGCAGCGAAGAGACTCTGGAAGAAGAAAAGAAACGGGTGAACCCTACCACCGTATGAAAGAAAGAATCGCCATCCAACAGATAAAGAACCGGGTAATTCCGTTCCGTCTCTCCGGGGCGCTTCTCAGGTTGATAAACCCAGTAGGCTCTCTCCTCGTTCAATAGCCGGGAAAACAGAGTATGACGTTCTCCTATGGAAATCGTCTCCTGCCCTTGTGCCCGAAAAGAAAATACCACACACATCGCAACGACACACAATAGAAATAATCGCTTCATTTCACCTTATTTTATTTAAGGCCGCAAAGTTCAGATAAAAAATCCGTTTTATCCATCCCCATTTTTAGGTATTATTTCTGCCTTTCCACCTTGTCGCCCACCCGTACTGTTCCCGGTCTTTGTGATAAAAAAACAGGAAAAGGAATAATTGCCAATTTATTCTGCAAAATTGCCATTTCCGGCTACGGAAAAACAGCCGATCTTTGCAACATAAAATTTAACCCATAAAAAAGATTAAGATGAGGACAAGATTGAATTCGTTGTTTATTGCATTTCTGAATGTAGCGGCATCTACACAAAAATTAGGTATCAACCTGATCCGTGTAGCTATATTAGTGATATTCGTTTGGATCGGTGGTCTGAAATTCTGGAACTATGAAGCCGAAGGCATTGTTCCGTTTGTTGCGAACAGCCCTTTCATGAGTTTCTTCTATACAAAGAGTGCTCCCGAGTACAAAGAGTACAAACTGAAAGAGGGGGAATTCAATGAAGCGAAACACAAATGGCACGAGGAAAACAACACGTATGGCTTTTCACGCGGGTTGGGAATCTTAATTATGGGTATCGGCATACTGACATTTTTAGGGATATTCTCTTCCAAAATAGGACTGGCAGGTGCAGGATTGGCTATCATCATGACATTAGGGACACTTTCGTTTCTGGTCACCACACCGGAAGTCTGGGTACCGGACTTGGGTAGCGGAGAACATGGTTTTCCCCTGTTGACCGGAGCGGGAAGACTGGTTATCAAAGACACGGCCATACTGGCAGGAGCCATCGTAGTACTGTCCGATTCGGCAAAAAAGGTCTTGGCACAATTAAAAAAATAGCTTTTCAGCACAATTAAAAAAAAACAAAGTCATGAAACAGTTTGATGCAATTATCATAGGTTTTGGCAAAGGGGGGAAAACCTTAGCAGCAGAGTTGGCAAAACGCGAACAGAAAGTCGCAGTAATCGAACGTTCGGACAAGATGTACGGAGGTACGTGTATCAACATCGGCTGCATTCCGACCAAGACACTGGTTCATCTGTCCAAACTGACTCCTGCCGGTAGTTCTTTCAAAGAAAAAAGAGAATATTACCGGCAGGCAATTGCCCGGAAGGAGGAAGTTACTTCGATGTTACGGAAGAAAAACTATCATAATCTGGCTGATAACCCTTATATCACGGTATATACGGGAACCGGTTCCTTTGAAGACAAAGAGGTGGTAAAAATAACAACCGGCAGTGAGGTTCTCCGGATCAAAGCTCCGCAAATTTTTATCAACACCGGATCGGAGACAGTGATTCCGCCAATCGACGGGATCAAAGACAATCCCTCGGTATACACCAGTACTTCTATTATGGAAATGAAAGAGCTTCCCGAAAGACTGGTAATTGTGGGCGGCGGTTATATCGGTCTGGAATTTGCATCGATGTATGCTTCGTTCGGCGCCAAAGTAACCGTATTGGAAAGCTATCCGCAGTTCATCTCACGAGAAGACAGGGATATAGCCGACAGTGTAAAAGAGACCTTGGAAAAGAAAGGCATATCATTCATCCTGAATGCAAAAGTACAGGAGATAAAAGGTAATACGGTCGTTTACCGGAATGCGGAAAACGGAGAAACTCACGTACTGGATGCAGATGCCATCTTATTGGCAACCGGACGTCGCCCCAACACCCGGGAGCTTCGTCTGGAAGCGGCCGGCGTAGAGGTCAACGAACGCGGAGCAATTATAGTAGACGAGTTCCTGAAAACAACGAACCCTCAAATCCGTGCCATCGGTGACGTGAAAGGCGGTTTACAATTCACCTATATCTCTTTGGACGACTACCGTATCATTCGCGAAGATTTGTTCGGAAAGCAGCAGCGCACCCTGAATGATCGTGATCCGGTGAGCTATTCCGTATTTATCGACCCGCCGCTATCACGCATCGGCATGAGTGAAGAAGAAGCCCGGAAAGCCGGCCGGAATTTTAAAGTAAACAAACTGCCCGTAACGGCCATCCCCCGTGCAAAAACATTGGGAGAGACCGATGGCCTGTTCAAAGTAATCATAGATACGGATACCAACCGGATTTTAGGATGTACCTTGTTCGGCCCCGAATCGAGCGAAATAATCAATCTGGTAACTTTCGCTATGAAAACCGGACAAGAATATACGTTCTTACGGGATTTTATCTTCACACATCCCAGTATGAGCGAATCTTTAAATGATTTAATGAATATATAGGAATACCTCACCGGAGAAGGCAAAAAAGAGCGAAAACATCATCCGTATCCCTGTCAAAACTTGTACTTTTGCAACGTTTTTACAGTTATATAAGATCATGCAGTTTCAATCAATAAACAAAACAAAAGGTATCCTGTACGCGGCAGTCTCCTCTTCCACGTTCGGACTGGCGCCTTTCTTTTCCGTGATGCTTCTCAACATCGGTTTCTCTTCCTTCGAGGTGTTGAGTTATCGTTGGGGAATAGCATCTCTCACACTGATACTTTTCGGCTGGCTGTCCGGGTGTAACTTCCGATTGAATAAAAAAGATTTCGGAACCGTCTTTCTATTAAGTCTGTTTCGGGCAGCTACTTCCCTGAGCCTTTTGATCGCTTATCAAAACATAGCCAGCGGAGTAGCTTCCATCATTCACTTCATGTACCCATTGGCCGTGGCCATGAGCATGATCCTCTTTTTCCATGAAAAGAGATCGGCATGGATCATTACCGCCATATCGATGTCGATCGTCGGCGCCATACTCCTTTCATCGGGAAACATCGGTCATGGCAACGGTAGCACTACGCTCGGTATCATATCCGCCTGTATATCCGTATTCTCTTACGGCGGATACATTATCGGAGTAAGAAAAAGCCGTGCAGTACAGATCGAATCGACTGTGCTGACTTGTTATGTAATGGGATTAGGAGCGCCTCTCTTCATCATTTGCGGCTGTTTCACCAGTGGCATCCGGCTGGTAACAGAAGGTGTTACCTGGCTGTACATCTTAGGATTAGCATTACCGGCTACAGCCATTTCAAACATCACACTGGTCAAGGCAATCAAGCACATCGGCCCTACCCTCACCTCCATATTCGGGGCAATGGAACCTCTGACGGCAGTCATCATCGGCATAGTAGCCTTTAAAGAATCATTCACCGTAGCAAGCGCCATCGGAATCATGCTGATCGTTACGGCAGTCACCATTGTTGTGTGCAAAAAAAAATAATGTGCCAATTAATAATGTGCCAATTGGACAATGTGCCAATATGCCAATTAAAGAATGTATTAATGTATTAATGTGATAATTGAAGAATGCAGTAATTAAGAGAGGTGTAATATACCAATAAAAGTGGAGAATATGGTAATTGTTTTGCAATATATTCCTTACCCTACAGCGCAGCCAATTGGCACATTGGCATATTGGCACATTGACAAATTATTATCCTCCTCCTGAAAACAAATCCGTAGCGGTAAGTGTTGATACCCGAAATAAATAATAAAACCTATACCAAAACGGAAATGAGAACAATGAAATTGATTTTAGCAGTAGGGTTTCTGCTCGCTTTTGCCACAGGGGTAAATGCCCAGAAGCAAAGAACCCAGACCTATCTACCCAAAATTGCCATCAAAACCAATGCCCTCTATTGGGCCACAAGTACTCCGAATCTGGGACTTGAAATAGGATTGGCTAAAAAATTAACCCTCGACATTTCGGGAAACTACAACCCCTGGAAGTTTTCGGATAACAAGCAATTGAAACACTGGCTGGTACAGCCCGAACTGCGTTACTGGCTCTGCGAACGGTTCAATGGCAGCTTCTTCGGCCTGCACGGACACTATGCCGATGCAGACATCAGCAACCTAAATATGTTCGGTTTGGGACACGACCGGTATGACGGTAAAATCTACGGTGCCGGCATCTCCTACGGTTATCAGTGGATATTGAAAAAACGTTGGAGCATGGAAGCTACCATCGGAGTGGGATATGCCCACATCAAATATGACAAATACGAGCCGGGAGACGACGGCCGCAAGATCGACCATAATACCAAAGACTACTTCGGACCTACCAAAATAGGCCTTAGCTTCATTTATACTTTCAAATAAACAACCAACCCATAAACCAATTATAACAATGAAAAGAAAAGTTATCTATATTCTGCTGGCCCTTGTCATCGCGCTTCCTGCCAGTGCCCAGAAACTTTATAATGACGCCATCAGCCTGTCGGGCGTATCGCTATGGCAACAGGGTAATTCTCTATACATAGACATGACGATCGACATGAAGAATCTGGCCGTCAGCCCCCAACGCTCACTGACTCTTACACCGCTATTGACAGACGGACAACACAATGTCCCTCTGCAAGACATCATCATTAACGGCCGCCGCCGTCAGAAAGCTTACGTTCGCGGTTTAGCCATCGAACGCGAAGCTCCTACGGCCATCGTCATCCCCTACGATAAAAGAGAAGTACTGAACTATACCCAAGTCATCCCCTACCAGCCGTGGATGGAGAATGCCTCACTCAATCTTGTCGAGAATCTTTGCGGTTGCGGCAATAATGAAGAGATGATTGCCCAGGAACTGATCACCAACAGCGTGTCTACCGAAGCCAAACGACTGGCAGCCATGTCACCGATCGTAGCTTACATCCAACCACCGGTAGAAATAGTAAAAGAGCGTAGCGAACAGTACGAAGCCCATCTGGACTTCCCTGTAAGCAAATCGGTGATACTGACCGACTTTATGAATAATCACCAAGAACTGATGAACATACGTTCTATGTTCGGCAAGGTTCAGAATGACTGGAACCTCACCATCACCGGCATCAGCATCGAAGGATTTGCTTCGCCCGAAGGCCCGTTGAAATTCAACGAACAGCTTTCGCAAAAACGTGCCGAAGCGCTGAAAGCCTATCTCACCGCAAATGAAAAAGTACCGGCCAATCTCTATAAGGTATCTTTTGGAGGTGAAAACTGGGACGGATTGATAAAGGCTTTGGAAACCTCTTCCATGAAAGATAAAGAGACCTTCATCCACATCATCAAAAATACCGGTGATGATGCCCTCCGCAAAAAAGAGATCATGCACGTAGGCGGCGGAACTCCTTATCGCACTATGCTGAAAGAGATTTATCCGGGATTGCGCAAAGTGAACTGCAAGATAGATTATACGGTAGTCAACTTCGATGTGGAACAAGGCCGTATTGTCATCAAAACCAATCCGAAGTATCTGAGCCTGAACGAAATGTACCAGGTAGCCAACAGCTATCCGAAAGGCAGTGACGATTTTGTAAACGTATTCGATGTTGCCGTACGTATATACCCCGACGATGAAGTAGCCAACTTGAACGCCGCCGCTGTGGCACTGACCAAGAAGGATCTGAAAACAGCCGTGAAATTTATGGAAAAGGCCAACAAGCAGACAGCCGAATACATCAACAACAGCGGAGTGTATGATTTCCTCAACGGCAACATCAACCAATCCATCGCCGCCTTCACACAGGCTGCCCATATGGGCAATGATGCCGCAAAAGCAAACTTAAAGCAATTGCAGAAAATACTGGATTCCAAAAAGCCATCCGGTAAATAGCAGGAAGAACCCTTCTATTCATATAGATATATACAGCAAAGAGCCGGACAGGATTCATGATGAAACCTGGTCCGGCTCTTCTCATACCTTTTATACCTCTGATATAAATATTTCTGTACTTTTTGAAATAAAATCATAAAAAACGACCGGCCGGACAGTCAAAACACCCGTTAGTTTTGTTATACATACATAACTTAAACTGACGATTATGACACTGATTCTTGCTATTGTTCCGGTTCTGCTTCTTATTGTATTGATGGCTTTTTTTAAGATGCCGGGCGACAGAAGCAGTGTCATCTCTCTCATCGTGACCATGCTAATCGCCCTTTTCGGCTTTCATTTTGCAATAGACGATCTCGCCTGCTCCTTCCTGTACGGAGCGTTGAAAGCGGTTTCTCCTATTCTGATTATCATCGTGATGGCTATTTTCAGCTATAACGTATTATTGAAAACCCGGAAGTTGGAAATCATCAAGCAACAATTCACCTCCATCTCCACAGACAAGAGCATTCAAGTGTTACTGTTGACTTGGGGCTTCGGTGGATTGCTGGAAGCAATGGCCGGTTTCGGGACAGCCGTAGCTATCCCTGCCGCCATCCTGATCAGTCTCGGATTCAAGCCCGTGTTCTCCGCAGTAGTGAGCCTGATAGCCAACAGCGTTGCTACGGCGTTCGGTGCTATCGGTACCCCTGTACTCGTATTGGCCAAAGAAACCAGCCTCGATGTGCAGAACCTGAGTACCAATGTCGTATTACAGCTATCCGTACTCATGTTCCTCATCCCATTGGTTTTGCTGTTCCTCACCGATCCGAAGTTGAAATCACTTCCGAAAAATTTATTTTTAGCACTATTGGTAGGAGGCGTCTCCCTGACCAGCCAGTACATGGCCGCACGCTACATGGGTGCCGAATCACCGGCCATTATCGGAAGTATTCTTTCGATCATCGTGATCGTCATCTACGGAAAGCTCACCGCCCCGAAAGAAGAACGTGCCCGCAAGAACCCTCTGCGGACGAAAGATATTCTCAACGCCTGGAGCATCTACCTGCTCATCCTCTTGTTGATCATACTGACCAGTCCCCTGTTTCCCGGCCTGCGCCATACACTCGAAAATAACTGGGTCACCCGTATCAGCCTGCCTGTCGGGGATTCGACCCTAAACTATACCATCTCGTGGCTCACCCATGCAGGAGTACTTCTCTTCATAGGCACGTTTATTGGCGGGCTCATACAAGGTGCCGGAGTCAAAGAGATGTTCACCGTACTTTGGCACACGGTGAAGCAATTGAAGAAAACGTTCATCACGGTCATCTGCCTTGTCGGCCTTTCCACCATCATGGATACGGCAGGAATGATTGCCGTAATCGCCACTGCCCTGGCTACTGCTACCGGAAGCCTTTATCCGCTTTTTGCACCCGTCATCGGATGTCTCGGTACGTTCATCACCGGCAGTGATACCTCATCGAATATCCTTTTCGGAAAGCTGCAAGCCAGCGTCGCCGGACACATCAACGTGAGTCCGGACTGGTTGTCGGCCGCCAATACGGTCGGTGCGACAGGAGGTAAAATCATATCTCCCCAAAGCATCGCTATCGCTACCTCGGCAAGCAACCAGCAGGGAAAAGAGGGAGAAATCCTAAAAGCAGCCATCCCCTATGCACTGGCCTATGTAGTGATAACAGGAGTTATCGTCTTTATTTTCAGCTAAAGACGCAATATTTAAATTTAAAGTTCTATATTTGGCAACGAAATAAAAAACATTTTTTGAAAACAAATCCTTCATCTTCCAATATATTGGTGTGCTAAATAGCCTGTAGTTCTCACTACTCATCTGGCTATCCCCCCCCTTTGTAAAATCCGGCATATTCTATCCGGACAGGAATCCTATTCTTATTTTTTTTAACGGAGACAAATCATGAGATCATCTCCTATTTACTCAACATTTTATCAACAGAAATCATATGATAGAAACAAAACGTTTAAGAATCATACCACTCGATTCAGAGCAGTTCGCCCTGCTTCTGAATGGAGTACACTTTATGGAAGACGCCTTAAGGCTGACTCCTTCCAACGAAACACTTGATCCGCATACCCGTCAGGCTATGACCGGTCAATATCAGCTTGCCGGCAAGCATCCCGAAAACTTTCTCCTGCTGACCAACTGGCAGATCATCTTGAAATCAGAAAACAAAGCCATCGGCTCCGCCTGTTTCAAAAACCTCCCCGATGCGGAAGGCAGCGTCGAAGTCGGTTACGGGATATATGCTTCCTACCGGAACCACGGTTATATGACCGAAGCTCTGAAAGCCTTATGTAAGTGGGCTTTCGACATTGCAGGGGTACAATCCGTCATAGCGGAAACCGAAAAAGACAATATCGCTTCCCAATATGTATTGCAGAAAAGCAAGATGAAGCAGTTTAAAGAATCAGCAGACAGTATCTGGTGGAAATTAAATAAAAAAACAATGGAAAAGAAAGAAATTATAGTTATCAGACAAGAAACCAAGCAAGACCGGCACGAGTTATACCACTTAATACAAACCGCCTTCCAGACTGCCAAAGTAGCCGACGGCGATGAACAGGACTTCACCGTAAATCTGTGGAACAGTGAAAACTACATCCCCGAATTAGGATTAGTAGCCGAACTGAATGGAAAATTAATCGGCCATATTCTGCTCACCCGGATGTACGTGATACAGGAAGACGGGAACAAATTTGAATCTTTATTAGTGGCCCCCCTATCCGTGTTATTGGAATATAGAGACCACGGTGTGGGTTCCGCATTAATGAAAGAAGGTCTCAGACGGGGACGCGAGTTGGGATACAAAGCAGCGTTCCTTTGTGGCGATCCTGAATATTATCACCGCTTCGGATTCAAATCAATCCGTGAATTCGGACTTACCAACCCGGAAATTCCGGAACCTTATGCAATGGGATACGAATTGGTTCCCGGAGCACTGGATCAAGTTACGGGAGTGGTAAAACTGACATAGTTCGTCAAAGGAGAGCTATAAAATGTAAAGCGGCATGTCTTCGGAAAATAGACATGCCGCTTTACGTTTTTATTATCGAAAGTATATTATTAATTATTATCAAAAAATATTAGACAATATCTGTTGCTTAATATTTTCCCACGTTATATCAGTTAACATATACGGCATTATGTCCTCTTCAGCATCATCAAAATATGCTAAACTTTTCATTGCCATAAAAATAGACCCATCCGGATACTTTTGAGAGTAAAAATCCAATATATCATTCATAGAGAAATACCGCAATAAGAAAGCAATATCAACAAAATCCTTTTTAGTCCCCCTCCCAATAATAGCTGTAACTTTCATTGCTGCTATATCTTTTAAACTCGCCATCCGAATTCCTTGTTTTACTACTACATCATCAACCCATGAATATTGATAATCTACAATATCAATCTTAACATTGTTCAACAAATAAATATGAATACGAGGAGATTCTTTCAATACTGTCAAAGCACCTATTTGTTCCAATGCTATTACAAGTTCATCCTTTTCCACCTCTATTTTACCAAAAAAATCTAAATCTATAGATTTCCGATGTCCTATTTGCAAAGCTAAAGCAGTGCCTCCCACCAAGCGAGTTTTACATAATGCGGGGATACTCTGTAACTTCCTTAGAAGTTCCAGTGTTGTGGTATCGAGTGTTGATAAGTGTAACATCTGAATTCTTCTTTAGGAGTATTCGAAATGGAAGCAATATAAGCTAAAGCACGGGGTTCCAAATCTCTCATCTTTTTTACTTCTTCTACGATTCGAGGTAAACCATAATAAATACGTAATACCATCCAATCATTCCAGACACCATATTCCAACACTCTTTTTATTATATATTTAGAATGCCTGTCAATATCAATATCTTCTTTGTGTACATCCCAAAAAAGATGATTAGAAAACGTATTTATACATTCGTTTGCTGTCATAAAAATCTTCTTTGATAACAAAAGTAACACATTTATCCAAATATACAAAATCAAACCAGATTCTTTTCTACAACACAAACCAACTTATACGCGATTTACCATTAATCAAAAAATATTTGGCTTTAAATCCGTAGCAAACAACTGCGTAATACAACTAAGGAAATGATTACCTCGATGTTTATAACACGACAAAACGACTGTACTGAGATAATACTAAACTTGTTTCAGTTTCAGATTTGAGTGCTAATGCTTTTTCCCTCAAAATGTTTCTTCATATGGAACTATTTCTTTATCTTTATATCAAAATAAAGTAATGGAAACCAAGGCTAAATTTAATGTGATATTATCATCTGAAGCGAGTGATTTCCTTGAGGGACTAAATTCTAAAATTCGGGAGAAGATCATTTATAACATCCGTAAATCTACATATACTATAGACCCCGAGCTCTTTAAAAAGCTGGATGATACAAATATATGGAAATTTAGAACAAGATATAATAATGCTCAATACCGCTTGTTAGCTTTTTGGGATAAGACGAGTAATATAGATACTTTAGTGATTGCAACACACGGATTTATCAAAAAAACTCAAAAGACTCCATCAAAAGAAATAACAAAAGCCCAAGAAATAAGAAAAGAATATTTCAACTCTAAAAAATAGTGATATGAAAGATAACAAATTTTATACCCTCGGAGAAATTGAGGACAAATATATAGGGAAAAAAGGTACTCCTAAGCGAGACAAATATGAAGTTGATTTGCAAACTGATGTGCATTCTCACTTCATTGGTGAAGCGATCAAACAGGCCAGGCTATCAAAGAATATGACACAAGAAGAACTTGGTAGTTTAATCGGTGTACAAAGAGCACAAATTTCTCGTATAGAGAGTGGAAAGAATCTAACATTTTCTACCATAGCAAGAATTTTTAAAGCAATGGGAATAAGTGCCAAATTAGAAATTGGGAATTTAGGGAAAGTTGCTTTGTGGTAACTTAGAATATAAAAAGATAAGCGGATAAAAGGTTTATATATTTCTCAGCCTATTTATTCATGAGATGTAGTCGAAAATACTTTTTCATAAACAACACGTATAGCGTACCCAATATAAGTACGGTAGCCAACAAATACCAATAACCATACGAATAAAAATAGAAGTATCCGACTATCACCAATGCCTGTACCAGCATGTATACGGATGAAACCACCACATGAGGGATCTTCAGTTCATT
>ENA-ORTP01001845-ORTP01001845.1-human-gut-metagenome-genome-assembly--contig:-NODE-1845-length-19700-cov-2.698142_pt1 | contig 19700 bp, 16 predicted proteins | sample MGYA00241913_ERZ509190 | MGnify/ENA primary metagenome ERZ509190 (study PRJEB26280, sample SAMEA2338839) | human gut metagenome | biome: human gut; feature: human-associated habitat; material: faeces...
GAAGATGCCCCAAGGGGGCTTGTGCAAACCACCGGCACGGCCGGTGGTTATGATTGTCGTCCGTTTGAGGAGGAGCTTTCATGCGCGGAGATTTGGTCTTGCGCCGGATCGGCGGCGCGCTTGTTACGCTGCTGCTTGCTTCCATGATTGCTTCCATGATCGTGTTCGCGCTGGTGCGCTTTGCTCCCGGCGATCCGGTCGATATGGCGCTGGGGCTGGTGTCCAACGATCTTGGCGTCAATACGGAGATGCTCGAAGAACGAAAGGCCGAACTGAGGGAACTGCACGGGCTGAACGACAGCGTCCCCGTTCAGTATCTTCGCTGGCTGAAAAGGCTGGCCGCCCTCGATCTGGGGCGTTCCATGCGGACGGGACGCCCCGTGCTGCGGGAACTGCTCGGCTTGATCCCGGCGACGCTGCTGTTGTCGTCCGCCGCCTTGTTGGTTGAATCGGCGCTTGGATTGTCGCTGGGGCTTTATTCCGCAATCAAGGCCGGCCGATTCCAGGATGGGCTGGTCCGTATGATGTGCGTCGTGATGGCTTCTTTGCCGGCTTTTGTTTTCTCGCTGGTTTTGCTTTTTGTTTTTTCGATCCGGCTGCGCTGGTACGGAATAAGCAGTTACGCGGGATTATCCCGGCTGTGGCTGCCGGCGCTCGCGCTGGGACTGGCCGGCGCGCCGCCGGTCGTGCGCATGGTGCGCGCCGTCATGCTTGCCGAGCTCGGCAAGCTTTATGTCGCGGCGTCGCAGTCCCGCGGATTGCCGCGGAGCCTTATTCTGCGCGGGACGTTTTTGAACGCGCTGCTTCCCGTTATTACAACGCTTGCGCTGTCTTTTGCCCATCTGATCGGCGGTTCCGTCGTCATCGAGAGCATCTTCAACTGGCCGGGGTTGGGGAACTACGCCATGAACAGCGTTTTACTTCATGATTATCCCGCGGTGCAGGGGTATACCGTTTTGACGGTCGCGGCGGTCGTCATGATCAACCTCCTTGTGGAGGTCGCCTATATCGTGGCCGATCCTCGCGTGCGGAAGAGCGGGCGCGAAGCCGGCCTGTCCGGAAAGCGGAGGAACGATGTATGAAAAAGGAAAAACGTTCCGCGAAAATATTTGTGGGAGCGGCGCTGCTGTGCCTCGTCGCCGTATCGGTCGTCGGCGCGCCGCTGCTGGCCGGTTGCGCTCCGGATGCGGCGGACAGCGCGCGGCGCCTGGAGAGTTTCAGCGCGCGCCATCCGTTCGGCACGGATCGTTTCGGCCGGGATATCCTTGCCCGTACGCTTTACGGCGGGCGGGTGACGCTGGTCTCTTCCTTCGCGGCGCTCGGCATGGGGCTGGTGATCGGCGTTCAGCTGGGGATCCTGGCGGGGCTGCACAGCCAAACGGCGTTCGATACGATTCTGATGCGGATCATAGACGTGCTCATGGCGTTTCCGTTCATGGTCTTCGCCATGGTCGTCGCCGCGCTGTGGGGCCCCGGCCTGACGCAGCTTCTGGTTGCGGTGGTCGCCGTCTGGTGGGTGCCGTTTGCCAGAATTTCGCGGAGCGTCGTCCTGCAGATAAAGAACGATCCCAGCGTGCTGGCCGCCAGAGTGCTGGGAGCGTCCGAACCGAGGATCGTTTTCTGCGAGCTTTTGCCCAAAACGATCGGCTCCGTCGCGGTTCTGGCGACCTTTGAGCTGGGAACGCTGATCCTTTCGATTTCCGCTCTTTCCTTTCTGGGGCTGGGCGCGCAGCCGCCTCTGCCCGAGTGGGGCAGCATGCTTTCGGACGCCCGGGCCCATTTTTTCCAACATCCCCACCTGCTGTTCGGCCCCGCCCTTTTCGTCGTCGTTACGGTGCTGGCGCTGAACTTTATCGGCGAGGGCCTGCGCGACGTCATGGATCCTTACGAGGGGGTGCGGCTTTAGACATGGAACGCGCCGTATCGGTAGAAAATCTGGGCGTGGCGTACGGTCGGGGAAAAGGACGGCTTCAGGTGCTGAGACGGCTTTCCTTCTCCCTGCGAAAAGGAGAAACGCTGGCTTTGCTGGGGGAAAGCGGATCGGGCAAAACAACCTGCGGAAAAGCGCTTCTGGGGATGCTGCCTCCCTCGGCCCGGATCGAGAGCGGCGCGCTGCGGATGGGAGACGAGCCGCCTCTGGACTTGGCTTCGCCGCGTTTCGACTGGCGGCCGCTGCGCGGAAAGAGGATCGCCATGATCTATCAGGACGCTCGGCTGGCGCTCAACCCCGTCGAGAGGGTCCGCGCCCATTTTCTCGAGACGCTGCGCTTTCACAAAGCCGGTTCGGAGGAGTCGTTCGAGCGGAAGAGCCGGGAACTGCTGTCGCTTCTGAAGTTCGAAGATCCCGAGCGCGTTCTGGACGCGTATCCGTTCGAACTCAGCGGCGGGATGTGCCAGAGAGTCTATATCGCGCTCATTCTCTGCCTCGAACCGGAGATCCTGATCGCGGACGAACCGACGTCGGCGCTCGACCCCGACAGCCAGCGCGAGGTTCTCGCGCTGCTGAAACAGGTGCAAAAGCGGCTGTCCCTTTCGATTCTGCTGATCACTCACGACATCGCCGTAGCTCGTGAAGCGAGCGACCGCGTGATCATCCTGCGGGACGGGACCGTCGTCGAGGAAGGGGCGACGGAAGAAGTCCTGCTTCGTCCACGGGAGAGCTATACGCAGTCGCTCATAGAAGCAAGAGCGCTGCCGGAAAGAGGACGTCCGCCGAAAGACCGGGCGGGGGAGCCGCCGCTGCTGCGGGTAAGGAACATCTGCAAGTCCTTCGGCAAGAACGGAAATAGAATCGACGTGCTCAAGGAGGCGAGTTTCGACCTGTACAGGGGAGAATCCGTCGGCATCCTGGGTCGCAGCGGCTGCGGAAAATCCACATTGGCCAGATGCGTCGCAGGGTTGGAAAGCGTCGACGGCGGTTCGGTCGTCTGCTGCGGGCGCGACATCACGGATCTGCGCGGGAAGCGCAGAAGATGGGTGTGCGGCAAGATGCAGATGGTGTTCCAGGACGCGCGGGCGAGCCTGAATCCGTCGCGCAGCGCTCTTCAGCTCGTGCAGGAACCGCTGAAGTATCTTGCCGTGGGGACGGAACGGGAGCGAGACGAGAAAGCCCGTTACTATCTGGAACGGGTGGGCATCGATCCGCAGGCGCAGATGCGGCGCGCGCCCCAACTCAGCACCGGCCAGTGTCAGCGCGTCGCGTTGGCGCGGGCGCTGGTCGTCGAGCCGGATATCCTTTTGTGCGACGAAGCGGTTTCCGCGCTGGACGTGATCCTGCAGAAGCAGATACTCGGCCTGCTTTACGAGCTGCAGCGGGCGTTCGGTTTCGCCGTTGTCATGATCTCTCACGACATGAGGATCATTTGGCATTTCTGCCAGCGGGCGGCGATCATGAAAGACGGGAGATTTGCGGAGATTGTGCCGGCGGAACGTCTCGAACCGATCGGGAAGCGAACGTTGGCAAGAAGTTTTGCGGACGGCGAGTCGCACGTTCGTGCGCGTCCGTAAGGCGAAGGGGAGGAGCGCGGTGCGCGATAAAAACCTTGACATGACTCGGGGCGTCATATGGAAAAATTTGCTGGTCTTCTTTCTGCCGATCTTGGCCGGAAATTTCTTTCAGCAGTTTTACACGACCGCGGATGCGGTGATCGTCGGGCAGTTCGTCGGGAAAAACGGTCTGGCGGCCGTGGATTCCGTTTACAGTCTGCTGAAGCTGCCGATCAATTTTTTCGTGGGATTGTCCGGCGGGGCGGCCATCATCATCTCGCAGTTTTTCGGCGCCGGGAAAAAACGGGAGCTTCTCGACGCCGTCCATACGGTCGTCGCCTTCGGCCTCGCCGGCGGAGCGCTCCTGTCCGTGATCGGCGCAGCGACGGCGCCCGCCTGCCTGCGGTGGCTGGACGTTCCCGAGGACATCTTTCCGTTGACGCTGTCGTACGTGCGCATTTACTATGCGGGATTCGTTTTTTCCATGCTCTACAATATCGGGGCCGGGATCCTGCGGGCGGTCGGCAACTCTCAAACGCCTTTTTGCGTCCTTGTCGTCTCTGGCGGCGTCAACGTCGTTCTGGATCTGATCTTCGTCGGGCTGTTTCGTTGGGGCGTTTCGGGCGCGGCGCTGGCTACCGCCGCGGCGCAGATGGTCAGCGCGCTGCTGGTGCTGAACGCCCTGAACGAAAAAAACGGCGTCGGACGGTTTTCCGTTCGACAGGCGCGTTTCCATCGCCCGGCGCTGAGGTCCATCGTTTGTCTGGGGCTTCCCGTGGGGCTGCAGGCGTCGCTTTATCCCGTCGCCAACATGATGATCCAGGGCGCTGCCAATGGGACCGGGACGAACAACATCGCCGCCTGGGCGCTGTGCGGGAAGCTGGATTTCGTGATCTGGCTGGCGGCGGACTCTCTGGCGGCGGCGATATCGACTTTTGTCGCGCAGAATTACGGCGCGGGGCAGTTCGCAAGGGTCCGCCGCGGCGTCCTCGTCGGGCTGGGAATGACGATCAGTCTCGTCGCGGCGCTGAGCGCGGCGCTGTATCTCTGGAACGAGCCGCTGGGCAGGCTGTTCGTCAATCCGTCCGACCACGACGTGATCCCGATCATGGCGGAGCTGATGCGCTTTTTGTCGCCGCTTTATTTTGTCTACGTATTCGGCGAAGTGCGTTCCGCGGCCATCCGCGGCGCGGGGGAGACGTTGCGCCCGATGCTGCTCACTCTCGCCGCGACCTGCGCTTCGCGCGTGCTCTGGATCCTGTTCGTCGTTCCCCGGAACCGCGAACTGCTTACGATCGTCGCGAGTTATCCCGTGTCGTGGGCGCTGACGGCCGTTTCCTTCGCGGTCTATTATCGGATTTTCGTGAGAAAACGTTTGATGAGTCCCGCGGAAGAGACGACAGGATCATATTGACGATCGTTTCACAGGGCAAGCGCTGTGGTGAAGCGACAAAGACAAAAAGGAGCGGGGCTCAGGCCCCGCTCCTTTTTGTCTTTAAAACTCTTTACTCGGCGATCTCGACGCCGCGGAAGAAGTCCCAGTTGCGCGGCGAGATGTACATGCCCTTGACGCGCTCGCTGACCATGTAGGGAGTGGAGTAGTAGTTGATGGGCAGCACGGGCAGATCCTGCATGAGGATGTCCTCGGCCTTGAGCAGATAGCCGATGCGCTTGGCGTGGTCCATTTCGCTCCGGGCCGCCACGACGAGCTTGTCGTATTCGGGGTTGTTGTAGCCGGTGACGTTCTCGGGCGAATCGGAAACGAGAATGTCCATCAGGCTGGCGGGATCGAAGAAGTCGACGAGGTAAGCGTGGCGAGCGATCTGGTAGTTCTTCTGGAAGCGGGTGTTGATGAAGACTTTCCATTCCTCGTTGTACAGCTCGACTTCGATGCCGAGGTTCCTCTTCCACATGGCCTGCAAGGCTTCGGCGATGTTCTTGTTGCCCTCGTTGGTGTTGTACTTGTAGGTCACCTTGGGGAAGCCCTTGCCGTCGGGATAGCCGGCCTCGGCCAACAATTTGCGCGCTTCTTCGGGCTGGGCGCGGTTGCTGAAGTAGGATTTGCCGGCGGAACGGAAATCCTTGCCGTCTTTCGGCCCGGGCAGGCCGTAGGGGATGTAGGCGTTGGCCGGAGCCTGGCCGGCCATGGTCACCTTGTCGACGATGCCCTGGCGGTCGACGGCCAGCGCGAAAGCTCTGCGCACGAGCGGGTTGTCGAACGGAGGCTGCGTGACGTTGAAGACGCTGAAACTGACGCCGAGCGTGTTGACGGTCTTGGCTTGGCCGCTCTTGAGCAGCACGGGGATCTGCATGGAAGGCAGCCGCTTGGTGAAGTCGATCTTGCCGCCCTTGAACGCCGCGAGCGCGGTGTTGGGGTCGGTGATCATGACGACGCGCACCTTGTCGATCTTGACGTTCTCGGCGTCCCAGTAGTGGGGATTCTTGACGAGCGTCATTTCGGCGTTGTGCTTCCACTCGGTGAGATAGAAGGGGCCGTTGCAGAGGATCGTGTCGGGCGAGGTCGTCCAGTCGCGGGGATGGGCTTCGACGACTTCGGGCTTGGCGGGGAAGAAGATGTGGTAGGACAGGTGGTCGAGCATCAGCGGGTTCTGGTAGGCGAGCTTCAGTTCGAGGGTGGTGTTGTCTATGACCTTGATGCCGACGTCCTCGGCCTTGCACTTGCCGTTGTAGAAGTTTTCGGCGTTGACGATGGGGAAGCCGAGGAAGGCGTAGGGCGAGGCGACGTTGGGATCGACGACGCGCAGCAGTCCGTAGCGGAAGTGTTCGGCCGTCAGCGGCGTGCCGTCGTGCCATTTGAGGCCGTCGCGGAGGTGGAACGTCCAGGTCAGGCCGTCTTCGGAGACGTCCCAGCTCTTGGCCAGCCCCGGTTCGGGCTTGTCCTCAAGGGACACGCGCACCAGACCTTCGAAGAGGTTGTAGATGACAGTGGAGCCGTCGGTGGCGTTGTTCAGCGCCGGATCGATCGTTCTCGGCTCGACGCCGAGGTTGTAAACGAAGACCTTTTCCGCCGCGCACGCGCTCGCGCACAAGGCAAGCGCCGCGGCTGCCGCCAAAATCCAACTGCGTTTTCTCATGACTGAATCCTCCTTACGTATAATGACGCGCACGAAAGATGCGCGGTAAAACCTAATCGTTAACCAGCCAGCAGGCGCACTGGTGCTCGCCGCCGGCGAGCCGCGGGGCTTCGGCGCCGCAGCGGTCGAACGCCCGCGGGCAGCGGGTGTGGAACTTGCAGCCCGAAGGCGGATCGATCGGGCTGGGCACTTCGCCGACAAGCTGGATGCGCTTTCTCGCGTCGGATTTGTCGGGATCGGGGACGGGAATGGCCGACAGCAGCGACTGCGTGTAGGGATGGAGCGGATTGGTGTAGAGTTCGTTGCTCTCCGCCACTTCGACGATGTTGCCGAGGTACATGACGGCGACGCGGTCGCTGATGTGCTTGACCATCGAGAGGTCGTGGGCGATGAACAAATACGTCAGCCCCAGATCGCGCTGCAGATCTTCGAGCGTGTTGACGATCTGCGCCTGGATGGACACGTCCAGCGCCGAGATCGGCTCGTCGCAGATGATGCATTCCGGTTCGACGGCCAGCGCGCGGGCGATGCCGATGCGCTGACGCTGCCCGCCCGAGAACTCGTGCGGGTAGCGGTTGGCGTGCTCGCTGTTGAGCCCGACGATGGAAAGCAGGCACCGCATGCGGTCGATGCGTTCGTCGCGCGGCACGCCGTGGATCACCATCGGCTCGATGACGATGTCGCCGACGGTCATGCGCGGATTGAGCGAGGCGTACGGATCCTGGAAGATCATCTGCAGCTCTTTGCGGTAGGGGATCATTTCTTTCTGCGAAAGGCTCGCCAGTTCGTGCCCCTTCCACTTCACGCTGCCCGAGGTGACGTCGTACAGGCGGATGATCGTGCGCCCGGCGGTCGTCTTGCCACAGCCGGACTCGCCGACCAGGCCGAGCGTCTCGCCGCGGCGGATGCTGAACGAAACGCCGTCGACGGAGCGCACGACGCCCCTGGGCACGTTGAAGTGTTTGACCAGATCCGTGACTTCGAGAAGAATTTCCTGACCGCTGGTCATCGCGCGTCACCTCCGTGGGGCGCGTGCTGAAGCCAGCACGCGGCTGAATGGCCTTCCTCGACGAACTGCGTTTCGGGCGGGTACTGCAGGCAGACGCGCATCGCCTTGGGACAGCGCAGCGCGTAGGGACAGCCCTTGGGCGGGTTGAGCAGATCGGGCGGCTGCCCTTTGATGGGGACCAGCCGTTCCTTGGTGAGGTTGTCGGGATTGGGCACCGACTTGAGCAGCCCCTGTGTGTACGGATGCGCCGGGTGGTAGAAAATATGGCGCCGCGTCCCCTCCTCGACGACGTGCCCGCTGTACATGACGGCGACGCGGTCGGCCATGCCGGCGATGACGCCGAGATCGTGCGTGATGAGGATGATGGCGGTGTTCCATTTCTTCTGCAGATCCTTCATCAGCTCGAGGATCTGCGCCTGCACGGTCACGTCGAGCGCCGTCGTCGGTTCGTCGGCGATGAGCAGGTCGGGATTACAGGCCAGCGCCATGGCGATCATCAGGCGCTGGCGCTGCCCGCCGGAGAACTGGTGCGGATACTGGCCGATACGTTCTTCGGCCGGCTCGATGCCGACGTCGTGGAGCAGCTCGATCACGCGCTTTTTCGCCTCGGGCCGATTCATGTGCTTGTGGCGGATCAGCGGCTCGCACAGCTGGTACGAGATGGACAGCACGGGATTGAGGCTGGTCATCGGATCCTGGAAAATCATCGAGATTTTGTTGGCGCGGATGTCCGACATCTGTTTATAGTTCATCGTCGTCAATTCCTGCCCCTCGAAATTGACCGAACCGGCGACGACCTTGCCCGACGGGCCGAGCAGATGCAGCATTGACAGCATCGTCACGGACTTGCCGCTGCCCGATTCGCCGACGATGCCCAATACTTCCCCCTTGGCGAGCTTCAGCGAGACGCCGCCGACGGCCTTGACCTCGCCGACCGGCGTAAAGAAAGAGGTGTGCAGGTCGCTGATCGTGAGAATGTTTTCCGACATGGAAATCCCCCCTCTCTTTGCCTACTTGCGCAGCCGCGGGTCGAGCGCGTCCCGCAGGCCGTCGCCGAAGAAGTTGAACGCGAGGATCGTCAGCGAGATCGCCATGGCGGGGAAGAACAGCTGATAAGGATAGACCATTAGCGCGTTCATCGCGTCGCTGCTGAGCACTCCCCACGAGGCCATCGGCGCGCTGACGCCCAGCCCGACGAAGCTCAGGAACGCCTCGGCGAAGATCGCCTGCGGGATGCAGAACGTCAGCGTGACGAGGATCGGCCCCATGGCGTTGGGGATCAGGTGCCGCAGCAGCATGCGCGCCGGCGAGGCGCCGATGACGCGCGCCGCGAGCACGAACTCCTCGTTTTTGACGCGCATAATCTCGGCGCGGACGATGCGCGCCATGTTGGTCCAGTAGTTGATGCCCAGCGTGATGAAAATGCTTTTCAGCCCCGGCCCGACCACGACCATCAGCAGAATGACGTAGATCATCGTCGGCACGCTGCGGATCGTGTCGACGATGCGCATCATCACGTCGTCGGTACGGCCGCCCACGAAACCGGAGATGCTGCCGTAGATCACGCCGATCGTCAGGTTGATCAGGCTGGCCATCAGGCCGACGGCCAGGGAGATGCGCGCGCCGTACATGACGCGCACGAACATGTCGCGTCCGAACATGTCGGTGCCGAACGGATGCGCCCACGAGGGGAACTCGTTGGAGATGAGAAAATCCTGTTCGTCGTAGGCGTAGGGCGAAAGCAACGGCCCGAAGATCGCCATCAGAAAGATGCCGACGATCAGGAACAGTCCGAACATCGCCAGCTTGTCGCGTTTGAGGCGCTGCCAGGCGTCCTGCCAGTACGTCTGGCTGGGGCGGATGAACTCCGCCTTGTTTTTCTCCTCCGCGCCGACGAACTCGAACAGCGACGCGTCGTTCAGATCGGGCAGGCGGACCGGTCGCGCTTCCGCGGAAATTTTTTCAGTCATCGTGCCTTCCCCCCTATTTGGCCAGCTTGATGCGCGGATCGATGAAGCCGAGGCAGATGTCGACGAGCAGATTCATGAACACCAGCAGCGCGCTGAAGAAAATCGTCACGCCCATGATCGTCGTGTAGTCGCGGTTCTGGATGCTCGTCACGAAGAACAGGCCCAGGCCGGGAATGCCGAACACCTGCTCGACGACGAAGCTGCCCGTGAGGATGCCCGCGATCAGCGGCCCCAGATAGGTGACGACGGGGATGATCGCGTTGCGCAGCGCGTGGATATACACGACCGTGCGTTCGCGCAGTCCCTTGGAGTAGGCCGTGCGGATGTAATCCTGCTGGATCACTTCGAGCATGCTGGAGCGCGTCAGGCGCGAGATGAACGCCGCCGGATAGCCCGCCAGCGTGATTGCCGGCAGGATCGACGTCGGCAGCCCTTCCCAGAAGCCGACCGTGACGATCCCCCAGCGGTAGGCGAAGAGGTAAACCATCAGCGTCGCGATCACGTAATTCGGTATCGTGATCCCCAGCGTGGCCAGCACCATGGCCGTCTTGTCCTGCCATCGCCCTCGCCGCAGCGCCGAGATGATGCCCGCGGGAATGCCGAGCGCCAGCGACAGCAAAATCGCCAGCGAACCGACCAGAGCGGAGGCGGGGAACGAACCGGAGATCAGCTGGTTGACCGTCATGCCCTCGTAGCGGTAGGACGGGCCGAAATCGAAATGGATCGCGTTCCACAGATAATGTCCGTACTGTTTCCAGAGCGGGTCGTTCATGTGATAGCGTTCCAGAATCTTCTCCATGATCTCCGGCGGGATCACCTTTTCGTCGGTGAACGGCCCGCCCGGAATGGCCCGCATCAGAAAAAACGTCAGCGTGATGATCACGAACAACGTCAGCAAACTCGTGGATATTCTCTGCAGCACGTACTTCAGCATACGACAAGCCCCCCTGTATGTTCTCGAAAAAATTGCCTGGCGCGATTTCTTAATAACCACATGTTTTATCAGAATTTATATAAGAAAACCATCTAAAAGATAAATTTATCTTAGCATGAAGCTCGAGACTTGGAAAGTTCATTCTGCATGGTCAAAAAAGAAAATAATTGCTGAATGTCAGTTATATTGCCGGGATTTATCGTCTGACCCAATGGGGAAACCGGTGAAATCATCGGACGAAGCGGTTTATCACGAAACGAAGAAAATACCGCCGTCGTGAAAAGAGGGACGGAAAACGCACCGCTCGCGTTTTTCGTCCCTCTTTTCGCTATTGTTTGCTCAGTTCTTTTTCATTGACCACGAATTTCAGTTTCTCGCCATGCAGGAATTTTTTCAAAGTGTCGCTGATCATGGGCACCATGACCGTGCCGAGATCCGATGTGTTGCCGCCGACGTGAGGCGTGATGACGATGTTGGGATGATCCAGCAGAGGGTGCCCGGCGGGCAGGGGATCGTCTTCTACGCAGTCCAGCCCGGCGCCCATCAGCCGGCCTTCGTCGATGGCCGTCAGCAGGGCCTTGTCGTCCACCAGGCCGCCGCGGGCCGTGTTGATGAGAATGGCGTTCCTTTTCATCAGCGCGATCTTTTCGGCGTTCAGCATGTGATGATTGTTGTCCAGCAACGGCACATGAAGAGTGACCACATCGGAATCCGCGAGCAGATCGTCGAGCGGGACGAACGTCAGGTCGAACTGCTTTTCCGTCTCCGGGGCGAGGCGGAACACGTCGTAATACCGCGCTTCAGCGCCGAAGGCCTGGACTCTGCGGGCCACCTGACGGCCGATATTGCCCCCGCCGATGATGCCGACCTTTTTGCCGTTCAGCGACACGGCGTTGTCGGTGAACATGGTACGACTCCAAACGCCGTTCTGGATGCTTCGGTTGTGGAACATGAGGTTGCGCCCGACGGCGAGCATGAGCAGCACCGCCAATTCCGATACGGCGGAGGCGTTGGCGCCGGGCGTGTTGGTGACGGCGATGCCGCGGGCGGAAGCATAGGGGACGTCGACGGAATCGACGCCCACGCCCCAGCGGCAGATCAGCTTCAGTTTCCCTTTGTTCGCGAGAGTTCCCTTGGAAGCTTTGAGGACGCGCAAAACGATGGCGTCGGCGTCCGTACTGGCGTCCAGCGCGTCCTGCGAGGTCACCTCGACGATTTCGGCGCCGTCGCCGGCGAGCTGTGCGCGAAATTCGTCGGCGGTGCCGGCGGGATATTTTCCGGCGAGAAGGATTTTTTTCATGCTCCTCTTCGCCTACTTCCTCAACGATCGAGCCGTCTCGCGCATCAAACCTTCGCTGGGATTGCTCCTGTCTCTGGCGGAGACCGCGGCGATCAGGCGGTAAAGCGCCACGCCCTCTTCGGCGGCGACCTTTTTGAAGGTCGCGACGAAGCTGGAATGCGTGCCGGTCATGCCGAGCACGAGGTCGAGCGGCGTGATGGCCGCGTGATAATCGCGTTCTTTCATGGCCGGGATCAGCTGCGAGTCAAGGAAGCCCAGCAGACCGTAAAAGTCGACCTCCTCCGCTTGACCGTAACGCTGCATCAAGGCCACTCCGACCTCGGTAGCGAGGTTGCCGGCGCTGCGGGCCATGCCCAGCAGCCCGCAGTCGAGCATGGCGGCGCCGGCTCTCCATGCGGCCACGGCGTTGGCCGCCGACAGGCCGAGGTTGTTGTGACAATGGAATCCCACGGGGATTTTCACGGCCTTGACCAGCGACTCGATGTATTCGGAAACTTCCTCGGGCAGCATGGTTCCCGCCGAATCCATGATGGTGACGGCGTCGAGACCGGCGTCCTCGAGCATTTTCGCCTCTTCGGCCAGTTCTTTCGCGGAGCTGACATACGCCTTCATCAGCGAGTAATAGGCCTTCAGCCCTTTCTTCTTGATGTACTTGATCGGCTTGAGCGAAAGCGCGGCGCCTTCGCCGGCGTTGGCGCCGACGCGCAGGAACGCCAGTCCTTTTTCGGCCGCCAAGTCAACGGACGCCTCCGTATAGCGTTTGGCGTTGAGGAACATGCCCAGCGTGCCGCGGGAAAAGTAGGGCCGGGCGAGATCAAGATACTGTTCGTCGTTCAGCGGGGCGATGGCGTGGGAATTCTCGTAGGCGCCGATGCCTTTGGCGTTGCCGAATTCGATCTCGGTGATGCCGTTGTCCAGCAGCCCCTCGATCATCATTCGCGTTAAAGCCGCGTCGAATCCGCATCCGACCACATTGCCGCCGTCGCGCATCGTACAGTCAAAAAAGCGCATGTTTTATCCTTCCTTTTCTTAACTCCATTGATGGAGAATTATCTTTCTTTGCGCCTTTGCGTCAAAGCGCGGAAACACAACGAAAAAATCTTCACACAGCAGTGCCGGTTTTACCGATGCTGCGCTTGAGCTTTTGCGCTCTTTGCGCTGAGGATGTCGCTGAATCGGCGGTCGCCGTTCCAGAAGAACCGGCGGGCGACGATATAGAACACAATCCAGAGAACGGCGCTGCCGGTCAGGAGGAGCCATGGCGAAACTTTGAAGGCCAGCATGGGCATGAACATAATATAGGGCAGCGACCAGGGATAGCACAGCGCCGCCGAGGCGGCCGCCGACTCCTGCCCTGTGGTCTCGAACTTTGGATCGATGACGCGCAGCAACATCAGCCCGGTGGCGAGCACGCCGCTCTCAAGACCGTAACTTCCCATGGCGCGCTCGAACCAGTCGATGTCGAACATCTTCCAGGCAAAATAGAAGTTGGCTATGATATTGGCGGCAATGACAGCGCCTATGGTGACCAGCATGGGTATCATGTAAAGGGCAAAGACCTTCAGCGACAGCGTCGCGATGGCAGAGCAGACCAAATAATCGAGGGCAACGCCGGAAATGCGGTTTACTGTGGGGCGATCGATATAATCGGCCATTTTGAGCTTTTTAAGGAGATAGGATAGCAGAGCGCCGCATATCATAGCGCAGGCGAACAGGGGGATCTCCTTGAGCAGCGGGTGGATCCAGATCAGGCTTCGAGACAGAAGACGGGCTGAGCCATAGATCACTCCGACGAACGCGAGTTGCAATGCCAGCGGATCAAGAGCGTCGTTGTAAGTTACTCCCTTGCCGATGGAAGTTCTTTTCTCGACGGGAACATAGCCTTCGCGAATGTCCTGGGGGACGTCCTGCGGCTTGGAGACTTTCTGTGACCAGCCGCGGCGGACGCCGATATTGATCACGAGCATGCCGAGAACGATACCTGAAAGCAAGCCGGCGGTGGCCATCGTGTTGGCTACCGACACGCCATCAGCCCAGCCGGCTGCGGCGAGAGCAGCACCGGCAGCGTTGGCCGTGCCGTGTCCGCCGTGAAATCCGAAAACCGCTGTGAGACCGAAAGCGAACGGCAGATTGGGAAAGTACGGCATCATCAGCAGCGTCGCCCCCATGCCGACAAGCACTTGCGTCTGATGCATCAAACCTCCCTGCGTCACGGCCGACAGAGCCACGCGTCCGAAGTTGTGCGATGAACGGGAACCGAAGAACGACAGACCAAGCACAACAGTGACGAGCACGCCGGGCCACTGACCGATCGTATTGCCGATGGGCAGACAGTATGCCGTGGAGCGGCCAAGCACCTGCGGCCCCAGCAGCAGACCGACCAGACCGGCTAACAGCGAGGCGGGCAGATACAGACGCTGAAACAGCGGAACATGTCGGCGCAGCAGAAATCCGATGAGCAGAAGAAGGCTGAGTACGGATAGATCGACAAAAACAGACGTGATGGCGTTCATTTGTTTACCTCCGTGGACGTTAAAAATCAAATTGACGGAAAACGACTTTTCCGTTCAGGATGGTACACTGAGGAACGAGAATGCTGCGAAGCGTCAACGCGTCCTTTTCGCGGTCGACGATCTGCGTCTTGCAGGGCGTCAGCCGGAAGATCGCCACGTCGGCTGTGGCTCCGGCGCTTAAGGTGCCGAGATCGGGACGATTGATGACTTTCGCCGGCGCAGCCGTGACGGCGCGAATGACATCAACCAGAGGAACGCCAAGCTCCAGATATTTGGACATGACGCGCGGCAAACCGAACACGCCTGACTGGAACAGACTGCCTTGGACGAGGTCCGTGCTGATCGTGTCGGGCAAGAAATTTTCGGCAAGCGCTTCTTTGATCACCGCATAAAGATAATGCACGCGTGCATCGGCAGTATCGAAGAGCACGCCGCGTTTACGGGCGTCGTGTACCTCTTCGCAGATCCGCCCTCGTCCGTTCAGAATGGAAAAGCCGCGCCCCTGAAAGGCGTGAGAGTAAATATCGCCCTTGCGGAACATGCCGATGAACTGCGGCACGGGAACGGGAGGGTTGGTCGTATGTACGGAGATGCGCGTGCCAACCTTTTCGGCGGCGGCGATGGCGTTTTGCAGCGGCGCCAGGCCCAGTTCGCCGATCAGTTCCTTGCTGATACGTACCTTGATGCCGCAGAGCACGCCGGAATAGCGCTCGAAAAGTCTTTCGATGTCAGGCAACGCCGTGAACTCGGGATCGAGGTTCTCCGGATAACGACTTGTGATCAGCCCTTGAGTGGAGATGTTCAGAGCAGCAAACACGTGAACACGGCTTCTGGAAATGATGGAATCGTAAAAGGCCTGGAAATTTCCCGCGCCGGCGCTGCCCTGGTCAATGCCGGCCGTAACGCCCATAGGCAGCAGAGTCACGTCGGGCAGGATGCCGTTCTCGGTGCCGCCGTAAAACATGTGCAGATGCGTGTCAATCAGACCGGGCGTGACGATGCAGCCCGACGCATCGATCGTCTGTGCCGCCGCAGGCTCTGCCCCAGGTTCGCAGATTCCAGCGGAGCGTCCGTCTTCAATAAGTACGCTGGCCGGCTTGTGCACTCCGCTGGCCGGGTCGACAACGGTACCGCCGCGAATGACGAGGCTTACTGGCATGACCTTTATCACACCTCTCGATGGAGTATACAGACAATGTTTCCTGGCTGATGATTGCATCATACATTCTCTTGCCATTCAAATCAAACAAACAAAAAAGAACGAACTGACAGTCTTTAGACTGTCAAAAATGTGATGTATAGAGTAGAATTCAATAGGAGCACAGCACACGGTCCGAAAGGAGGTCGTCTTCATGAGTCTGCGGGGGCTGCGCTATTTTCTCGTGGCGGCGGAGACGGTGAATTTTCGCCGCGCGGCGGAAAAACTTTTTATCACTCAGCAGACGTTGAGCGCTCATATCCAGAAACTGGAAAGTCGTTACGGCACGCCGCTTTTCGAGCGCAAACCGCATCTGAGGCTCACTCCGGCGGGGCATTGTCTGAGGGAATACGCGCGCAAGGCGGTCAAGCTGGAAGAACTTTTCCTTGCCGAACTGGCCGATGTCACCGACACAGTTACCGGCCGGCTTAACGTCGGCATCACCGGCTTCCGGGCGACGATTTTCATGCCTCGCATCTGGGAGATCTTTCACGCGCAGTTTCCCAATATCACGCCGTCGATGACCGAGGCGCCGACCGCGCGGCTGGACGAGCTTCTGGACAAAGGGCAGCTTGACCTTTACATCGGCGTGGACGCGCCGGTGCGAAAAAACACGGAAGCGTGGACGCTTTCGCAGGAAAAAGCGTGCTGCATCGCCAGCCGGGAGTTCGTCCGCAGGTTTTTTGACGAGGATTTGCTGCGGAAGGCGGAGCGCGGCTTCGAAATTTCCGATCTGATCCATCTGCCGCAGGTAGGGTTCTCCCGCGGCAACACGCTGCGCGAATCGCTGGACATCTACTATCAGGAGCGCGGTCTCCATCCTCGCGTCGTCTTCGAAACGTCGCGCCACGATCTGGCCCTGCGCTTCTGCGAACAAGGCTGCGGGATCGGGTTCGTCTATCAGATGAGCCTTTACGATCTGCTGCAAAAAGATCGTGCCCGCACGGACCTGCGCGTGTTCGCGGTCAGGAACGATTTTCCGCCGAAGCACACGATGCTCGTTTATCGCTGCGAGAGCTATAAGCCTCGTTACATGACGGGCTTTGTCGAAGCGGCGCGAAAAGTGTTCAAAGAGTATTCCGATTCGATTGACGGGATCATTGCCGGCGCTATGGCTCAGGGCGAAAAATAGAGAAAACGGTCCCGCACGTGCCAGTTTGTGCGGAACCGTTTGTTTTTTTGCGGCGGTCTAGTTTTTGCGATAGCGGTCCATGACGGCCAGCAGGCGCTCCATGGCGGCGACGGCCTTGTCGTGGTCCTGCGAGAAGTTGATGCGGAACTGGTGCAGGAACTGGGGGCCGAACTCGGTGCCGGGGGTGACGATCACGTCTGCCAGCTCGCGCACGATGCGGATGAAAGCGTGCAGGCGGACGTCGAGCTCGGGGATAGTCACGAAGAGATAGCTGCCGCCGTCGGTGGCCCGGGCGGAAACGCCTTTCGCCGCGGCAAGGACTTTCATGATGTCGTCGCGGATGCGCCGGTGTTCGGCGACGCGGGCGTCCATCCAGCCGGCCGGCTCGTCGAACCACGTGAAGAATACGGCCTGGTTGTAACCGGGGCAGCGCAGGGCCATGATGGCCTGAAGCTTTTCCATGCGTTCGATCACGTCGGCGCCGCCGAACGCGGCGCCAAGCCGGAAGCCGCTGAGCGACTCGGTCTTGGAGGGGCCGATGATGGTGATCAGGTTGCCGGGGACTTCCTTTTGAGCGGCCAGATGGGTGTACGTCACGCCCGGGTAAACCTGGCGGCTGTAAAGCTCGTCGACGATCAGCGCGGCGCCGTACTTTTTCGCCAGCGCGGCGATGGCGCGGATTTCCTCGCAGGAATAGACGCAGCCCACGGGATTGTTGGGGTTGGAGAAAAGGAACAGTTTCGCGCCGTCCCGAAACGCCTTTTCCAGCGCGGCGAGGTCGAGGCCGGCCTTGCCGGAAACGTTCGCGTAATCCATCTGAACGGGGACCAGCTCGCCGCCGAAGAACTCGACCATCTTGCGGTTGGCGAAGTAGTCGGGCTCGACGATGGCGACTTTGTCGCCGGGCATCACGTTCGCGCCCATGGCGAGGAACAGGGCGCCCTGCGTGCCGGGCGTGAGGATCAGATTCCGCGCCGGATCGATCTTCGCGCCGTTGAAGGCCGAAAGCTTTTCCGCCACGTGTTCGAGCACGGTCTTGCGGCCGCGGTACGGCGTGTAAGCCTGAGCGCCGCCCTCAAAGAAACCGTGGGAGAACACCTCGAAGCTGCCCGGCGTAGGCAGGTGGGCGTCGACGTCGCCGTGAGAGAAATCGACGCGCGGGCCTGCCAGCTTTTCGCCGCGCAGGTCGAGCCGTTCGGACTTCTGCAGGCTTTCCTGGCCGGGCGCGTTATCGATGCCGAGCATGGCAAACTTTTCAACGATATTCATGAGGAATGCCGCCTTTCGTCGTAATGGTGCAGGATGAGGAATCGATATGGACTTATTCTAAATCGGCGCGGCGGAAAAAATCCAATAGCCAGTCGCGCATGGAAATGTGTTCGGAATGGAATGCCCTGGCGTTCACCGGGCTTCCGGGCAGCTTTTGAGATGGGTGACAAAACTCTTCTGCCGTTCGCTGGCGAGGCCCCGGTCGTTGAAGATCACCCGGATCCGTCGCTGCGTGTCGGGATGGTCGAGGCGGTACAGGCAGAGATCCGGCGAAAAACCGGCGCAGCAGGGGATGGAGGCGCGGATGAACGCCACGCCAAGCCCCGCCTCGGCCAGACGGTAAGCCGTGAGCAGCTGGTCCAGCTCCATCACGATCTGCGGCTCGAAGCCGGCATCGTGACAGATTTTCAGCCCGCGGGCGCGGATGTCGTTGCCCGGCTTGAGGAGCAGAAAGCGCTCGCCGGCGAAGGCCCCGATCGACACGCAGGGAGCGTCCTCGTTGACCAGACCGTCGCGGAGGTCGCTCTCGTCGAGGGCGAGATCCCGCAGCCGGGCGTTGATCGGATTGGCGCGCGGCACCGCAAGGACGATGGACTCGTTTTTCAGGACAAAGGATTGCAGATCGGCGGGCATGTTTTCTTCGACTGTCAGGCCGAGGTCGAGCACGCCGGCGCGAAGCAGCTCGCGCAACTCGGCGTCGTTGGTCTCGATGAGCTTGGCGGAGAAACCGGGATGTTCCATCTGAAACGACGCCACGAGCGGCGGCAGCACATAGGTGCAGAAGAACGACGGCGCGCCGATGACGAGATCAGCCTTCTTTTGACGGCGCAGGCTTTCGCAGTATTTCTCGAGCTCGTTCCGCACCTGTTCGAGGCGGCGGAAGTACTCGATGAAGCGCTGTCCTTCGGGCGTGATGCGGAGCGGCGAAGAGCCGCGGTCGAAGATGGCGGCGCCGAGATTTTTTTCCACCTTGCGCACGATCTTGCTGAGCGCCGGCTGGGAGATATAGCTTTTCTCCGCGGCGCGCGTGAAGCTCAACTCCTCGCCGACGGCGAGGATCATGGCGATTTCCCGAAACTCGACCGGCTCCATTCTCCGAATCTCCTTCCCGTTTCGTGATCAGACTCAGTTTATCATGAAACGTCCGGCGCGGACGAAAAAGATTTCCGCGCGCCGCCGACGTGAATTTACTTTCCAGTGAAACGGAGTACAATACAGAGACAGCGGCGCCATCCCGTCGGGGCGGCGCCGCTGTCTGCCAAAGCGCGGGCGGAAAACGTCGGCCGCCCGCGGAGAACGTCGTGAAGAGAACTCTGCGAGGAGATCATGAAAAAATTCCTTGAACTGCTGGCGCCCGCCGGAACGTGGGAAGCCCTTGAAGCGGCGGTGAACGCCGGGGCCGACGCCGTGTATCTGGGCGGCAAGGCCTTCGGCGCGCGCGCTTACGCCGACAATTTCGACCGCGACGAGCTGAGCCGCGCCGTGCGTTTTGCGCATTTGCACGGCGCGCGCCTGTTTGTGACGGTGAACACGCTCGCGGACGATCGGGAGATGCGCGAGCTGGCGGATTACCTGGCTTTTCTGAGCAACGCCGGCGTGGACGCCATCATCGTGCAGGACCTCGGCGTTTTGCGTCTGGCCCGCCTCGTCGCGTCGGAACTGCCGCGGCACGCCAGCACCCAGATGACGATCACCAATTCGGCCGGAGCGCGCTTCGCCGCGGACTGCGGCATGGTCCGCGCCGTGCCGGCCCGCGAGCTTTCGCTCGCCGACCTCCGGGCCGCCGCGGCTGAA
>ENA-ORTP01001847-ORTP01001847.1-human-gut-metagenome-genome-assembly--contig:-NODE-1847-length-19661-cov-3.200500_pt1 | contig 19661 bp, 16 predicted proteins | sample MGYA00241913_ERZ509190 | MGnify/ENA primary metagenome ERZ509190 (study PRJEB26280, sample SAMEA2338839) | human gut metagenome | biome: human gut; feature: human-associated habitat; material: faeces...
GCCTTGTTGACGTTAAAGACCTCGTCGTGCTTGCGCCACGGGCCGACGGACTCGCCAAAGCTCATCTTAAGACCGGCGATAAAGCCGCCGAGCCAGCCGATCGGCGCAAACTGCACCAGCGGAAACAGCGAAAACACCCAGGTCAGCAGGACGACTGCCGCCGCTCCTGCAAAATTGGCGATCCAGTAGTCGCGCTTGGTGATCACGCGCTTTTCGCACGCCCACTGGCCGCACAAAAAGCCAATGTAGATCGCAAAGAGAAAGAGCACCAGCGCAAGCACCACGAACGTCCAGTTCATGGGCGCTACTCCCCGTGATGATGGCCACAGCAGCACTCGTGGCCGTCGTCATGGCCGTGGCCGCAACCGCACTCGTGGTCGTCGCCGTGCTCGCCGCAACCGCAGCCGTCCTCGTGGGCACCATGCTCCTCGGGGCGATACTGCGACCAGTCCAGACCGGCGGCGATGGCGTCGGCCTCCTCCTTGTAGAGTACCGTGATGGCCTGGGTGCCCAGCTTGGCGCCACCGATGGCGTCGAGCATATCGTAGAGCGTAAAGGCCACGTCGGCACCGGGCAGCGCGAGCTCGCGATCGTCGGCGTAAGCGAGCGCCAGGCGCAGGTCCTTAATGAAGTGCTCGACCATAAAACCGGGCTTGTAGTCGCCGTCGAGCGCCTTGGGCGCCAGGCTCTCCATGGCGCCGGACTTGCCGGTGCCGCCCAGGATCATCTGGCGGGTCTTCTCCAGGTCAAGACCGCTCAGCTCGGCAAATGCCATGGCGTCCGCCATGCCGACCATGCAGGCGCCCAGCGACACCTGGTTGGCGAGTTTGGCAGCCTGGCCCTTGCCGGCGCCATCGAAGCAGCAGATGTTGGCCGCAAAGGTGGCAAGGATGTCGCGGACCGGCGCGATGTCGTTCTCGGTAGCACCCACGATAGCCGTGAGCGAACCGGCGATAGCGCCCGACTCGCCGCCGGTGACGGGGCAGTCAAACGCCATGCGACCAGAAACCTGGGCGGCCTCGGCAATGTCACGGGCAAGCTCGGGCGAGCTCGTGGTGAGGTCGATCAAGACCGCACCCGGCTTGGTGCACGCGAGCAGGCCGTCGCCCGCCAGGTAGAGTGCCTCGACCTCGGAGGGATAGCCCACCATGGTAAAGACGACATCGGCGTTCGCCGCGGCATCGGCCGGCGTATCTGCCCAGACGGCGCCGCGCTCGATAAGCGCCGCCGCCTTGGACTTGGTGCGGTTGTTGACCGTGACGGGATAGCCGGCGTCCAGAATGTGGCCGGCGATGGGGGCACCCATGATTCCGGTGCCAATGAATGCGACGGAGAGCTTGTTTGCCATGAAACCTTTCCTTTTGGGTTGGGTGTTGTTACCAGGTTGAATACTCGGTGCCAGCGTTTGGGCTGTGAGTCGAGGGCGATTACGGACGCAGCGCTTGCCTACTGACCGCGCACGCGGCGGGCGATACGGTCGGAAAGCGACGCCTTGTCGGCGCGGTTCTTACCCCAAAACGCGCAGCCCACCATGCCGGGGCCCACGTGCGAGCCGATGGTGGGACCCACGGAGCCGCGAATGATCGTGACGTCGGCGCAACCCTCCTCCTTGCGGATGGCGGCTTCGAGCCAGTCACCATCCTTTTCGGCATCGGCCGTCATGATGGCGATGGGCATGGTGCGATCGGGCACGTAGTTCTCGCGGAACGACTTGAGGATGGACTTGAGCGCCTTCTTGCGGCCGCGGTTGACGCCGATCAGCGACAGCGAGCCGGCCAGGTCGTAGGAGAGCTCGGGCTTGACGTCGAGCTTTGCCGTGAGCTGCGCCGCCGCGGGCGGAATGCGGCCGCCGGCAGCCAGTGCGTCGAAGCTCTCGAGCGTAAAGTAGCCGTGCACGTAGGTCTTGGCCTCGTTTGCCCAATCGACCAGCTGCGTGGCGGTCAGTCCCGCCGAACGCTGGCGCACGGCCTCGAGCGCCAAGAGCGCGCCGGTCGCGCAGGGCAGAGCGTTGTCGACCACGTAGAGCTCAAAGTTGGGATACTCGGCACGCACGGCGTCCGCCGCCTGGCACGCGGAGTTGTAGCTCGACGACAGCGCCGAGGTAAAGCACAGGTAGACCGTGGGCGTGCCCTCTTTGGCGCACTCGGTAAAGAACTCGATATAGCGACCGAGCGACACAGCCGAGGTGGACACGCGGGCACCGGCGCGCATGCGGTCGTAGAACTCCTTGGGTGTGATGCTCGACCAGATGTCATCCGTGCGCTCCTCGCCATCGATAATGAAGGGGAAACCCAGGATATCGACATCAAGGTTCGCGGCGACCTCGGGGCTAAAGTCGCAGCAGGTATCGACGACGATGCGGCAACGGTTCGAATGACCGGCGGATGCGGCCTTGTCCATCAAAGCGACTCCTTACGTAAAAAGGCGGCCACCCGCATGGGATGGCCGCCAACCGTTAACTCATGCAAGTTAACGTATTTTACTCGTCAAGTGTTTCGATGCGGGGCTTGATGATGCCATATCCACCATTCTTACGGTGATACACCACATTGATGAGGCCAGTCGTCGCGTTCTCGAACACGTAGAAGTCGTGGTCGAGCAGATCGGTCTGCACCAGCGCCTGCTCCTCAGTCATCGGGGTGACATCGATGACCTTCTCGCGGACGAGCAGGTCGTCCTCCTCCTCGGGCAGCAGCAGGTCGGCCAGATCCTCGACGCGCTCGACCGGCGCGACATCCGCTGCGCTGGCACCGCCCTGGCGGTTGTCCACGACCTTGGTCTTGAACTTGCGCAGCTGGCGGGTGACCTTATCGGCGGAGAGGTCGATGGCGGCGTACATATCCGCACCGTGCTCGGCAACGCGAATCACCGAACCGCGGGCACGAACCGTAACCTCGACGATTGCCGGGTTGGGGTTCGAGGGGTTCTTCTCATAGCGAAGTACAACGTCGACCGTCATGGGCTCGATATCGAAAACCTTGAGCGCCTCGCCGATCTTCTCATCCACATGCGCACGCAGAGCATCGGTTACCGTCGTCTTGCGTCCAGAAACCTTGATATCCATACGTGGCTCCAATCTGCCTCGGGGACTTACTGTACTGGCTATGTACCCATTGCCGTGCATTTAATCACGCGGATTCCCAAAGACCCGAATAACGATTGCTTGATACCGCATACCGAAGTCTCGCACTTTTCTGTGGCAAAGTGCGCTATAGGAGGGCGACGGCGACTTTGTATTTGGTCCCGAAAATTAGCTTTGACCTGCTGGTTTTATTGGGATGAAAAAGCCGGGCTCCCCTATTGGGGAAGCCCGGCAGTGCGTGTTGAAACCGTGAAGAAGTGTCCTTTCCAACGTATAGGAGACACCACCCCTAGCAATAACTAGCTATTGAGTTTGTTAATGTCGTCGTCGGTGATGGCGCCTTCCTGGCTGGACGATTTGTCCTCGGAGGATGCGGTCTCATTGTTGGAATCGGAGGACTCGCTGCCGGAGGACGTGGTCTCACTGGACTCAGAGTCACCCGGCTGCACGCTAGCGCCCGAAACCGTCTTAGTGGTGAGGTCGTAGGGCATCGTGCCATACCAGACAGAGTGGACCGCCTCGAGCGTACCGTCGACCGTGATGTCGTCGAGGGCATCGCTCACGGCACGGCACAGTTCGTCATTGGACGAGAGGCCCGCAACACCAAGCGTCGAGGGCGCCTCGAGCGCACCGACATAGGAGACCTCGCTCATCAGGCGTGCAAGGTAGCCGCCGGCCGTGGAGTCGCAGATCACATAGTCGACCTCGCCGGACTCGAGCGCCTCAAAGCACTCGTTGATGTTGGAGTAGGTCTTTTGGTTGGCGGTAATGTTCTGCTTAGCAAGCGCCTCCTGCGAGGCCGAGGACATCTGAACGCCCAGGGTGGACGTGTTAAGGGTATCGGTGGAAACGCTTAGCGACCCACCATCGCTAGTTTTACCGAACACGGAAGTGGCATCGTACAGGCAGGTGCCGAGCGAGCTAATGTCCCCGTCCGTGGAGTTAATCTCGCCGATAAAGATATCGGCCTTTTTGTCGCCGAGCGCGGAACCTGCCGAAGACGCATCGACAAAGGAGACCTTAAGGCCCATGCGGCTTGCGAGGGCGCGGGCGGCGTCAACCGCATACCCCGTGAGCTCGCCGTCGGCGTCCTGCATGGCCTGCGGCGCATCGGAAGTATCGAGGGCGACCGTCAGGGTTCCGGGAGTGACCAGGGCGTCGTCCGACACCGCCGGCGTGACGGTCTCGTACTCGATCTGGTCGATCGTGGGAGTCGTGAACGCAGACAGCGGGTTGAACGCGCATCCGCTCAGGCCCAAAACGGCGATGACCGCTGCGGTCCCAGCACCTAACCGAGCCGCGTGCATCAAGCTGCCCCTCACCATGTCCACTACCCTACCTTCTGTGTCGTATACGATCCGTGCGTTGCACGGAATATCAGGTTGTTCCCACCAGCTGACCTGGTATTTGACCCCACACTTGCGCACCGGGGTGTTTGCTCGGGAGGCCGCAGCCACCTTCACGACTGGCCCGCTCGCCCGCGAGGCGGTATTGCCCCAAAGAAAGTAGAACGGACGGTGCGGCTTACATCTAGGACGCGCCATGATCGCGCCGCGCGCACGCGGTCGCTTACGTGGATCCCTTTGACCGCGTCTGTCTTGGACTAGGACGGGCATTTCGTCCGTCCGCAACCACAGCCTGGCAGGAACGTAGCGCATTATAGCTAAGTTCAAGCTAAAGTTTAAGGTTAGGGGCGTTATTCGCATCGCGAGTACAGATTTCGCAGGTCAGGACGGACCGCACGTGCTCTGATTGAGCCCGTCGCTCCCCTATGGAAAGCCCCAACACACCCGTCTTAGGGCGCCGTGGCCAAAAAATAGCAAATATGAGTACTGTTACCAATTTAGTAGCAGGAGTTTTTGGCTCTGCAAGCTGTTTTCACGCTCTATAACGTCAGATTGATGCCAGGATATTCCACATTTGTTTAATAACTTTCTAATTTACGCCCTCTTCCAGTCCCAAAATCCCTGATTTTGCTGTTACTGAATTTGTAGCAGTACTCATATTTGCTATATTTTGGCCAGAGCATATATCCAACCCCCTGTTTCAGAGCATTGTTAGGCGGGTTTAAGCCCAAAACACGCCCGCAGCGTGTTAAGCAGCGCCTCTTGCTTTTTCCTGCGGGCATCGACACGATTCCGGTACCGCTTTCGCATACGCTGGTGCATGCGCCATGCGAGCGCCTCCATTGCTTCCATGTCGCAGAGCATCTCGTTATTGACCGTCGCGACCTCGATTCCCATAGTAATCAAGCCCGTGTTGCGTTTTTCATCATGGATACGTCCCCTCCGGGAGGAATGGCCCAGCTCACCGTTGTATTCCAGGTCAAACTGGGCTGCTTCCTGATACGCATCGCAAACTGCATGCGGCATCCCCGAGACTGCCTGCGCACGGTCATCGAACTCGATCTTGTAGTCGGTCTTAAAGGGACCGCAGGCAAATCCGCCATAGGAAAACGGAAGCGAAAACAGAGCGAGCATGATGCACTCCATGGGCGAGCGCAGATTTTCTGACAGGTAGGGACACAGGCGCAGCAGCTGTTTGGCCACATTCCCCTTGCATGCCGCGAGGTAATCTACCATGCAATCGGGTGTCAGCACGGACTCGACCTCAAAGTAACCGACATCTGGCGGCTGGTCTTTGTTCTTTGCCAATTTGTTCACGACAGGCGAGGTGTAGGGAGGCAGATACTTCCCGCGGTCACTCAGTGAAATCTTAGAGCACAGCTCCTGGGCCAGGGCAAATGCCTGGATGCAGCCGACCTCGCGCGCAACGGCTACGCAGAGGGCCTCGGGAGACAAGCTGTACACCCCCGGCTCCACCTCCAGAATCGAACCAACCGGCAGACCTACAGAACAAACGGACCAGCTTGCACCAGGCATGCGGCGACGCTGTTTCGCCGACCCCACCAGTAGACACAGGTCTTCTTGGACCTCGCCGCTCACGGCCCCGATCCGCACCAAATCGGGAAGATAGATGTCCTCGGTCGAGGGCGACGACGTGCGCAGCACACGGCGCTCTTCATCGGGATTAAGGTCCTTCCAGCTTATGTAGCCCATCTGCCGGCGCTCGGCGCGCATCATGCGCAGCGCCGAGGCACCCGTCAAAATTACGGAAGCAGCCAGCTGCTCGCTTGCAGGCTTGCCACGCTGCCCGATCTTTATTGCCATCTGAACCACCCCTACCAAACGCGTGCGATAGCGAGGCCATCAACGGCCGCAGCGCCGGCGCGCTTGAGTTCCGCCGAAGCCGCGGCCATCGTCGCACCCGTAGTGATAACGTCGTCGATAAGCAGCAGGCGCTTGCCCTGCACGTCCTCAACGGTCTCATACATGCCTCGGGCGCGTTCACGGCGTTCTTCACGACCGAGTTCACGCTGGTCGCCATGCCCGTACTTGACGAGAGCATCGAGCAGGGGAACACCCGACAGCTCGCAAAATGGACGCGCAATAGCCTCCATATGATCAAAACCACGCCGCCGAAACGCTGCCGCCGTCGCAGGCACAAACACCACCGCATCCGCACCGGACAGCACACCTCCATAGCGATCGGGCGCTACGACCTGGGCATGCAGGGCGGTGTCGTAGAGCAGCTCCGCCAGATACGGAGCCAGACGTCGCTCGCCCGCATCCTTGTACGCTTTAATGATGCGCGGCAGCGGATGCGCATAGACGGCGCACGCCAGGCAGCGGTCGAGCGCCTCCGTCATTGCCGAGGACGTGCCCTCGACCGAACACTCAGTGCACAGCAAATCCCCAAACGGGGCGCTGCATCGGGTGCAGCTATGACGTGGGTCGATGAGCGTGAACGCGGCAAGGCAGTCTTGGCAAATAAGCGCACCGGCGCGCTCGCAGCCGGCACATCGTGTTGGCGACAATGCCTCGAGCGCCTCGCGTGCCACCCACTCGGCAAACGGTAGCAATTCGTCCGCAAACGGTAGGGCACCGGCACCCTGCAAACAGCTCAATATGTTCAGATGGCTCTTCAAGACACAACCCTCCCTACGTTCGGCCGCAGGGAGGGTTGTTGATTCGGCGCTATGATACCCCGATGCGCTCGGGGCAAGGCGGGCTAAATCCGCTCGCGGGCGTTATTCGCCGGCAGGCGGTTGTGGTGCGGACGAAGACGGGGTCGAGCCCTCGCCACCATCCTGGCGCGGCTTGCGGGAACGGCGACGGCGACGGCGCTTTTGACCCTGGTCGGCCGAGCCCTCGCCACCGCGATCCTCGCGCGGTTCGCGCTCGTCGCGAGCGGCGCCACGCGAAGCCTTGGCAGCCGCTCCCCCGCCATCTCCGGGACGACGGCGCGTGACCTTGACCTCGCCATCCGAGACCTGATCGGCCACGGAGGGCACTGAGGGCTTCTGCTGCGCGCCCGAGGAATGGCGACGGCGCGGACGCGGCGCGCGCTCCTCCTCGCCACGTGACTTGCCGCCCTTGTCGACAGGCGCATCGGAGGCCGAGGCGCCCTTGGAAGCGGCACCGGCCTCGCGAGCAGCTGCGGCGCGAAAGGCGTCCTCGCGCTCCTCGCTCGACAGATGACGACGGCGGCGACGTGTGGGGTTCATGCCACCGCCGCGATTCTGCTGCTGGGGCTGCTGAACCTCGCGCTCGCGAGAAGCGTTCTTGCCCGCGGGAGCGGCCTCGCCGGCATCGCCCGAACCCGCGCGCTTGCGGCGGCGACGTCCACCGGCAGCCTCCTCAGCCTCGGGTGCCTCGGCCTTGCCGCGACCCTTACCGCGGCCGCGACCCTCGCCCTGACCCTGACCGGCGCGAGCATCGGATTCGGCATCGCGACGACGGCGCTTGGGCATCGACGTGCCGGCAAGACGGTCGGCACTCGACAGGCCATCGCCCACGTCGACGCCGTTCTCGCGATCGAGCTCCATGAGCGCCAGGCGCATCTCGGGCGACTCGATGCGCTCGAGCACGTCGCGCGTCACGCAGTCGGGGCGGCAGTTGCAGCCCTGCTCGGCGGCCTTCTTTTTGCAGCCCTCCGAGCACGTCATATCGGCCAGGTTGACCTTAAAGACCTTGCCGTTCTCCAGGCGCAGCACCAGCTGCTCACGCGGCGTGTCATATTCCTGAATACGCGCCTTGCCAAGCGGCGTATCGATGAGCGTCTTCTTTTTGGGCGCACGGCTCTTAAAGTCCTTGTACGCCTCGAACTCATAACGCAGACAGCACATCAGGCGGCCGCAAACGCCGCTGATCTTGGACGAGTTGAGCGGCAGGTCCTGCTCTTTTGCCATGCGAATCGAGACGGGCTCAAACTGTCCGCCAAAGCGCGTGCAACAGAGCTCTTGGCCGCACTGGGCATAGCCGCCCACCAGGCGGGTCTCGTCGCGCACGCCGATCTGGCGCATGTCGACGCGAATATGCAGCGTCGAGGACAGATCCTTGACGAGCTGGCGAAAATCGACGCGCTCCTCGGCCGCAAAGTAGAACACGGCCTTCTCGCCGCCAAACAGGTACTCGACGCCCACCGGTTTCATCTCGAGGTCGAGCTCCTTGACCAGGCGGCGGAAGTCGACCATGGCCTCGTCGCCCTGGATGGCCAGGTCATCGGCAAGCTGCAGGTCGATGTCGCTCGCCACGCGCAGCACGGGCTTGAGCGGCTGACCGATCTCGTCTTGCGGCACCTCGAAGGGATCGGCCGTGACCAGGCCGATCTCGGTTCCGCGCTCAGTGGAGCAAATGGCATAATCGGCCTCGAGGATATCCAGATCCTGCGGATCGAACCACAGGTCGCGCGAGGCGTAGGTAAACTTAACGGGTACGACTAACGGCATTTCAGTGCCTTCCTGATATCGAACAGCATGACCTCGATGGCCAGCTGGGGAGTAACGTTTCTGGCGATGTTGCGCTCGGCGGTCGCGACTGCCTCGAGCGCCTGGGTGGCACCCGCAACATTGGTCGCGGCGGCAAGCCGACCGATCGTGTCGCGCACGTCTTCGTTCACCACGTCGGCTGCCTCGTCCTGAAGCGTCAGCAGCACGTCGCGCATGAGCGTCCGCGCGCTCGCCAGCGCTTCCATGATACCCGAACGCTCGCGCGCGTTGAGTTCGCGCTTGTTGCGGTCCTCAAGCTGCTTCAATGCTCCACGCGACAGGTAGTCGGCGTTTTGCTCGAGCACCTTTTCCTGCGTGGACTTGACCTCGGCGAGCGGCGCCTTAACGGCGACGATGAGTGACTTGGCGCGGCTGAGCACGTCGGCCTCGTCGGCGGCGATAAGCGAATCGATGGCGCGAACCATCTGACGGCGGGCGTCCTGGCGCTCGGCGCTCTTGAGGAACTCGATGCCACGCGTGGGGCTTCCCGCCACGGCGACGGCCATGCGGCAACGCGCAGGGTCCTGACCGGTGGCGCGGCTCACGGCCTGCGCGGCGACGGCGGGCGATACCAGCCGAAACGGCACGCACTGGCAGCGGCTCACGATGGTGGGCAACATCACGTCTGCCGAGGTGCCCAGCAGGATGAACATAACGCCCTCGGGCGGCTCCTCGAGTGTCTTGAGCAGCGCGTTGGCGGTGTTGGCGCGCAGTTGCTCGGCACGGTCGATGATGTAGACCTTGGCCTTGGCACGGATGGGCGCCAGAGGCACGTCATCGAGCAGCTCGCGGGTCTGGGCGATGAGGTAGCCCGTGGCGCTCTCGGGCGTGTAATAGTGCACGTCGGGGTGCGTATGGCGGGCGACGCGCACGCAGCTATCGCATGAGCCGCAGCCATCCTGCTCGCACAGGAAGGCCTGGGCGAGCGCCCACGCGGCGTCGAGCTTGCCCGCGCCGGGCGCGCCCAAAAACAGGTAGGCGTGCGATGCGCGACCGCTGGCGACGGCATTGGTCAAAAAGTCGCGCACGCGCTCTTGGGTGTCAAGCTTGGCCAGCAGGCTTGTCTGAGCGGGGGCCATGTTACTCGGCCTCCTGGGCAAGCGCGGCGGTGACGGCGTCCTGGGAAATGTCGAGGCCGTAGACGCGAACCTGCTCGACCGTCCGCGCGAAGACGTCCTCGATGGACGCGGTCGCGTCGATGAGCTTTACGCGGTTTGGTTCCTCGGCGGCAATGGCGCAAAATCCCTGGTAGACACGCTCTTGGAAGGCCATGCCCTTAGCCTCCATGCGATCTGCCGCGCCACGGGCTGCCATGCGCAGCGCCGCCTGCTCGGGCGTGATGTGATAGACGAGCGTGAGCGCCGGGTGCGTCCCCGCGACGGCCAGGTTGTTGGCATCGCGCACTATCTGGCGATCGAGGCCATCGGCAAACGCCTGATAGCAAGTTGTGGAATCGTAGAAGCGGTCGCACAGGACCACCTTGCCGGCAGCAAGGGCAGGCGCGATGACCTCGTGCACCAACTGGGCGCGCGCGGCCTCGTAGAGCAACAACTCGCAGGTGTCGCCCATCGCCGTATTGGCGGGGTCGAGCAGCAGAGCACGGATCTTTTCGCTGATGGCGGTACCGCCCGGCTCGCGCAGGGTCACAACCTGGTAGCCGGCAAGGTCGAGCGCACGGGCAAGCAGGCGCGCCTGCGTAGATTTACCGGCGCCATCGACACCCTCGAGCGTAATGAAGCTATGTTGAGCGGGCTCAAAAGCCATGGGCGCAGCCCCTTCCTACAAGGCGCGTAAATGCAGATATATCAACCAAGCCATGATACCCCAGTGCTCGGCGCGTCCCAAATCCAACCTAGCCATCGAGGCATCCCCGAAGTTGCGGTGAAATAGGGACTGATTGAAGCTCTGAGACCGCCAAACAGTCCCTATTTCACCGCAACTTATGATGGGGAATTTTGTGCGCTGGGTATAATCGTCGTATTGCATTGAAATGTGGCGAAAGGAGTGGCAATGTCTCGGTATTGCGCCTCGTGCGGCAAGCTTCTTGCAGATAATGCCAAGTTCTGCACCTCGTGCGGTGCACCTGTTGAGCAAACAACCGCGAGCGATAGCCAGCCCGCTTTTGAGCAGACCGGCTCCCTTGATACGCCGCAAGTCAAGGCGGACGACCCCCTCGCCTATCGCCCCGACCCCGCCGCAGGCCCCGCGGCCGTCGAGACCACGCAGCGCATACCCGTCGCGAGCGACTCGCCCCAACAGCAGCCGGCTCCCGCATACGCGCCCGCTTCGCCACAGACCCCCACTCCCAAAAAGAGCGGCACCGGGCCGCTTATCGCCGTTATCGTTGTGCTGGTGGCAATCATCATCGCCCTGGTCGTTTTCTTTGTGATCAAGCCTTTCGACAACGCCGCCACGCAGACGACTGCCGAGGTAGCTAAGCTGCACCATGACGTCGACGACGATGACCTAAAGCCTCTCGGCGATCCCAACAGCCTGTATGACGATGACGACGAGGATGGCGGCGAAGCAACGCTCTCCGAGCAGAACCTCTACCGCCGACTGAGCGAATACTACGACTTGCTCGAAGACCTCGACAACTACGTCCGTGGCTGCGCGCAGAACTTCAACGGCAGCTATCTGGAAGAAGATCGCACCACCCGTCAAAATCTCGCCGACGTCGCCGAGCGCACAGAGGACACCATCGAGCAGTATTACGACATCGTCGAGGACCTGGACGTCCCGACGAGCTCTAAGAACTACAGTTCCTGGAAAGACATCGTTGCCCTGTATGACGACCTGGATCACCGCATTGACGCAATCTGTGATGCCTGGGAGATCAGCCTGAAATACACCAAGCCTGCGGATCACAAGAATGAGATCGTGGCGCCGCTGTCGCGCGACAACGTGGCGGGCACCAATGACAATAAGTATCGCCTAGACTTTGAGGAGCGCTATCCCGGCGCCAAACCCGTCGAAGTGAACTAGCGCTTTGTCGTTCCCGAGCCGGCAGTTAGGGACGTTCCTAAACTGCCGACAGAAAAGGAACGTCCCTAACTGCCGGTCAAAAAACGAGCGAGGATCGTGGGGTCCTCGCTCGTTTTTTTTGGGCAATGTTTCGACTGCGCCGTTACTTGTCGGCGGCTGCTTTCTTGGTAGTCGACTTCTTCGCGGTCGTCTTCTTGGCGGCAGTTGCTTTCTTGGCCGTCGTCTTCTTGGCCGCCGTCGCCTTCTTGGCCGTGCTCGCCTTGGTCGTAGTCTTGCGGCCGCGGGCCGGCTTCTTCTCCTTGGTCGGACAGTCCATGTTGACGCAGATACGCCACGGGCCGCGCGCCGTGTTGACCACCACGATGGGGGCGCCGCACTCGGGGCAGGTCTCACCCGTCGCCTCGAGCTTACCGCGCGCCGGTAGAGGATAGCTCACGCCGCAATCGTCATAGTTGGTGCAGCGGATAAAACGCTTGCCGCTCTTCTCGCTCTTGTGCGCGATCAGGTCGCCATGGCGTCCGGCCTCGGCACACACCTTGCACTCGCCCACCTTAAGGTCGGGCTCGTAGTTGGTGGGGCATGTGGGGTTCACGCAAATCTCGAAGGCCTTCTGGCGGAACGGCTGACACTTAATGCGCGGCGCGCCGCACTCGGGACACACGGCGGCCTCGCCCTCGAGCGGGCTCACCTTGACGCCGCTCGGCACCGGATAGGTCACGTCGCAGTCGGGCCAGCCCATGCAGCCAATGAAGCTGCCACGGGTCTTGGCGCTCGTCTTCATAACCAGGTCCTTGCCGCACTTGGGGCAGGCGCCCACGCGCGCATCGGCCGTGACGGCGTCGCTGATGGCGTCGCCCAGCTCCTGCGTATGCTTGAGCAGCTCGTCGAGCACGCCAGCCAGCAGCGCGCGCGAGTGCGTCACGACATGCTCTTCGGTATCCTCGCCGCGCTCCACACGGGTCATGTCGCCATCGAGCTCGCTGGTCATATCGGGGCTCGTGATGCGCGGGGCAAACTGCGTCAGTGCGTCGATGATGGCGATGCCCAGCTGGCTCGGCTCCACGGGATCGTTTTTGAGATAGCGCACGGCGTACAGGCGCTCGATGATGCTCGCGCGCGTGGACTTGGTGCCCAGGCCGCGCTTTTCCATCTCCTGCACGAGCTTGCCCTGGCTGTAGCGCGCGGGCGGCTCGGTCTGCTTGGCCTCGAGCTTAATGTCGAACACGTCGACCGTATCGCCCTGCTCCAGCGGCGGCATCTGCTCGTCGCGCTTGAGTCCGTACGGGTACGCCTCGCGGAAACCCGGGGTCACGAGCACATCGCCCGAAGCTACGAACGGCTCACCGTTCACGTCGAGCTCGAGCTTAGTGTTTTCGATGGTCGCGGGACCCATAAGCGTCGCTAGGAAGCGGCGGGCGATGAGGTCGTAGAGCTTGCGCTGGCCGCCGTCGAGCGTGGACGGATCGCCCTCGCCCGTGGGATAGATAGGCGGGTGGTCGGTGGTCTCGACCTTGCCGCGCGTGGGCTTCATGGGGCCGGCGAGGACCTTTTTGCACACGGGCGCCAGCGCCGGGTTGATCTTTGCAAGGTCACTCACCACAGCGCCCAGATCAAGCGTCGCGGGGTATACGGTGTTGTCGACACGCGGGTAGCTGATGAGGCCCGCCATGTAGAGGGACTCGGCGATGCGCATGGTACGCGCAGGCGAGATACCCTCGGCTGCGGCGGCAGCCTGCAGCGAGGTGGTCGCAAACGGCGTGGGCGGCTGCTGCTTGCGCGAGCGCTTGGTCACCGCGGCGACGGTTGCCGTCTTGGCACCGTCAACGTGACCGTACGCCGTCTCAGCAGCATCCTTGTCGGTAAAGCGCGCCGTCTTGTGCGCGATCTTAAAGCGATCGTCCTCGGCAGCGCCTTGCGCGGCGCCCATGCCGCGAATCTGCCAATAGTCCTCGGGCACAAACGCCATGCGCTCGCGTTCGCGCTCGACCACCAGGGCAAGCGTCGGCGTCTGCACGCGGCCGGCGGAACGCACGTTGCCAAAGCCGCCAAACTTGGCGAGCGTCAGGTAGCGCGTGAGCACCGCACCCCAAATGAGGTCGATGTGCTGACGGCTCTCGCCGGCGTCGGCCAGGTTCTGGTCGAGCGAGACAAGGTTATCGAAGGCCTGCATGATCTCGGCCTTGGTAAACGAAGAATACTGGGCGCGGGCGACCGGCAAGTCGGGCGCCACCTCGCGCACCTTGTTGAGGGCGTCCGAACCGATCAGCTCGCCCTCGCGATCGAAGTCCGTGGCAATGATGACGCTGTCGGACTTTTTGGCGAGGTTCTTAAGCGAGCGAATGAGCTCTTTCTCAGCCGGCAACTTAATGACGGGCGCCCAGGTGAGGTAAGGCAGACTCTCGAGCTTCCAGCCCTTAATGGAGATGCCATCGGCAAGGAACGGCTTACGCTTGGTGTCGTAAGGCGGACGCGCCAGGCCATCGGGCATGTCGGCCGGCAGTATCTCGCCGTCCTCGGTGACCGAATACCAGCCCAGCTTTTTATCGAACAGCACGCTGTCGCAAAAATCAGGCGCAAGGATGTGACCGGCAAGGCCGATCGTCACGCACTCCTCGCCCTTCCACTCAAAGCGGTAGATGGCGGTGTTGTACACCTTGTCCTTTTTGGGCTTACCCGTGGACAGACGCTCGGCGATCTGACGCGCGGCGTCGTTTTTCTCGGCGATGATGAGCTTCAAAAGAGGCTCCTATCTCGTATCTCTGCGGCTACGCCCGCCCGTATGGCGGCCGACTTACGCCCTTGCTTGCTCAATCTGCCCGATGAGCCAATCGCACCAGGCATCCATGCCCTCGCCCTTGCGCGCGCTCACGGCAAACCGCGGCGCCTGCGGATTGAGGTCATCGAGTGTCTTAGTATACCTATCCATGTCAAAATCGAAAGCCGGAGCCACGTCGACCTTGTTGAGCAGCTGCGCGCCGGCGTGTTGGAAGATGCCCGGGTACTTGATGGGCTTGTCGTCGCCCTCGGGCACCGAGAGAATCATGATGGACAGGTTCTCGCCCAGGTCAAAGTCGACCGGGCAGACCAGGTTGCCCACATTTTCGATAAAGATGACGTCGATGTTTTCCAGACCCACAGCCTGGTCGAACGCGTCGACGGCCTCCATGATCATGTTGCCCTCGAGGTGGCACAGGCCCCCCGTGTTGATCTGGATGGCAGGCATGCCGGCTTCCTTCATGGTGATGGCGTCGACGTCCGAGGCGATGTCGCCCTCGATGACGGCGCAGCGCAGGCCCGCCTTGTCACGCAGGCGCTCGTTGGTGCCCAGGATCGTGGTGGTCTTGCCCGAGCCAGGGCTCGACAAGACGTTGATCACATAGGTGTTTGTCTCTTTAAATCGCTGACGCAGCTGATCTGCCAGGCGCTCGTTGCGCGACAGGATCGGCGACGCGATATCAATCGTTTTCTCGGCCATACTCGGCACTCCTTACTTTGGCCCCTTTATACCCCATCACCAGATGGCTAGCGGGCTAATCGTCGGGGGTTTCGATTTCGATACTGGCGATGTCGAGCTCGCGGCCGTGCAGCAGGCGCACGTTGGCGCCGCCACATTGGGGGCAGCGGCAATGGAAACGGTCGTGATCGAAGACCTCGCCGCAGTCCAGGCACTCGCTTTGTGGATGGACTTCCTCCACGGCAAGCTCGCAGCCGCGCGTGAGCGGGTCCTCGTCGCGAAACGTCTCCCACGCAAAGTCGAGCGCCTCGCGCACGACCTCGGTCATATCCCCGATACGAAGCGTTACCAAAACGGCGCGCGAGGCCCCCGCCCCACGCGCCGTACGAATCACTGTATCGAGTATGCCGTTGACAATGCCAACCTCGTGCATACCGATTTACTCCTCGCTGTCCTCTTCGTCGTCCGAAAACAGGTCCAGACGGCTCACAAACAAGCCCTCCTTGCCCTCGCGCGCGGTAATGACCACGCGAGCGATGGCGAGCGAAATCTCGTAGAGCGAGAGCAGAGCGCCATACATGAGGCCCAGCGTAACGGGCGAGCCGTCGGGCGTAATCACAGCCGAGCCCGCAAGCAGGCCAACGTATACGTAACGCCAGGCACTGCGGAAGGCCGCATAGGACACGATATGGAAGACGGACAGGTAGAAGATGATGAGCGGCAGCTCAAACGCCACGCCAAAGCCGATCATAAAGAGCAGCTCCATGTTGACGTAGTTCTCCAGATCGGGCAGCGCCGTGGCGACGGCCGAGGTCTCGCCGATGAGCCACTCAAAGCCCGCGGGAATGATGATGAAGTAGCAGAAGATTGCGCCCAGGAAGAACAGCACCGTCGAGGCGAGCACCGTGGGCACGACCCACTTGCGCTCGTTGGGTCGAAGCGCCGGCAGGAAAAACGCCAGAATCTGCCAGATGATCATAGGCGTGCACATGACCACGGCCATCTTGATGGCCAGCGAGAAGCGCAGGCCAAAGCCGCCGAGCGTGGTGGTGATGTAGAACTTACCGTCCGGCACAAAGGAGCGGATGGGGTCTTCCAAGATGTCGAGCACCACGGGCGTGGCGAAATACAGCACGATAGCGGCGGCAAACACCGATACGACCACGATGGTCAGACGGCGACGGAGTTCTCCCAGGTGGTCGAAAAGCGGCATTCGCGCAGGTCCGATAGGCATTACTCGTCGCCTCCCTTCGGAGCGTCGGCAGCAGCGGTGTCGTCCTCGGCCTCGAGCTCGCGAGCAAGCTGGTCGACGACGGCCTTGCGCTTGCGAGGACGACGGGCATAGAGGTCAGCCGTCGTGGGCTCTGCCGGCTCGGGCTCCGGCTCGGGCTCGGCGGCAGGAGCGGGCTCGACAGCGGCTGCAGTCTCGGACCCGGCAGCGGCGGGTTCGGGACCCTCGGCTTCAGCCTCCTCGGCAGCACCTTCTCCCTCAGCGGCACTCTCGCTTGCGGCCTTCTCGGCAGCAAGACGGGCGCGACGCTCGGCAAAGGTCTCCTTCTTGGCGGGCGCTGCCGTCTCGGCGGCATCCTCGTCCGCATCGGAATCGTCGTCGGTCGCAGCAGCCTTCTTGGGCTTGACCGGGGCCGACGCGGCCTCGCTCACCGGATCGATAATCTCGGACTGAACAACGGCCGTCATCTTTTCCTGCGTCTCGCGGAACTGACGGATGGCACGGCCGATCGTGCGGCCCATCTGCGGGAGCTTATCCGGGCCAAACAGCAAAAAGCCGAAGACCACGATGATCGCGAGCTCACCCTCTCCAATACCAAACACACATACCTCCAAGGCTCGATGTGAGTCGAGCCCGCACCGCGCCATTCGGCCGGAACTCGTCTATTCATTCGGTCAAGTATAGCGCCCGGACGCCAAAACGTCCGAGCGCATCACAAACATATGCCAAACGACACGCCCTTTTGGGGCAAAGATTATGCAGCGGTGATCGAAATCTCCTGGTCGACACCCAACAGCTGAACCACGCGCATCACCGGGGGCTGCACATTGGTGCAGCTAAAGCGCTTACCGTGGTCGACCGCGTGGTGCGCGGCGCCCACGAGCACGCCAATGCCCGTCGAATCGATGTAGCTCACCTGGGCAAAATCGAGCTCAACGGCCTCAGTGGGCTGCTCGAGCGCCAGGTCGATGGCATTGCGCAGGCTATCGGCATTAGAGATATCGATCTCGCCGGTTACCTTAATGGTGTAGAGCTCTGGCGTGGGGTTGGTGGAAATACCCAAATCCATGTATACGCTCCTTTACGTATCGAAAGTGCGGATAGTACGGGAAGCCGCGCGTTAGGCGCGCTCGGCACGCGCAAGCTCGGCAGCGACGAGCTTCACAGCCAGCACCAGCACATCGAGCGCGGCCTCCAGGTCCTCGACCGTGGGATAGCTCGGCGCGATGCGGATGTTAGTGTCGCGCGGGTCCTTGCCATAGGGCCAGGTAGCACCGGCCGGCGTGAGCTTGACGCCCAGGTCGGCACAAAGCGCGGCGACCTTCTGGGCCGAGCCCTCGGGACCATCGAAGCTTACAAAGTAGCCGCCGCGGGGGTGCGTCCAGGTGGCGCAGCCCGTGTCGCCCAAGCCCTCGGTGAGCTTGCGCTCGACGGCCTCAAAGCGCGGACGCAGGAACTCGGCATGCTTTTTCATGTGCTCCTTGACCGCCTCGATGGTGGGAAGGAAGCGCACGTGACGCAGCTGGTTGAGCTTGTCGGCGCTGATGAGGCCGGCCTTCAGGCGCTTGGAGAACTCGGCGATGACCGCGGGGCTCGCGCCGATAAAGCCGATGCCGGCGCCCGGGAAGGTGATCTTGGACGTCGAGGCAAAGGCCACCACGCGGTCCTCGGTGCCCGCCGCGCGAGCGAGGTCAAAGATGTTGGCGAGCTCGTCGGTTTCGTCGTACAGGTCGTGCACGCAGTAGGCGTTGTCCCAGAAGATGCGGAAATCGGGCGCGGCCGTGGGCATCTCGACCAGGCGGCGCACAGTGTCCTCGCTAAAGGTGATGCCCGTGGGGTTGGAATACTTGGGCACGCACCAGATACCCTTGATGGAATCGTCGGCGGCAACGAGGCGCTCGATCTCGTCCATGTCGGGGCCGTTGTCGGTCATCGCGACGGGGACGTTCTCGATGCCCAAGTCGGCGGTGATGCCAAAGTGGCGATCGTAGCCGGGAACGGGGCACAGGAACTTGACCTTCTTGCCGTCGTGCGCGGCCTCGTAGGCATCCCAGGGCTCGCTGCCGCACGAGCCGCAGCGCCAGAACATGCCGGCGATATCGTGCTCAATCAGAAGGCTCGACGAACCCAGTACGAGCGTCTGCTCGGCGGGGCAACCCAGGAACTCCCCTGCCAACTTACGTGCCGAGGGAATGCCCTCGAAGCAGCCGTAGTTGGAGCAGTCGACGTTGCCATCGTGCAGATCGGTGTCGGCATTGAGGATATCGAGCATGGGGCGCGAGATGTCCACCTGGGCGGGCGACGGCTTGCCGCGGGCCATATCGAGCGCCAGGCCCTTGGCCTTGACCTCGGCGACCTCGGCTTTGAGCGCCTCGATGGCGGCATCGAGTTCGGTGGTTTCCATCTTCTGGTAGATCGTCTGCATGGGGTGCGACCTTTCGCGAAGCGGTACGTTGCAGTTCGTCTAAGTATAGACCGCCACCGCCACAACGTTATGAAGCCGTGATAGATTAAGTCCATCGCAATAAATTACGAATCGCCACGCATGCCGGCGTGGGGCGCCCAAGGAGGCACTATGGAGTACGGATCGTTCCAGGCCGAGGAATTCGGCGACCTGCAGCGCCTGGTCGACGGACTGTTTTACGACCGCCACGCCATCGACCGCTTGGATCTGATCGTACAGGCCGAAATCTTGGACCTGGCCCCCGATCTCATGGAGATCGTCAACCTGCTACCGCCCGGCTATTACGATCGTCAGTCCCTTTGCGACCAGCTCAACTCAGCCTTGGCCGCCCACGGCTGGGGCGCCGTCTACGGCACCGTGGAATAAGCCTAGTCATTGGGGGCTGTGGGCAAAATAGGGCAAATATGAGTACTGTTACCTTTTTAGTAGCAGCGATTCAGGCCCCAAATCGGCGTTTTTGCGCCTGAATTTTCTTTCCGAGCAGCAGCTGTCGCCAAATTGGAGTCAAGCGATTACTCGTTAACATACAGATAACATGATTGTGTTCATTTTTTTTCACACCTAAAATGAAACGCCGTTTGTGACAGTACTCACAAACGGCGTTTTTTGACCACA
>ENA-ORTP01001855-ORTP01001855.1-human-gut-metagenome-genome-assembly--contig:-NODE-1855-length-19631-cov-7.396915_pt1 | contig 19631 bp, 18 predicted proteins | sample MGYA00241913_ERZ509190 | MGnify/ENA primary metagenome ERZ509190 (study PRJEB26280, sample SAMEA2338839) | human gut metagenome | biome: human gut; feature: human-associated habitat; material: faeces...
TTTTGTTGTTTTTTTATTGGTTTAACGTCACCAAAGAACGGCTATTCCAATAAAAATGCCAACGCCTCCACGCATATCCTTTACAAAAGGATTCCAAAAATGAAGGATAGGGTAAAAAAACTCCCGGCTGTATTCGGCAACCGGGAGTTCTCTTTCAAATTCCAATAATATGTAGGATGTACTCCTTCCTCATAAACGATTTCTATCAACGTACGATACTCCAAAATGTCAAAAAGATGATTTTGAAGTATTCTTTCAGAGAACGATTATTGATATACTTCATATTATACCTGATTTTATCAGGCATAATCAATTCCACATAGGCCTTATCCGCATCATCCGCTTGCCCCAATATCGTATTTTCATCAACATATTCTATCGAGGCGTAATCTGTTATGCCCGGTCGTACAGACAGAACTTTACGCTGTTCCTCTGTATAGAGGTCAACATATTTGCGTACTTCAGGACGCGGCCCTACCAAACTCATATCTCCTTTCAGAACATTAAATAATTGGGGCAACTCATCCAATTTATACTTCCGTATAAAATAACCGATACGGGTTATTCTCGGATCACGTCCACCTACAGTAATCAATCCCTGTTTATCGGCTCCTACACGCATCGAACGGAACTTATAAACATAGAAGTCCTTACCATAACGCCCTACACGCAATTGACGGTAAAATCCACCGCCTCTACTTTCCAAACAAATGGATATATAAAGAAGAAGAAAGACCGGAGATAATAGAAGTATGCCCAGAAAGGAGAAGAAAATATCGAAGAAACGAATCATAGACTTACAATGGTATCACTCTACAGCTTTATCACCTGCCACCTTGCGATATGCCGCTTTTACGGTATCAATAATAAAAGCCAACTTTTCTTCATCCAATTGCGGATATATAGGCAAAGATATTTCTCCCTTAAAGTTCTCGTAAGCTTGAGGATAATCCTTTATATCATACCCCAAAGAATTGAAGAATGATAACATTGGCATCGGGATAAAGTGAACATTTACAGCCACTTCACTTTTGGCTATTTCATCAATCATCCGATCGCGCTGTTCTTCTGTAAAATCCTTGATACGTAGGGCGTAGATGTGGTAGGAACTTTCTTTATCGCCCTCTATCGAAGGGGGCACAATAGCCCAATTACAGTTTTCAAAAGCTTGGGTGTAAGTATTGAATACTCTTTTTCTCTCTTCGAGCAGTTTAGGGTATTCCCGTATCTGTGCGAGACCGATGGCAGCATTTACATCCGCCATATTAATTTTCATCCCTAAGCCAACAATGTCATAACGCCAACCACCCGCTTTAGATTTGGAGAAAGCGTCTTTAGTCTGGCAGTTCAAACTCATCATACGAAGTTCTTTGTACAACCCGGCATTGTCAAAGGGCATGGGCAGATTCAAACAAATGGCACCACCTTCGGCTGTTGTCACGTTCTTTACTGCGTGAAGAGAGAAAATGGCAACATCCGTTTCACAACCGGTACGCTGATTCTTACTGTATTGCGCTCCCAGTGAATGGGCCGCATCATTCATTACAAGGATACGCCCCAACTTTTCTTGTACCGGACTTTCCGCTTTGAACATTTTCTGTATTTCAGATGTGTTTACTAGCCTCATGATACAATCGTAATCACATGGAAAACCTGCAATATCTACAGGGATAATAGCTTTCGTTCGCGGAGTAACGGCTCTACGAATGGCATCTACCGAAATGTTGAAATCCGCACCGGAGTCCACCATAACGGGTTTAGCGCCTGCATGCAGCACCGCCAACGCCGTAGCGCTATATGTATAAGCCGGAACGATAACTTCATCCCCGGCTTTCACTCCCAGCCAACGAAGCATCATAATGGCTCCCGAAGTCCAGGAGTTTACACAAAGCACTTCTTTTGCACCGGAAAAAGACTTTATTTCTTCTTCCAACGCTTTTACTTTAGGTCCGGTGGTTATCCAACCGGAGCGTAAGGAATCAACCACTTCATTGATGACAGTGTCATCAATGTAAGGGGGAGAAAATGGTATTTTCATGATTAAAAACTACTTTAATTTAAAAGGTTGCAAGAATTTATAGTAACTATTATTTAGAAAGGCAATCTTATAAGACCATACAGAGAGCCTACCCCATACATCAGATGCAATGAAATCGCAAGACTTTCTAAAATTATTAATTCTAATGGACTGTATACCTTAGATTTCCATATAAAAGCAATAAATCCTAAAACTAAATGGAACAATAAAATTGCATAAAACAAAAATGGAGCTATTAAATACGACATAATTAGAGATAAAACAAAAATAAGTGGAATCAAATGATTAATGTGAAAAGAATTACTTTTGATAATCCAATAGCCATTCCAAAACCCTTGCTGTAAAAACTTATAAAATGTAGTCCTACTATGATATATAGCTTTCATACGTGCGGAAGTCAAAAATTTATATCCAGCTTTAACTATTCTTTGATGTAGTTCAATATCTTGATTTCTATTCAGTTTTTCATTAAAGCCACCAACAATATTAAATATACTCTTACGATATACAGCATAAACAGCAGTACTCGTATAAGTGTCTTTAGTCACACCTATACGAAACAAAGAACGCCCAACCCCCATTGGGTTTGACAGTACTATTGCAATCATTCGTCCTATAACAGAATTAGCTTTTGTAATCAATGTTCCACCAACGGCAGCTATTTCATCATTTTCCCTTAAATATTCAACTCCAGTCCTTATATATCCTTCTAATAGTTCAGCATGCGCATCAGGTCTAACAATATATTCACCTTTCGCCAATTGGATAGCCTTATTCCAACCACTTGCCAAAGTTTTTTGCGGATTATTCTCTATTCGATACTCTATATTTCTCTGGTTAAGATAATCAATTATTATTTCCTTGGTCTTATCAGTACTTAGCCCATCAACTATTATCAATTCCCACAGTTCTCCTTCTTTAAACTGACAAAAAATTGAATCAATACAAGCTATGATATTTTTCTCTGCATTTCTAACTACAATAATTACGCTAACCATCTTCTACACATTAATATAACATAAGATTCTTTTACCTAAATAAACCGAATCAAAAAATATTTTTTTTCCATCATAACTCCACTTAGGATGTAAGTCACATCTCGTTTGATCATGATATTTCAGAGGTGTAAAAAAGCGTCCAAGCATTGTTAAATGTTTTCTCTTCAAATTATAAGAGAGCAATGTTTGCATTCTTGCCTTATCCGGGTAAGTATCAAATATCATATTATCGCCAAAAACAGAAGGATGTCCATCACCAAAAGCTGAAATTATGTCATCACCAACCACATACATCTTTCCTGTCACAACATTAATTCGATAATATTTATCACCTATTTGATGTTGCCTTAAATAAGCTATAATATTTTCATTATTTTCCCAACAACAGTGACTAACCATTCCATCCGCTGCCAGAAGTTTCAATCTTTCAGCATTCTTGTCGCATACAATTAATCTATCAAATTTTATCCCACTTATAAAATAACGATGTAGAAACATAAACATCTCTCCTGAAGGTGAAGACATTATATGATTAACTTTATGTATAATAGTAGCATTGGCAGGAGAATCCAACAATGGGCAACAAGATAATATTCTTTCTATGCTTAACAGTAATTTAATATCACCTGTTTTCAAATCTACCCTAAAAATCCCATCATCATGTAAACTTTCAGATAATTTATAAGGCAAATGATTAAAATATCCATAATCCGGTCTCATTACCGCTAATCTATCAAAATTTAAAGAATAAGCATTTCCCAAACCGTCTAATTCATAAATAGGAGCCTTTATTTTCCTCACGTGTAAGGTTTCAATATTTACAATATAAGAGCAATAATGACTGGCTTCATCTATTGAATTATAAATAAAATTAAAATTATCTATCCACTGTAGCTTAGTCCCTTGCTGCCAATTATAAGTACAACTATCAAAACGAGCAACAATTTTATGTGTAGACAATTCATATAATATTACTTGAACTGGATATTTAGGAGACGGCAACTTTGAGGTATCCAAAATTGTAGATTGAAATATTATATGCGTATTCGACTTATTAATCGGAGATTTATCATAATACCCAAAAAAAGTTTCTTTGTCACCATCACAAATGGTATGTATAAAGTAATCTGAAACGACGACTTGGGTTTCACGATAACACCAGTAGTTTAATCTTTGATACCCGAGCTTTATAAAACGTTTCACTTGAGGAAAACGTGAAAAAAAATTAGCACAATTCCTTTCAAATAAAGAATACTGATTCCTATTCTGACGCATAATAGCTATAACTATAATCTACCATCTACCAGTTTCCTATCTAACAGTCCCTTAACATCATACAACACTGTTTCACTACTAAATAGTCTCTCCATTTTTAGGGACATAAATGTTTCATGAGCCACAGCTAAAATAATAGCATCATATTTTTCTACAGGTAAAATGTTGCAAACTTTTATGCCATATTCTTTACTAACACTCTCTTTATCTGCCCAAGGATCGAAAATCGTTATATTCAAATTATACTCCTTCAATGCATTATAAATATCTATGACTTTCGTATTACGAACATCCGGACAATTTTCTTTGAACGTAAAACCTAAAATCAAAATATTCGAATATAATACTTGAATACCTTTTTTGAGCATCAACTTTATTACCTGATTAGCTACATACTCACCCATACCATCATTCATACGACGCCCTGCTAGAATTATTTCCGGATTATAGCCATAACTCTGCGCACATTGAGCCAAATAATAAGGATCAACACCAATACAATGGCCACCAACTAAACCTGGCTTAAAAGGTAAGAAATTCCATTTGGTGCTTGCAGCTTCCAATACATCTTGTGTATCAATACCCATAAGAGTAAATATTTTAGATAATTCGTTCACAAAAGCAATATTGATATCACGCTGAGAATTTTCTATAACCTTGGCAGCTTCAGCAACTTTAATAGTAGGCGCCAAATGAGTACCAGCCGTTATTACAGAAGCATAGACCTGATTAACAATTTTTCCTATCTCAGAAGTAGAACCAGAAGTCACTTTCTTTATTTTCTCAACAGTATGAAATTTATCACCAGGATTAATACGTTCAGGAGAGTATCCAGCAAAAAAATCTATATTATATTTTAGACCGGAAATCTTCTCCACAACAGGTATACACTCATCCTCCGTCACCCCTGGGTATACAGTAGACTCATATACTACAATATCACCTTTAGAAATAACTTTTCCAACAGTAGTACTTGCACCATAGAGAGGAGTTAAATCTGGATTGTGATTTTTATCTACAGGCGTAGGTACTGCTATTATGTAAAAATTACAATTACGAATATCTTCCACATCAGAGGTACATTTAAAACCATTAGCTATCGCAGACTGTAACAAATCATCAGAAACTTCGAGTGTAGAATCATGTCCTGCCATAAGAGCATCAACACGTGCTTTGTTCATATCAAAACCAACTGTCGGATATTTAGTAGAAAACAGACGAGCCAAAGGAAGTCCTACGTAACCGAGACCGATTACAGCAATTTTTATTGTATTCATAAATTATTAATGATTAAATATCAGTTATAAAATCAAGAAAATATCAATCAAAGGTTATTCCAATACCACTTAACAGCCTCTTTAAGGCCATCACGCATACTATACTGCGGTTCATAGTTCAAGAGCCGTTTTGCTTTTTCAATACAAGCCAAAGAGTGAGGAATATCCCCTTGTCTATTAGGTCCATGTAGAATTTTCACATTAGCTATTATTGGATCAAATTCACTCAGAAACTCTTTCAAATACCCTATCAATTGGTTTAATGTCGTACGTTCACCATAGGCTGTATTATATACTTGATTAACAGCCTCTTTTTTTGTTGTTGCCATTGCAAGCATATTCATTTGAATAACATTGTCAATATAGGTAAAATCACGACTATACTCACCATCACCATTAATAATTGGAGATTCATAAGAAATTAACTTTTTCACAAACAAAGGAATTACAGCAGCATAAGCTCCAAACGGATCTTGCCGACGACCAAAGACATTGAAATACCTCAAACCGATAGTCTCTATCCCATAAGTCCTTGCAAATACATCAGCATATAATTCATCTACATATTTAGTAATTGCATAGGGAGATAATGGTCTGCCTATCACATCCTCCATTTTAGGCAACGATTTACTATCTCCATAGGTAGAAGAGCTCGCTGCGTATATAAATCGTTTAACCCCAGCATCGCGTGAAGCAAGTAACATATTTAAAAAGCCACTAATATTTACCTCATTAGTAGTAATAGGATCTTTTATTGAACGAGGGACAGACCCCAAAGCAGCTTCATGTAGTACATAATCTATATTTTCAACCGCCTTTTTGCAATCATCTAAATTCCGGATATCACCAACTATTAACTTGAAAGTGCTAGGATAAGCATTTAACAATGGTAACAAATTCTCAATTTTCCCTGTTGCAAAATTATCCAAACAAACAACTTGATACCCTTGAAGCAATAAATGCTCACAAAGATTAGAACCGATAAAACCGGCTCCTCCTGTAACCAAAACATTCATAAAATAATAGGATTTTAATTATAGTGATTCATATAAATCCAAATAATTACTAGCCATCCTCTCTGGAGAAAATGAAGAAAGCCATTTCTTATTGAGATTTAAGCCAAAAGAATTATTTTTTTCTAATTGTTTTACAGCCTGAACTAATGAATTTATGTTCTGTAAATCAAAAAAGCAGACTTCAGTCTCCGTAAAAAGTTCTCTAAAGATAGGAATATCCGAACACAGAACTTTACGAGAATATATTGCAGCTTCCATTATTGCTAAGCCAAAACCCTCACTACGGCTTGGAGAAGCATAAATATCATAAAAAGGAACAAAACGATACGCCTTTTCTTGATACCCCAGAAACAAACAGCGATCATCTACTTTTAATCTTAAAGCCTGATTTTCCAATTCTTTTCTGACAAGGCCATCTCCTATAATCAGTAATTTATAGTTATCAAGCATTGGCAGAGCCTCTATAAGTAAATCCACTCCTTTACGTCGAGTTAATTTACAATTTACCCCTAATAACCTAAACTCTCCTTTAAATTCTCTAATTTGCGCTTGAAGTTCTGTATTTATTTTGTCACTGATATTTATACTGCGACCATTATATATAAAAGTCAATTTTTCAGGAGATATCCAATGAGAATAATATTTTATAGCATTATTACTTAAAGTAACAATCTTATCAATCCGAGATGTTAGCAAATACAGCCAGATATAAGCGAAAAATCCACCTTTTAATCGTCCAAAATTATAAATAAAATCATCTAATATATAAGCATGAATTGTAGATACGAATTTTGTCTTACATCTAATTAGAGGTTTATGTAGAAAGACATACATATCGGGACGCAACCCATGAGAATGAATTATATCATAATTTGAAAAAGGTATAGATTGATAAAAGGAAATCCTCTCAACTTGACAAGAAAAATACAATTCCGGTTCTTTCCCATCAAAATAATAAATATAACAAGTATGCCCCATCTCTTGTAACTGAGATACTAATTCGGAAACAACAACTTCAGGTCCTCTATTTATTAAAGCAGATAGAATGAAAGCAATACGCATAAGTATTCAAAATATTAGTAAATTCAACTTTTAAATTACTTCTCAAACAAATCAATCCATTTCTGCATAATAACCTCCCTTTCATACTGCTGAGACTCAACTTTTGCATTCCTCCCCATTTCAATCATCATATCTCTATTTGAAATTAATCTCATAATAGTATTAGCCAATTCTTCTATATTACCCTCAGGAACCAAGAATCCATTTAAGCCATTATTGATCAAATCTTTAGGACCACATTTACAATCATAAGAAATAATAGGTAGTCCGTAAGACATCGCTTCTAACAAAACCATTCCAAATCCTTCATAGCGTGACGCTAAAACAAAACAAGAACTATTGCAATATATTTCTCCTATATTCTTAACAGGACCATGGATAACGACAAATGAAACCAGATTATACTCTTCTATTAATCCCAATAACTTATCTTTCTCTTCTCCATCCCCATAGATAATAAGTTTCCACTCCGGATAAGTTTCATGTACTATTTTAAAAGCTTTAATCAATCTATCAAATCCTTTTTGATATGAAAGACGACCAATGGACAAAAGTTCTTTCCTACCAAAGCTTGAAGATTCAGGTGTTAAATGTATAAAATTCGGAATAACACTTACATTAGAAAGTTGATGCCAAGATAATTTATCTTCTTCAGTCAAAACAATAAAATGCTCAAACTTCTTTGCTATTTTAACCTCACATCGTGTCCGATACCAATCTACCAAGAAAAGTAATCCTTTCCTTTTCTTAGCAAGTCGATATCCTTTTGAAAAATGAAATTCTAATATTTTCTTACTTTGATCTTTTAACTCAGTTAAAAAGGAAGCTTCATTTTCAAAAGTCGAGATCACAACATCCGGTCTATATCTCGCAATTATTTTTTTCAAAGATTTCTTATGTTTATACTCTTTAAAGTACAATGTTATAATCTTAAGGAACAAAGAATTATATTCAGAATAATTTATTCCCAAATCGATATGCTTTATATTATCCTCTAATTGATAGAAGATTGGCTTATCTTGCTGCTCTGTTGTCAATATGGAGACCTCAATCCCCTTTTTAGCTAAGAAGTTAGCCTTTTCCACTATAATTCTTTCCATTCCCCCTGAATTATAAAGTGAATGAATACAATAAAAGATTCTCATAAGCTAAAATCGACTTAAAGATGTGGTTATATTATTATCTAATAAGTTACCAATAAACAAGGGTATAATAACATGCGGAGAAAAAACACTAAAACCAAAATACGGTTGGGTTATTCCCCAAATAACTAAAAAAGCAAGAATGGCTTTAGAAAAAGGTTGAGAGTAATAATAGACAGCCAATAATAAAATAATAAAAAATACTGTTACAAAAATTCCATAATTAGCAGTTGTTTGCAGAATAAAATTATGTGCAATGGCTCCACCCGGATAAATATTAGAATAATGTTTTACTTCTTCACCATATCCCAATAAAGGATGCTCTTTAATTAGTTTCATAAATCCATAGAGCAAATCTTCTCTTGCATGATCGTCATCAATATCACGTAATGCATAATCCGGATTAGTTAGAATCCAATAAAAAACACCTCCCAATAGAACAACAAGAATAAAAAAGAATATTTTATACCCTCCTTTTATCGTTTTATTATAATATATCAAAAAACAAGTCATTACTATAAGAGCGACAAACGCTGTCCTACAAGCAGATAATACTAGGCAAACCGATAATAATATGAATAATATTAATTTAATAATAAGTGGCATTTTCTTATAGTACAACAACAATAATAACACACATAAAAGAATACCATAAAAATTACGATGTAATGCCAAACCACTAAATGTCGCATATCCACCTTCCACAGTCATAAAAAAAGACATTCGAAGAGCTGGGAGGCACAATAATAATAACGGAAGCAAACTCCATAGCAGTAAACTATAAAATAATATATTGAGATGCTTTACACCGAATTTATACTGCTTTATCGTATCAAACATTATAAAAAAAGAAATAGGTATACCTATAAGCGCAAATCCTCCTGATTTAAATCCATTAATTGTAATAGAAGAGAGAAATGCCATATAAACCAATAATATACAGCAAACTACTATCTTATTATAAATAAATCGCTGAATTATTAGTATTATAAAACCGCATACAATTAAGTTTACCAATGATCCTAAATGCCAAATAGAAGTCAATGCAGTTGGTGATAAGAAAAGATACAAGGGTGAAGCAGACCACATTGGAAGTAAAGTCAGAAAAAGATCAAAGTATAAAAGAAAAAGAAAGAGTTTCTTTACACTTAATTTTTGTCTTCGATAATCTACAGGAGTAAATTTCATTTGTGAATAGCTAATGATACAGTTTCGTATGAATCCTTTAAAATATCGATATTTTTTCTCTTCTCAATGTCTTTATCAGTTAAGTATGTATAGATATAATGTAAACGAATTTCTTTTTCCACAGTTGTAAATATTATATCAGAAAAGTCACAATGTTCAATATTATAGACCTTCTTTCCTAATAAGGAAGCAAGAAATCTTAATCTTTTTCTTTGCAAAGCTAAAACGTCATAATCATCTGTAGTTACAAAAATAAGTGGTTTATCGGCTAATGTTACCCACGATATAGTATTACATAACTGCAATATTACTTTATCCGCATATATAATTAAATCTTTCGTTTGATACTTAATTATACGTCTATTACCAAATTCTCCATTTACATAATTTGATTTTGGATGAGCAGCAATAATAACAGGCATCCTATATTTTTTCTCCAAATACGTAAAAAAATCATCCAACGACGCTTGAAATTTCTCTGTTGTTGGAATTTTACTATATTTAAAAAGATAGATATCATCCGGATGAAATCCAAAATTAGTATCAACAAAAAGTATATAGTTGCCCTCAATTATACGACGAGACTTACTAAAACAAAAGTCCTCATAATCAGGATGATTTATTTTATCTGTTCGATTTACAATGGCTGATGACGAATAATAACGTTGACAATCTGAAATATTATAAAACCAAGCATATATTTTATACAAATATATTCCCAAACGTGTAATCAAAATACTACTAAAACGGTTTGAAAAAAGTTGAGATAGTTTTTGTTTCAATGTTAACTGTAAACTAGTATTTGCATACATATCAACCCGAATCATATAACAATGATATTTAGTCAATATTTTAAAAATATTACGGGTATGCCAAGATGCATCAAAATCTAATACAAAAATAGTATTTAAGGAATCAAAATCACATAAAAATTGCTCAAATTCCGGTAATGAAGAAATTTTTCTTAGATAAGGTTCATCTAATTCATCATTATACCTCATCCCGGGATGCATTAATTGGGAAATGTCTCCAAAATACACTTTATATCCAACAGAAAAATATTCATCTACATAATTATTATGCTTAATTTGAGGAGTTAAAGGTGCTTGACTTATTATTACTATTTCTTTCATTGAAATGAAGTTACTATTTTTTCATTAATTCATAGAATCGTAGCATACACATTCTAAAACTTTTATCAAATAATATAAATATCAGTAGACTAATGAGAAAGTAAATCATAGCTACTTGGATTGCTTTAATAAACCAATCTACCAAATTATAAATATTAGAAAATATAATAATGCTACTCAACAATATATATGCTATAACTATAGAAAAAAAAATCAGAATTAAATATTTCATTGATATATAAATATAGTCTTTGAAATTTTCTTTAAATCCGTATTTGTACAAAAAATACGGTTTCCATAAATAAACAATAATAAACAAACTAGAGGTTAATCCCAACAAAATTCCTGGTAATCCCCAATAATAACCAAGTAAAATAGAAGAACCTATATTTATAATAGCTTCAATGATGGGTGCCCAAATATCTTGAAAAAGGCCATATGCCCATATAAACAAATCAAAAGTTCTAGTTAATGAAATAAATGTATATACCAAAAGGATATTAAAAGAAAATGAATCTAATACAAATTCCTCTCCTACCCATATTGATATAAATGGTACTGTCAAATAATACATACAGAAACAAGCCATAGAAGCAATCCATATTCTAAAAGCATGTATTTCTTTAAAAACAGCTTTTATATGCTCTTTATTCCCTTCAGCAACTAAACTTCCAACACCAGCACTTATACTATTTTGCATAGCAGAAATTAATAGTATTATTCCAGAAACAATAAGCATATAATTTCCATAGCAAGCAACTACTGTTAAAGAAGCATATGCATAAATAATTAAAGGGCTAGATTGAGTTAATGCAAAATCAGCAATTTTATGAAAAAAAAGTTGCTTAGTTTTCCTTATTATCTGATTATGTTTCTCAGCCAACTGTCTACCTGATGATAAAACAGGTTGTAACCAAGAGTATTCCTTCTTTAATACATAATTTAACACAATGGATGTCAGTATAGCTGCTATTAACTCCCAAATTAACCAAAAAACATATCCATTTTCAAAATACATTATTGATATTATTTGAAGAATTACTTTTATAACTTTAACTCCTTGAACCGTTAAAGTTAATTTATATTCTTTTTGATCTGCAACTAATACAATCTGACGATAATTAAAAAAATATCCTAATAATGAACCAAGTAATAAAACAATAAAAGAACCATAAACATACCATAAAGGAAAAGATATATTTTCAAATATCCAAGGGAAAAAAAGCATCAGAGCAACAGAAGCTAGAATCACAAAATATGCTATCCTTCTATACAGCCAACCTTGTACAGATACTATTTCATTTATAGAAATTTTATCATCTTTGTGTAAAGGCCGATACAAAGAATAAGATATTGCTGCTCCAATTCCTAATTCCGCCAAATTCAAGAAACCTAATAAATTAGTTGCAGTAGTATTTAGACCTAATATTTCCGCTCCTAAATAATCAATAAAAAATTTTCTTGAAATAAATCCTAATAATAGATTTATAAAATAAAATAACAAAGCTACTTGGGCATTCTTTATCCCTTTAATAACTCTTGAATTACTCATCTTTTAAAAAAAATAAAACCAAACTTAAAAAAGCCTGTTAGTATATATTTCCCTAAAGGAATTCTAGAAAACACTGCTATGCATTTTACTTTTAAAGATATATTTGTTTTAGTATCCATTTGAGAAGCTATTTGCATATATTTCAATACCTCACCAAAACTAAATCCATGTATATTTTTCAATAACGTTATATCACGAACTAAGACACAAGTACAATAGTCATTAAACAAATAAGAGTAATATGCTTTTTCCACCTCCAAAGTAGGAAAGCCCAATTGTTGTATAGAAAGAAGGCCTGCATGATGTTTTATGCGAAATTTCACCGTCTTTGAGGAAGAAGAATAAGAACCGTTTCTATAAAGATGGTGTACACTATAAAATTGCAGGGGAGAAACTATTTTGGCCACTTTAAAGATTTGAAAATTGAGCAATGTATCTTCGATTTCACTAAAATTCTCATTTTGCTCTATTTCATATTGCACAAACAGTTTCCTTTTATATAATTTAGTCCAAACCTCTCCGCCAATACGCTGTTGAAACATCTTCTTCAAAGCTTCTATACCTGTTATTTCTCTATCAAATCGGCATTCCACCAATTCAACAGATGTAGAATTTTCAAATTCCTTATAGTATCCTGAAATCACAACATCAGCTGAATTATTTAAAGCATACGCTACCATCTTCTCAAGAGAATTTAATTCAAAATAATCATCTGAATCAATATGCCATATATATAAACCGTTCGCTTTTCTGACACCTACATTTCTTGCACTAGCCAAACCACCATTAGGTTTATCTATTATCACGATACGGCTATCCTTTTCACAATATCTATTTATTATAACAGGAGACGCATCTGTACTTCCATCGTTTACAATTATAATTTCAGTATTTAAATAAGTTTGATTAATAATAGTGTCCAAACATCTATCTAAAAATGATTCCACATTATATACAGGAACTATTATTGATACCAAAGGAGTCTCAATCATATTATAAACAATTTATTGATGAATAACAATTCCTCAATGCTAAATGCCGATGAATACTAAATCCATCTTTATTCATACCATCAATATCATGATATTTACCAACATATATCCTATCGCCATTATGATCTGTATCATTACACCAAACAAAATCATAATACCATAGTTTTACATGCCGCGCATAATAATATGCCCAGAAAGTATATACACATAAGATAGCATTAGGAAAAATTACATTATTTTTTAATAATTCATCCGGTTGTACAGCACGAGAATCTTCCAGAACATCCCTCTTCAATAAATACCAACGTAAATCTAACGTTTTATAGATAAAGTCCTCATTCAAATACCAATCTTGATTGTAAAAACACGGCTCTAATAAATCAGGATTTACACCAAAAACATTTCGAAATGTATGAATTGATAAAGGTGTATTATTCAATTCTGGTATACCTAATATTAAAACATAATCTTTTGAATATTTCAGGAGTTCATCATATGAATATTGAATTATAGGTACCTGAACAGATACATAAGAAAGCCTCATCTTTTCAAATAGAGGTCTTAATTCTTCTAAACCCACAAAATTATTACCAAATAAACGCTTAGCTTTTTCTATTGTAACTCTTTCCATTGTTGGTATTCTATTGCTTCTTTATATGTTGCTAAATGTCCTAATTGAAAATATTTTTCTATACGTACAAACTCTTGCTCCAAACGCTCGTAACGCATCCCCCACCCCAAGTCCTTAAACCATCCAAGATTATGAACGGGGGCATTATATAGTATAATATCACTACTTGTATCCAATATCTCCTTTAAGAAAGTTAAGTATGCACGATATTGATGCTCATGACTTGCTACCAACACCAAGCGTTTCCAATTCTTTTCAACTGATAATTTTATAACTTCTATAGCTTGTTCACGAGTGTTTAATGATCTATTCTCATGTATAATAGCTTGAGTTGGTATACCAGCTTGCAACAAATGTGGCAAAACATCAGAAAAGGGAAAACTCCCATATGTATAATCAGTAATCCCCCCACTAAAAACTATATTGGAAGCAATATTAGAATTATATAACTCTACAGCCTTAGGATAACGATTCAATCCATCCCCTTCTAACAAAATTATAGCATCAGAAGGTTTTATAATGTCATTATCAATAAAAGCAATTGCTTTTTCCCGTTCTGTCATCACTAAAAATTTTTCCAAAATAAAGGTTGTCCTTTAGCTATATCTTCCTTACATTCTTTTCCTATAACTATAGACTTAAATTTGGGCGGAATCCCTAACGCTGGACGAAGTACATCTATATCATTCTCTGTTATAAAATGGCCTTTTTTCATATCATTTTTAGCATACAGACAACGACGTTGTACGTAAACAGTTTCTCCTTCTTCAGCTACAACTTCTTTACGTGTGCTTCCCATGGCACGCTCAACTTCGCGAATAGAATCAACCATAAATTTAAACTCCTGAGGTTCCATCGAATGCGGATGATCCGGCCCCTTATCAGTCTTATCCAAAGTAAAATGCTTTTCAATGACACGACCGCCTATAACAACAGATGCCAAAGCGACCACATGTCCAGGTGCATGGTCTGAATAGCCTGTCAATACATCAAAGGCAGACTGGTAAGTCTTCAGAACATTAACATTAGCACTTTCTATCTTGGACGGATAATTAGTAATACATTGCATCAATACCAAATCCTTATTTCCCGTAGCCTCTATGGTACGAACCGCCTCATCTATTTCAGACATGGTAGCATCCCCCGTAGCTAACATTACAGGCTTCCCCTTACGAGCAATATAATCTAACATTTCAAGCCAAGTGATATCGCCTGAACCAATCTTGATAAAAGGGACATCCAAATCAACACATAAATCAACTGCTTCCTTAAAATAAGGAGAGGTAGAAAAATCAATGTCTATAGCCTTACAATAATCTGAAATCTCTTTATGCCATGCTACAGGAAACTCTGCATCCTTAAACACTTCACTGACCGTACGTCCCCAAGAACCATGAACACCTTTCAACTGCATATGAGAAAAACCTCCCTCAGATACTATTTGAGGAGTCGAAAATGTTTGAAATTTTGCACAATCAGCACCAGCATTTTTAGCTGCATCAATTAAACGCTTTGCTTTATCAATACTACCATCAAAATTCGCACCTATTTCTGCTATAAAATAAGTAGGATAAGCATTGCCTATTATTTTATCACCAATCTTTATTTCTTTGCTAAAAAAACCCATAATATATCACTTTATAAATTGTTCAATCGTTTTATGAAGAATTTCCGCCTGTTGCCTAGCTTCATCCAAATTCCAATAATTTGTCTTCAGTTGTATCATACGTTTCTGTAAATATTCTGCATTTGGACAAAGGTTAGCATCATATTTCTGCCAAACTCCAGGCATATGTTGGATCTGGTTTTGAAACAAAGGTTCATTATACGAGAGCTTCCAAGCAGCATAATAACCATCACCGCCATTTAACTGAAAGAGTTCACGAAAAGCATACCAATCTTTTTCTGGACAATCAGTATTCAACACCATACTATATGACCAGTATGAATTAACATATCCTTCGGGTTCTGCTTGCCTTTTCAACAAATTCTGATCTTTAATTACTTCATCAAAGATTTTTGCTACTTTAATACGATTACTAACCAATTCATCCACACGTTCTAACTGTCCTAGTGCACATGCTGCCTGCAACTCCGACATACGATAATTGAATCCCAATGAAATATGCCGACTATACTGAGGATCTTGAATATCATTCCTGGTAATTTTTCCTTGTCTAGCATTTACACCGGCATAGCCCAAACAATTAAAACGACGAGCGTTGTCTGCTAGCTCCTCTTTATTACAAAGAAGCATACCACCTTCACCTGCAGTCAGATGTTTACTTGCTTGAAAGCTAAAACTGGAAAAGTCGCCAAATTCACCAACATATTTACCTTTATACTTTCCAAGGTAACATTCTGCATTATCTTCAATGAGATATAAATTATGGCGTTTACAGATATCCAGAATCTTGTCATAATCAGGTGCCAAACCAAAAAGTGAAACCGTCATGATTGCCTTAGTCTGGGGAGTAATAACCTTTTCTATACTTTCGGCAGAAATCTCAAAAGTATCTAAATCACTGTCTGCAAAAACTGGTATCGAACCGTTGTGCAACACTCCTAATGAGGTACTAGTCATAGTTAAAGCAGGTACAACCACTTCATCACCAGGTTTGAGACCTAAAGCAGCCACTGCTGTGTGCAAAGTAGCAGTACCGTTACAATGCCCAATGGCATAAGCCTGATTAAACTTCTTTGCGAAAGCGGTCTCCAATCTGTTATTAAAAACAGAATTCAAAGAAGTTGTAAAAGCACTATCCAAAACCTGATTCACATAATCACGTTCCAATTGACTGATTCTTTCCATAATTTATATTGATTTATACATTTCACTTCGAGTTACATCCGAATTCATCATTTCTATTTCGGGATGTCCTTTAAGTAGCAGAAGAATATCATTCATGTAAAATATCTCTGAATCATTCTTATACAAGAATGAATATATACGGGCTACCATCTGAAAATCTTTCTTCGTATCAACCGTCCAACGTAAATAAGATAAATTCTCACCAATATTAGAAATGTTAAACATTTTAAACTTTTCTGGATGATGATAAATATACTGAGTCACATGTTCTCTTTCAAAATTACTTGTAGAAAGCTCCTCTTCTTTATCCAAAGCAGCTTTAGTGAAAACTTCTATATCTAACCCTTCTGGATAAGAAGGAGGACAATTGTTACAAACAAAGTCATATCCACCTTCTTGTAGTGTATTTATTGCCTTATCAATCAATCCTGGTTCTTTAAAGGGATCATCAGCTGTTATTCTCACAATTATATCCGCCTTCGCATAATTGGCAGCCTCATAATAACGATTTAAAACATTACTTTCGCTTCCACGATAGACATCTACTCCATTTTCTTTAGCCCAGTAATACAACTTGTCATCCGATGGCCTATCTGTCGTTGCCAACACTATATGGTCAAGTAAATGTACAAACTTCAAACGATTGACTACATGCCAAATGAAAGGTTTACCGCACAAATCAGCAAATACTTTATTAGGGAAACGGGTCGAACCGCAACGTGCTTGAATTATAGCTACAACTCTCATTTCACTTCAAAATTCGGATCTACATATTTGCGTATATTTTCGCGCATAGACTCAACAGTTTCCCATTCTGTATTATTATCACTACTATAATGGAACCCCTCAGAAACAGGCACCGCACTATGATGCTGAATATATTCTTCCTTATTATGCTTATCTGATACAGAAGGAAGAATCACATAATATTTACCCAAGTCAATAGTATCAAGCGCATCAGTTACAGTAATCATCTCCTCGTGTAGTTTCTCTCCTGGGCGTATTCCTACTTCCACCTGCCGTAGATTGGGAGCAATAGCGGTTGCCACATCTTTAATATGATAGGATGGGATTTTGGGAATAAAAATTTCACCTCCCAAATGATGCCCGATAGCATACATCACCAAAGCAACACCAGCTTCAAGTGAAATATTAAAACGAGTCATTCGCATATCAGTAATAGGGAGTTCTTTTGCTCCACTATCACGCTTATTAATAAAGAAAGGGATTACGGAACCGCGAGACCCCATCACATTACCATAGCGGACTACAGAGAATCTGATATCCTTGGAACCACTGATATTATTAGCTGCTGTAAACAACTTATCAGATGTCAGCTTGGTTGCACCATAAAGGTTAATGGGAGCACAGGCTTTATCTGTAGAAAGGGCAACTACATGATGAACACCTGTTGCCAAAGCTGCTTTTATAACGTTCTGTGCTCCATGCACATTAGTTTTGATACACTCCTCGGGATTGTACTCTGCTGTATCGACTTGCTTGATAGCAGCAGCATGAATAATCACATCTACACCTTCACAAGCACGAGTCAGACGTTCAAGGTCACGAACATCACCAATAAAATAACGCATTTGAGGATACTTATTCTCCGGATATTTCTGCTTCAGTTCAAATTGCTTCAGTTCATCACGAGAAAATATTATGATTTTCTTTACTTGCGGATAATCACGAAGAATGGTTTCCACAAACTTTTTACCGAAGGAACCAGTTCCTCCAGTTATTAAGACGGATTTGTTATTAAGCATATAATATATAGATTAGAAATCAAAAAATAAGTTAACAACCAATTTGGATGTATCATCTAAGTAAAATTGCCACAAGGTGGTTTTACTATAAGTTAAATCAAAAGTTGAACTGTTTTTTAGTATTTATTACTACTTGCTTCAATGGCAATAAGTCCTCATACTCCCTGAAACTTTTAACAATTTCACCAACAGTTGTTTGAAGTATTCCAATGCAGATACATCTTGTGTTTTGCAGATCAAGATAATTATATAGTCACGGCCGATATACCTTTGCCTCCTTACTACCGAAGAACTGGGAATTCCTTCCTTTCATCTACCAAAGACTGTATGAGCCTTTCAATAATTGAATCGTCAATCAAATAAAAATATTATGCAGAATAATTGAGCATTTGTTTCTTATAACACTAACCACTAATTTATTTTAGCAAGAATTCTGCCCATCAGATATTTCTTCTACATATTATTTGAGAAGAGTTCTATTTACTGTACAAGACAATAATTGAGACATCGGCTTTGAATGGAAATCTCACTAGCTTAATAAATATTCTTAAAAAATAAATTGGACAAGGGTATCTGTTTAGTCAGAAGTACCGTATATCATATTAATTTATTGTTAAGGATTAAATTAACTTTAACATAAAGTTAAAGTTAATTTTCCAATATCTATAAAGTTAACATCTCCAAAATTTAAAGTTAGTAAGCGTCCAATTCTGACGTACCACCCGCTTTACAGGCAGTAAGCCATAAAT
>ENA-ORTP01001870-ORTP01001870.1-human-gut-metagenome-genome-assembly--contig:-NODE-1870-length-19426-cov-39.049352_pt1 | contig 19426 bp, 19 predicted proteins | sample MGYA00241913_ERZ509190 | MGnify/ENA primary metagenome ERZ509190 (study PRJEB26280, sample SAMEA2338839) | human gut metagenome | biome: human gut; feature: human-associated habitat; material: faeces...
TAAGGTCAAGAGTGCTGGCTTTTCCAACTGGATCCGGTATCTGACAGGCTTTTTTGCGGAGACGGGTAACTGCATTGTAAAAACAGCTGGGAGATATCCCATGTTCATTACACCATGCAGCATCTGTCAGGCCACTTTGTCTGCATTCGGTGACCAGTTCCATCCATTCGTCCAGGGAACGTCCTGGAGCACGTTTATTACTCATAATGAAACCTCCAAATATAGTAAATTTCTATCTCCTATCAAGCGGAGTGTAGTAAAAATCTATTTGCTATCATTATGAGTTCAAAAACGTAGACAGTAAAGCTACCCAAGATTTAAGCGCTTACTTTTGAAGAAATTATAACAAGATAAAGTTGAATTTTAAACTACAAGAACATTTAAGAAATGAAAATGTGCCATAGAGCTTGTCAAAAGACTTAATCTATGGCACATAAAATTATTTTTGTTTTCTTTGTCGAATAATACGTTGTATACTTTTTTCTACCAGATAATATTTTTCTGAAAGTTGAGCAATAGAATATCCCTCCAAATATTCAGAATATATCTGCTCATTTCTCTTTTCGAGAACCGATAAGGTTTCCGTATTTTCGCCCCAGTTCTTTTTATTATCTGGCTTTTTAGGAATATAAATAGAATGTCCATCAACGTATTTTTGGATTTCTCTGATAATATGTTTTGGTAAAACTTCTGTCACCTTATAATAGCTCATCATGCACCTCCTAATTATACTACTTAGGGATTGCAAAGGCTATTATTTGTTTATGTGCAATAGCCTTTGCTATGCACTCATTTTATTTACAGCCATTGTATCTGCTCCTTTCTTTATCTGATATTAGAATAGCGGAATTTGATGAAATATTCAACTCATTATTTTACAATCTTCCAGTTACTATCTTTTTCCAATATCAAATCAAACTGTGAAATCTGTGTTGCCTTTGTCCTCTGGTCGAGATATTTTACTGATACCGATACTTTCACCTGTTCACCGTCTTGCGTGAAGATAGGATTTACCAGTTCCGAGAACACATAATCACAATTCACAGGTTCAAGAACATTCCCCGATACATAGTACGCAAGTTCCTTTTCTGTTGCGGTAGGGTATAGCTTGAAGAATGTTTCCAAAAACTCTGTCACTTCTTCCGTAGTGGCAGCGTCCACCGTTCCGTCTGATTCCTTTGCTTTTGGTTCATAGCCGGATTTTGTTGGCGTGTTGCTGATGGTCGGATTCTGCGTAATAACCATGTTTCCGTCACCATCTACATGAACCACTACCATGTAAGCGGAAGTATAGCCGATAGAGGTTTCTCCCTCCGTTACCGTCTGATCTACCGAGTAGACAACGGTAAAGTCGTCCGTTCCAGCCGCTTCAACCTCCCAAATCTTAACGTCCGTCACCGTAGAGCTTGTAGGTATATCCTGTCGTACCGTATCAACATTCAAATCCTGCAAGCTCTTTGTAAGATACTGGTTGATGGCTGCGGTTCTTTTCTCAATGGATTCCTGCGTATTGCTCCAAGAATAGTAGGACTTCGCAAAGGCTTTTACGAAATTCTCTATTTTGTTGGTATCAACAATACGTTGTTCAATAACTTCTTTCTCATGTACCGTATGCATATCAATAGCAGTGAAATTCTTATACACCCCAAAGCTGACGCTTACAATCATCACCAGCCATAAGGCAATCACGGTTTTCTTATGCGTGCCGACTTTCATCACAGGCACTTTCTTTTCTTTTTTGGGTTTCGATTCCTTGTCTTTTTTCTTAAATAGCATAGCACCATTCCTTTCTTATTTGGTTTTCACCCGTCCGGCACCAATCAAGTGTTGCTGCCAGTACGAGCTTGTTAAATCTGCATATCCGATGGGGTCGCCAGCGTGATACATTCTGTTGTTCCCTGCATAGATTCCCACATGGGTAACATACGTTCCAGCATTATAGGTCGAGTGGAAAAACACCAAGTCACCAGCTTTTGCCTGTGAAAGCGGTATGTGCTGCGTAGCGTCATACTGTGCCTGTGCGGTACGAGGTAAGCTGATACCAGCCTTTCCATAGCACCAAGACGTAAGACCAGAACAGTCAAAAGAAGTATTAGGATTACTGCCGCCATAAACATACTTCCACCCTTGATATTTCAATGCTTCATTGAAGATTGCCTGTGCGGTAGCGTCACTGAAACCAGGCACAGCCAGATACTGATTCACCAGCCGCACATAAAACATATTTCCGTATTTGTAACGCCAGCCGCCATTTTCCTTAATGGAAATCTCATTCTTATAGGTGACTTTGACACCGCCAGATTTATTTTTTGCGAAGCTGACCGCCAGTTCAAAGGTATATTTCTTTCCATGACTGGAAACATAATCAATGAAGCCGCCGCCATAGTTATAGGACTGTACCACCGTGTTGATGTCACAGCCTTTCGCTTCTGCGGATTTTAAAAGCTCCGAGAAGTATTTACACCCCTGTTTAATGGAATCCTCCACAGACAGGGAATTAAGCGGCAATCCCAATGATTCACTGGCTTGCATAACGTCTGTCGTGCCAGTGCCGCCGGATTCCACCTGCATAATCGCAAGCAGGTAATTTACATAGTCAGAAATTCCGTATTCCTTTGCGTACTTTTCTACCGTAGGCTGATGTTTCAAGACTTCCGCTGACAGGTTCAATCCAGAAAAATCGAAACTGAAAGTTCCGCTTTCTTCATCATCTGCGGTCACGATAAACAGGAACAGAAGCAGACAGATAATCACTGTGAAAATCCCACCGAACACAGCGAAATGCTTTAACTTCATTTCTTGCCACCTTTCTTACTGGTAGATTTTTTCACAGTGGATTGTGTTATATTTTTCTTTTGAACTGTCTTTGTCTGCGATTTTCGCTGCACGGTCTGTCGTGAACCATCTGTAGCAGTTCCCGAATGTTTCTCTGTTGGACGGGATTCTCTGACGACCTGTGTTCTTACATTTTCCTGTGGTTTTGTCACAGGCTCTTTGGTTTTGCTTGATTGCGGCTGCTCCTTTGCCATTGTGGCAGGACGCTCTTTGATATTCTGCTCCTGCCTTGAAGCTGCCGCCTGTGAATCCGATTTTACAGGAACAGGCGTTGTCGCTGGTCGCTCATGCACCGGGGCAGCTCTTTTTGTCGCTGATCCATTGCTTTGTCGCTCCTTATTCTGTGAATCTTGCTTGTCCTGTGCCTTATCCACAATCGGACGCTGCGGATTCTGCTTCTCTGACTGTGGCTGCTTCGATACTGATTTTTTATCCATGATTCCACATTTTGAAGTGGATTGCATTTCCTGTGTCTGGCTGGATAAGCTATTATGTACTTCTGATTTTGACGAATCTTTCTTCTGGCTCATGTTATCGGATAAAGCTGGCGGCTTACTGCTACCTCCACTGTAAGGAGTGGACGTATTATGGTTTGGTCTGGTATGACTTCCACTTGACGATTTTGTATTGTCTGCTTTTTTCGTTGAAGCAGAAGCAGCCGCCGCACCAGCAACACCGCCAGCCGCACCAGCCGCAACCGTTCTTCCGATTTTACGCTCTAAGCGTCTGGCTCTGCGGCTTAGGAACATATAAGGTCTACGCATGATACGTCTGCCAACCTGCTGTGTATCGTTTGCCTGTAAGCTGAACATAGACATTAAATCTCCCAGCTTCATGTAAATACCAGCAAACGTCACTATCTGCAAAAAGGCAACCATAAAGAACGGATAACCAGCAGAAATGGAATAAAACATAGTGGATATGCTGAAAGCTGTGGTGATAAACAGTGTAATACCGGCACGAAGCATAATCGTATTGAACAGTTTTGTAAGTGCTTTTTTCGCCATGCCCTCATAAGTCGGAATCATGGACAAAATAAAGCTGACAGGCAAAAACATAGCGTAGATGATAAATAGCACCTGTGAAAATATCATCATGCCTGTAAGCAGGAATACAAAGATGGATATTCCGATATTGAAGATGAACAGAAATACGACTGTACCCAATCGGCTCATGGTCTTTGTGACACTTAAATTGTCATTGTCCTTATCTTCAATTTCCTCAATCACAACGTCCTCTCTGTCGTCTGTATCTGGACTTGCCGATAACAGGCTTTCCACACGGTCAGCACCAAGTGTTTCTACATCTGATTCTCCATACTGTAAGAGCAGCCACGGTTGTTTTACCTGTATGGAAAACAGGCTGTCCCTTATCAAATCCACGCTGTCTTTGCCTTTGCTGTTGGAATCGGGCAGCACGATTTTTGTACTGAGTGACAAAGCAGAGCTGCTTATATCTGCGGAAAAGTCGTTGATTTTGCTGATATAGTTTGGAGCGTAGGCAATAAAGGACGCTGACAGGATAAATACCACAAGAAAATTGATTACCGCATGAACCGCTTTTGTGGTTTCCCTCTTGATAAGTCCTGTATAAGCTACATAGATACCCATTACCAGAATGAGAATGAGCAGGAATCCCACATAAAATCCCTCACTGGAAAAGCCGCCGGAAGTAACGCCAGCTAATGTCTGAATGTTCTTTCCGATTGAGCTTGCGGTATCAGAGATAAAGTCCAGCTTGTAGGCTTCCTGCACCACATAGCCTGTCGCATTGGAGATATAAAGGCTCACCGTCCAGACAAAGTTTGTGATAGCGTACAAGCCATACTGAATACTTTTCCCGATTCCATCAAGCCAGTTCCACGGTAGCCAATCCCAACTTGAATCCACATAGAAATCAAGCTGATAATTCTCTAGGGGATATTGAGAGTAAGCGTTGCTGTCGCTCACCGTATTATCCACCAGTCCAGCCGCATGAGCCACCGTTCCTGTAATAGATAGAAACACCAGCACGCCAAGAATCACCGCAAGAGTAATGAGCAGCCAGCGATTTATCTTTTTCTTACACATAGGCTTCACCTCGTTTCCTCTGTCTGTACTGGCGGTCTGGTGTCAAAGGCATGGAACAGGTCAGCGAATACAGGGTGAATCTGGATAACGCCCACACGCCCGTATAAATCTTGAAACAGGCATTGCCCATTCTCCAAATCCCTAAGCCTTTTCTGGTTGCCCTCGTCCTCCTTATCCACACCGAAAAATTCAAGGGTATTTTTGATTTCCTTTATATCTGTGCTACGAAAGGCAAACTTCAAGCCGATATTGTTCTTCATCTTTTCGTCGTCCACATCACCAGAGTTTTGTGTGACAAAGTAAACAGCGGCGTTCATGGAACGTCCGGCACGAATCAGCTTGTTAGAAAGAGCTTTCCCCTGTGCCACCTGTAAAAACGTCCACGCTTCGTCCAAATCCACCATCTTAAAAATGCTCCTGTCGGAATGGATAAAATCAAGGGCAAAGGTACTGATAACGATAAGCATTGCCACAGAAAGCAGCTCCATTGTGGTGTATTCTTCAAACTTCGTGTCCTTATCCGGCAGAACAAGGTCTGCCACCTGTATGATATTGAGCTGTCGGTCTAAGTTGATGGACTGTTCCACATCACCGTCCGAGAATAAGAGGTGTGCAAAGTCATAGTCGGTCATGCTCTCGATATGGTCTGCGATATTCTCTGCCACAGGAGAACCGTCTTTGCGGAGTTCATCAATGACACGGAGCAGTCCTCTTTTTTTGCCCTGTGTCACAGAACGGATTGCACGCCTTAATACAGGGAACTTCTCACCATCACGGGAAGAAATACCCGTAAGGAATGTAAGAATGTCGATTGCCAGACTTTCAGCGTCCTTTGTTCGCTTCATAATCACATACGGGTCAAGAAGTCCTCTGTTCTTATCTTCACTGGTAAGATTGACTATCTTGATTTCCTGTGCAATGTCGGGTAGTGTTTCCTGCCAGTTGCCACGCTCTGATTTTGGGTCTACAATGACCGCTTTTCCTCCAAACAGTACCGCATAATAGATAATCAGATTGTTGCAGAATGACTTTCCACCGCCAAGTGAACCTAAAAACGCTGCAGCAAGAGCATTAGTGACCGAACCTTTTACGCCCTGTGCCGCAAGGCTAGGCTTCAAGTACACATTTTTTCCTGTGTCAAGGTTGTAACCGATATAGATACCGTCCGTTTCCCCAAGCTGCTGTGTTGCACCAAACCCAAGTCCAGCCAGAAAATCCGAAGTCACATACTGGATATAATCATTGATATAACGCCTGCTGGACGGAATAAATTCGCCATGTAACCCCAACATATCACCGAATGGGCGAACCAGCTTCACATTCAAATCGTCGTAGAAGTCTTTGACTTCATCACAGCGTCTTTTCAACTCGTCCAGAGAATCCGCAGCCACACGGATAACGTAAGACAGCTTATACATGGATTCTTTGGATTGGTCTAAGTTCGTTTCCAGCTCATTCACCGAATCCAGAGCGTCCATGACGTTACTTCCTGTTTCGTTGTTGGATTCCCACGCATGGTTATCTAAATCTTTCAGTTCTTTCTTTTTATTCCTAACCGTCGTCAAAGCCTTTTTATTAGTGACGATTTCCACATTCATAGAAGTGGAAACAGGGAATGTAAATTGCTGCTGTTGATAGTAGAAGATTTCCGAAGATGGAAAATCCAGCTCACCCACGATATTGTTAATCGTGAAGTAGGCAACATACGTTGTCTGATCTTCACGCTCAATCTTTAGGTATCGCTGATTTTCGGTTATCTGACAGCGTGTAGGTCGGATAAGGTCATATCGTTTTATCAGTGTTTCACGCTTCAATTTCTTCACTGGCAACTCATAGGAATAGTCACTGTAAGCAACGCCCGTATTCCCGTAGATATGTTCCAAGAGATAGCCGAAGTCGTTCTTATCCAGCCTGCGGAACTGAAAACGACGTGAGATTTTGCTTTCCAAGAGCTTTTCCATCTTTAGGAAACGGTTGATTTCATCATTGCTCATAGATACAAAATCGCCCATCAGCTTGTGATTGACTTCATAGATAAAATCGGCAAAAGTCATAGCTGCCGATTTTCGCATACCTTTGAAACTGATTTCTTCCTCATTGACTAATAACTTGAAGCCAAGAAAAAAGCGGTAGTCAATCTGATTTTCCCCAATCATTTCAACCAACGCTTCGGTCTGTTCATCTACCTTTTTACAGGCAATCTCTTTTAACCTGCCTGTGATTCCTTTTTTGGAGCGTTCCTGCACCGCACGCAAGCTGTCCTCTGTGGCAATCTGTAGGGCATGGATTTTTCCGTCACGGTTCTGGGCGATTAGCTGACGGAAGTTGTCATGCATCATGTACTTTTCCTCTGGTGACAGAAACGAATAATTGTAAGGTGTCAGCTCATAGTAGGCGAAACACTCACCGTCATGGTTGAACACCAGATTGTTTTCTATATACTTAATCGGGAACATACATCACACTCCTAACTGTCGTAATAACGGGATTAAATCTTTCCTTTTTCAGTTTGATGGCTTTTCCTGCATAGGTCACTTTTGGACGGAGTAAAAATGAAATACAAGATTTTAAGAATCCCAACGGTTTCTTTCCATCAAAGGTTTTTTGTGACACAAACCAAGTGAACGCTACAGGGATTCCAAAGTATTTAAGAAACGCCCCGTCAATCATGTTCAAGGGCGGCAGCTCCCCAAATAGAATCACCACGAACAGCGACAGGACAAACCAAGCCATCTGGCTGAATGTGAGAGGGAACGGGAGCTGAAAGTCGTTGATTGCATAAATGACTTTTTCCACGCTCCATATGCTTGTATAGCTTTTGATTTTCTTCATTTTTCACAGCTCCTTTCTTTGAAGATTTTTCTTTACATGGAAACAGCAGCCTATATTTCAAGGCTGCTGCAAAAAAATAACCAGTGTCATTTCACTGGTAAATAGTAAAATATTCAGTTGTCATTGTTAATACGGACATTCAAACACGCCATGATTGGTGACGACAAAACGCCCCTCCAAATCAAGGTCACGCCCATAGGCTTCATAGTCTATGTAGCTTCTTATCCTGTCTGGTATCTCACCCAGACTTTGACATTCATCTATGAAGTAATAGGCAACGTCTGTCATATCGTCACAATCGGGATAATGGATAATCTCGTCTGCGTGTTCGCACAATTCATCTATGCTGCTGAAACAGCAGAGAAGTTCTGATAATTCGTCCTGTATGTCCTCTGGTAAGTCCTCCACCATTTCACAAAGGCGGTTGACTTCCTCAATGGGTGTGTACTCGTCAATCTCAAAGGGCAGCTCATAATCATGGATTGCGTATTCCTCGTATTCGTCATTCAAGCCGATACGTTCCGCCATCTCGTCATAATCAATGGGTGGCGTGAACCATGCACCCACAAGCTCACCCTCATTGTATTTACCAAGATTCGCAATATAAACCTGCATTTCTTCGATACTACATCACCCCTTTACTGGTAACGGAATACGCCGCTGGTTGTGAAAAGGTATCTGTCGTCCATTTCCAACTCACTACCATAGGAATGATAATCTATGTGCTTTTGCAGTTCGTGAGGAATCTCACCGAAAACATATTCCTCACAGATAAGGTATTCTGCCAGAGCCGCACCGTCACCCACATCATAGTAGCGTATCTCGTCCTTGTGGTCGATAAATTCCTCGAAACTAGAAAACCATTTCTGCTGAATGGCTTTCATTTCATTGCCGACAGGCGTACCCTCCATTTCAAGCACCATGCGGCAGTTAGCGTTGATTTCCCAAAGCGGCATATCGCTGTGAATATCAAAAGGCAGCTCGTAGTCCGCAATCTCTATCTGTTCTTCGTTTTCAACGCCTAATTTTTCTTTGACTTCCTCAAAGTCCACAGGGCAGTTGAACCAGTCACCAGAATAACCGTCGTCCTCATCATGGTAAGGTTTTGTATTGTTTAAAAGGTAGATTCGCATTTCATACAAGGCTTATCACTTCCTTTCCTCATTTCCAGTATTCCCATTATAACAGCATAATCTACACCAAACACATAATGAGAAAATTTTTCTAATTGTTCTTTTGGATAATCCAGTGATGAAAGTTGCTTCATAGTTTTCCATACCGCACGTTTGCGATAAGGCAGGTCGGAAATATTTTCACAGTCTGTCAGCTCTTTCATATCCTCAAAAATATCTGATTTCATGTTGTCCTCCAATCTTAAAATTTTGCATGAAAAAAGCAGTTAACTCAAAAGAATTAACTGCTTTTCAACTATACTATGATAATTCAATACCTACCTGTTGTAAGATTAAAGTAAGCTCTTTTCGCTTTTCTGGGTCTGCTGTTCTAACTAAAGTATATCCTTCATTTTGAATTTTTCGTAATGTTTCAAGCGTAATATCTGCTCTAACATTTAATTTATTTAAAGTATCATCAGACATAGGAACTTTACGAAGACACCACCAGAAAGGTAAATCTAATTTGCTCTTTGCATATTTTATGGTATTCACAAAGTATGTATCCTTATTATAATAATTAACATAAGGGTTATCTTCCAAAAGATGTATTTCCATATTTTCATAAAAATCATCTAAATGCTTCTCAACTAAAATCTTTTCAAGTATTTCAGGTGGAATTTTACTTAAATACTCTGTTGTCATACCAGTATTCAAAATATTTAAAGATGTGTAATAATATTTTTTGTCTGCGGCGAGAACAATACTTAATGCTACACTCTTAGCTTCAAATGCGTCAAAATATACATTGACATTAACATTATTGTATAAATAATGATATTTCAAGCAAGTAGCTTTTGTTTTCCGAGGAATACGATTATATCTATTTACCAAATATAATTTTGTACTTTCTTTCACAGATAACACTCCTTTCGTACTTTACTTTAAATTATATCATTTTTACATTATAAATACAATTTAAGCACCGATAATCTTATTGAATAACTGCAACAGTACGTCTTTCACGCCAGTGGCATTGAACACCAAGCCGACAGCGATTAAGGCAATCACCAAGAATCCGATAAGTTTGGAAAACTCACGTTTGAATCCGAGATACACACCGATAACTGCAATCGCCGTGAGTACCAAGCTCTGTGCGTTGGATAAAAACCAGTTGTATAAGTTCTGTCCAAAATTCATTATTTTCTGCTCCTTTCCATCATTTCAATTTCTCTGTCTGCGGCTTTACCAGCCTGTATCAGACACATAGTAACTACTCCGATACCAGCACCAAGCGATACCAGAAATAAATCAAATAAGATATGCTTCATGTTGTCATTCCTCCGTTTCTGTAATCATTTCCTCCGTAGAGGTTGTCTGCTGCTCAATCAATTTTTTGTGACGCTCCGTGAGCTTCGCATGGTCTAAAATGTCTTTGAGATAAGTCGTGCCATTGGCACTGTCAATCTTCTGTAAGACTTTCCAAGTAGGAGCTACCTGTCTGCTTATCCAGTTCAGCGTCTTTGTGAGCGTATAAGGCTCTGGTTTGGTCGTCAGCTTCAAACGCCCACGATCAGAGCCGATAAAGTACGCCCATTTCTCATTGGTCTGCCATTCGCTGCGTCTTTTCTCCACCTCCTTGTCAGCGAACCGCATATAACGGTTGATAATGTCAAAAGCGGTACGCTCTGCATCATGGTAGGTCAGCAGGTCACGCACCGCATAATAGGCTCGCTCATTTTTTAGCCGGATTTCAAAACGGTTCTTGATTTTCGTATCTTCAATCGGAATATCGTATTTCACATACTGCTCATAGTCCTTTTCATAGATACAGAAATAAACCTCCGATTTGAGCGAACCGATATAAAGCGTATTTCCCATCCCGTATCTGTCCTGTTCATTGCTTCTCACCAGCTCACCGCTGCGGTAGCTCTTGAAGCTGCGGAATACGGAAATACATTCTTCATGGTTGCATTTCTCTGTCAGCTCTGGAATATTCAAGATTCCTGCCATATCGTTGATGGCAAGGTCAAGACGCTTCATCACACCTCCCTCTATCAGAGCGTCCATGAGAAAGTCATACCAGCTCCTATGCTGTGCCAGCAGGTAACTTTCCATTTGCCGACAGCCTTTGCCTTTCAGCTCTAACAATGTTCCTTTTTTCTCATCGGGTGAAGTCAGCACGAACACATCACCCAAGACATAATGTTCCGCATAGGAGTAGAACCCGTAATCCTCATGTATCATCACATCAAGCCTTAATTTGAGAATATCTTCAACCACATGCTTAACGTCTTGTGTGGGGAATCGGATTCTGACGTAATCCAAGACCATTTCCAGCGGATTTTCTGGATTCAGTTTATCCAGAGCGTCCGTGAGTTTCACCTTGATTTCTTCCGTCAAGGCTACTTTTCCAGATTCAAGCCTGCTGATGTATTCACGACTGACACCAGCCATGACCGCAAGTTGATTCTGGGAAACGCCGTACTGCGTCCGTTGTTCTTTGAGTTTGTTTATCCAGTCGGTATCATTCAGTAAAAATCCCTCCAATCGAAAAAGGAATGTGACATTTACCGATTTTATCACACTCCCTTGAATATTTGAAAAGTCCACTGTTTCAGCGGCTTTTCTGATATTAAATTGACTGTTTCCAGTTGATTTGTGCCCCCCTGTTAGATAACGGGGGCGAATGGTTGGTGTGGCAAGCCACACCAACACAGGCTAGTCCGTACCTGCGGCTTTCGCTTCGCACGCTGCCTGTCCGTCCTGCCTGTTTTGTGACAATCTTCCTATTTCTTTTAGAAAATCGTGTCCTTTTGGTACAAGGGGAGTGTAAAATTCAGATATGACACTCATTCCCGTATCGACATAGCCACGTCCTTTTATCTGCTTCAAGAAAAAGTCCTTGTCTACCTCACCAAACATCATACTGTAACCAAGCTCTGACATACGCCCAAGAGCAACACGGAAATTGAACTGGTCACGTATTCCATCACCGAGATATTTTGCGTCTGGACGCTGACAGGCAAGTATTAGAAAATATCCTGCCTGTCGTCCGAGCATGACTATCTGTTTGATCTTATTCAGCACAGCAGCGTTTTCCTTTGTCGTCAGCATTTCCATAAACGCCACATATTCATCAAAGATTAAAAAGTGCGGAGCAAGACCGAGATAGGCATAGTTTTCACCTGTCTTGTAGTTTTCCATGAGCTTCATAGCTTCACTTCTTGCCATCATACCGTCATAGAATCTATCAATACAGGCTGTTATATCTTCTTTTTTGTAATAGACTTCTGGCATGGCGACGGATAAATCCGCAAGGTCAGCGTTCTTCGGGTCTAACACATACATGACCGCATTGCAGCGGAGCAGAGCTTCAATGATAGTGAGGATAAAATAAGTTTTTCCTCCGCCAGTACCGCCAGCAATGAGCATATGTGGGAGTTTGTCATATTCCCACCATACATTTTTCATTAGACGCAAACTGCCATTTTCAGCCTGTACATCGTCAATGGTAATACGGTTTGCAATCGTGTCATAAAGCAGCACATATTCAACGTAGCTGTCCTTTAGCTCTTTTGACACCAATTCGCAGTATAAGCCTGTTTCCAGTTTCTTTTCCAAGTGTAAAAGCTGGTCTTGATATTTCCCCAATGTAATTTCTGTACGGATATACAATAGTCCGTTATCCATACGGTAATACAGTTTTGGAAAATAGGTGATTTTTTCTTTTTTGCTTGTTGCTGGTAAATCCTTAAAAAATCCACTGTCCTGTGTGGTTTCCGATTCATACCAGCCATTTTCAAGTATCATCTTTGCCAGCTTTTGACGGTGAAATAGCTGTTTTACTCTGTCATGCTGGAATCTTCGGTACAAAAAGGCAGCTATCACACAGACCAGAGCCGCTACAATGATTGTAACTATCATGTATTGCGTGATGATAAGATGGACGCTGCCATTTTGCATAAAATGAACCAATTCCCACTCCGTTGTTACGATTGATTTTAGATTCAGCAGTATAGTTACAACTAAAAACAGTAGGAACAATGAACCAGCAGAAAATCGAAAAACCAGCGATTTGTCGCTGGCTCTAATACGCTTTCCTATATTTTTACTAAATACCATAAGTCCTCCTTTCTAGACATTAAACAAGCGGTCAATTTATAATCAACCGCTTTTAAGTATTTAAAATATGAATGGCGATGGATTGATGATTGCATTCAAAGATTTTAACAGTTTTTCTATGTACGGAAACAATGTCATATCATCAAAAGAAACTAATTTTTGAATTTCATCTTCTAAGACAAGTTCCATTTGCACATCTCGTATATCTGATGGATATTCACTACCACTGATATTAATAGAAAATGCCTTTCCGCCTCTTATTCTTTCAATTTCTTTGTATGTTGGTTTTCCTTTATGCTTAATAAAATTATAGACAGAACGAATATCAGATTGTGAAAAATCTTTCCAAAAACTGATAATCAAATCTATTACTTCACTAAATTCTGGAGCCATTTTCTTCAAATAATCAAATGGATTCCCCTCTGCATGAGGTGTACTTACCCCGTTTTCTGTTTTTCGCAATAGTTTATATGCTTCTTCTATAGGTGTCATACCCGATATTTCTGTTGCATTAATTATATTGTTGTTAGAATCAAATTTATATAAAATATATTCAGCAGATACATAAGTAATCGTCCAAGACAAGTCAACTAAAATATTGTAGTTTATCAATGCAGTTTCATATAGGTCGGATTTAAACTTATATTCTATTGCCTTTTGAATTTCTCCATCTTCCACAGGATTAAACCAATAGTCCCAATTCGTTTCAAATGTTTTTCTGATAAATAATCTAGCACTACAGTAACGTTCAAATATTTCATCCCACTTTGACAGAAAATAAATATCTTGATTTGTAGGTAACGATGAACCAACTAATTGAAACTTTTTATTACTGTTTCTTTGAATAGATGTAAATATATCTGTTTTAAAAATATCATCCATACAATTAACCTCATTTCCTTGTTTTATCATTATAGAAATTATAACTTTACCCCGTGCTATAATCAATCAAAAATGGTGAAACTTTTACTTTTTATGCTGTGGTTGTTGGTTTTGATTCTGCGGATTTCCTGCTGGCTGACCGTTCTTATTCTTTAAGACAATATCATCTGCCTTGATATACCAGTCAACGTCTGCTCCTTGAAATGTAGCTGTTGCCACAGTGTCAGCAATCGGGTTGATGATTTCTACCTCTGCGTTGTAGTCAAATTCCTTTAACGGAACAGCAGCAGGAATACTTACTTGTATCATGCGACCCTGTTCTTTACACTTCAAATCATAGGTACGTTCTTTGATTTCTTCAGAAACCGTACCGTCCTCATTCTGGATATGTACCTCACGACGCAACGCCGAGAACTTCAATACTCCGAAAGTTTTTTCTTTGTCGATAATAATACCGTTTGCTAATCTCATAATCTCTTTTTCTCCTTACGCTTTTACCATATCGTCAGCCGACAAGATATAGTTTGTGAATCCTCTAGTACCGATTTTGTAACCCTCTGCGGTGATTTTGGGATTGATAAGTTTTACCTTTTCCTCTGATTCAAAATTCTTTTCACCAGCAGAAGCAGGCAGAACTACAATAACATCATCTGCTCTCTGTATATCTGAATAAAGGTTGAAGCTACGGGAAACTACCGTCATGCGTCCGTTGATCCTACGCTGTTCAACCTTATTCTCACCTGCAAATTCCAAATTCCCAAATGTTTTTTCCATGTTTGGGATAACGTGTTTTAATTCCATAAATATATTTACCTCTTTTCTTTCTATATTTTTTGATTGATAGTGTCATTCTGCTGTCTGGATAGTATCTGTCTGCCTGTAAATTATCAAGGGCGTTGCGTTATGCTTCGCACCCTTGACAATCCCCATTCAGAAAGATAAATGTTAATCAAGCAGAAGTAAGTTAAGTTATCAGCCACAGACTGATTTCTTTATGACAGGCGGTGAACGGGGAATAGCTCTCATAAGTTGACACCTCCTGTATTATTTAGATTTCTTTACTCTGTGAAATCTCTTATACCCTGCAAAGATAAGAACAGCAGCAGAAATTCCCATCATAGCAAACAGTGTTACAAATGGTGTATTATCACCAGTCTTAGGTGAATCACTTGTTTTATTTGGTGTGCTAGGTTCATCTGGTGTGGTAGGGGATTCAGGTTTTTCTTTGATTGTCACAGTCTGCCCCTCGTCCTTGATGTCCTTATGTTCCGCTACTTTGATAGGATTTTCTGGATTTGTCACGTCGTATAATTCTTCAAAAGTGACAAGCTCTTTACCGCCTAGCTCACTGGCATTGAATGTAAATTCAATCTGAACTTCCATTTTTGTGTCCGCAGCAGTGAAAGTAAGGTCATTTTCTACATGTTTACCATTCACAAGAAGCTCTGCGTTTTCAGATTTTACCATTTCCCAACCTTTGAGTTGATATTTTGTACCTTTTTCAAGACCATCTAACGTGACGGTATCAATAATGGTTACGTTTTTGCCAGCTTCAATCGTCTTTTTCCCTGTCGCCTTATCAGTAGCGGTTGTATGCATTTTGATGATACGTTCCGTGATTGTCACAGTTTGTCCGTCGTCCTCAATATCTTTATGTTCTGCTACCTTTGTAGGCTCATCTGGATTGGTAAGGTCGTATAATTCTTCAAAAGTGACAAGCTCTTTACCAGCAAGCTCGCTGGCGTTGAAAGTAAAAGCAATTTCAACTTTCATTTTGGAATCTTCTGCCTTGAAAGTAAGGTCGTTTTCCACACGTTTACCATTGATAATAAGCTCTGCGTTTTCAGATTTTACCATTTCCCAACCTTTGAGCTGGTATTCTGTACCTTTTTCAAGACCATCTAAGGTAACGGTATCAATGATAGTCACTTCTTTACCAGCAACAATCATTTTTTCATCTGTAACCTTGTCGGTAGCTGTGGTATGAATGGTAATGATTCTTTCTTTGATGGACACTGTCTGTCCGTCGTCCTCAATATCCTTGTGTTCTGCTACTTTGATAGGCTCGTCTGGATTGGATAAATCGTACAATTCCTCAAATGTCACAAGCTCTTTGCCGCCAAGAGCAGAAGCATTGAACGTATAGGAAACCTCAACTTCCATTTCTGATTTTTTTGCTGTGAATGTATAGTCGCTTTCCACAGGTTCACCATCAATAAAAAGCTGTGCATTTTCAGATTTTACCATCTGCCAGCCTTTGAGCTGATATTTTGTACCTTTTTTCAAACCATCTAAAGTGACTGTATCAACGATAGTGACGCTTTTACCAGCAATGATTGATTTTTCGCCTGTTACCTTGTCGGTGGCAGTAGTATGGATAGAAATTTCGGGTTCATAATCATCTGTCAAAGTACCTAAGTCAATGACTGTTTTATTTCTTGAAACCACTACATCAAAAATAGGAATCAGTGTCATTCCCTTATTGGAATCACAGCGTAATTCTTCAATTTCGTAAGTATCGTAGAGCAAAGCACCTTTGCTATCGTCTGGTGTGGAAGTACCGAACCAGATACCGTCCTCACTGGATTTACCAGCATTGGTATTCTGTTTATGAGATACCCAGTCAGCAGCAGTAGAGAACTGACCGTTTTTATCTGTCACAATGATATGGCTTTCACCAGTCGTCTTGCTTGTGATCCTAAAGGGAACATTCGCAAGTCGCTTGTGCGTACCGTCGCCGATTTTTACACCCTCCAAATCACCACGTTTAATCTGGTTATAGACAGAATGTGATTCATCAGTTAAATCAATGATTTTTCCATTCTCTGTAATTTCAAATTCAATCGGTTTCGCACCGTCAGTCAAATATCCCTCTGGAGCTTTGCTTTCTTCTATACGGTATTTTCCATAAGGTAAAGTATCTGCGGTAGTGGTAGCGATACCGTCAACACCTGTATGGATTGTTTTGATTACTTCATTTTTGTTGTGTAGCTTGCCATCTACCAAAACAGCATTATCATTTAATGAAGTGATTTCAAAAGCAGTATCTTTCAATGTTGCACCGCCTTGTGCTTTCGTATTTTTTGTTTCAAGGTCACGTTTTTGGATTTTGACACCGCCACGAATCACCTTATCTGATACGGAATACTGGTTGCTGCCGCTTAATGCTGCAAGCTCACCATTTTCAGTAATCTGTGCCACATACACGCCTTTTATCTGTTCAGAACTTCCAGCGGTTTGCAGATAAGCACCCTCTAATAAGTAACCGTTTGGAGCTGTTTTTTCCTCAACGGTAATCGTACCAATCGGTAAACAGATAGTACCGTTCTGTGTGTAGAAACTGTCACCAGATACCTTATAGGAATCTGCTAATCTTGTGATATAGTGAATAGTGTTATTACTGGCTTTTTCTGCTTTTGTCTTTGTTGTCCATGTGCGTGTTGGTTTTGATGGAAGATTATCTTTTGTGTAATATCCGTCATAATATTTCCAGACGAACTCCGCACCCTCCAAAGAAGCGTTACCCTGTGCAGACGCTTTTCCTGTTTCCATATCAATCTTGAAAAGCTTAATCAAAGTGTCCGTAACTTTTGGAGTATCGCTTACTTTTAAAGTAGCAGTTTCACCAACTTTTACCGTAAGGGTATAGGTATTCTTATCTAACTGGAATCCTTTGGGAGCCTTTGTTTCTTTGACATAATATGTTGCTGCTCTCAACTCCACAATATCAGTATTTCCGTTTCCATCTGTTGTAAGTGTGGCAACAGACTTCGTGCAGCCTTTATCAGAATAGACACTATAAGTCGCACCAGCGAGGGAATAACAGTCATTCCCATTTGTAACTGCTGTATTACTGGAAGATTTCTGAATCTTTCCATTACCAACAGCCAGCTTTGCCCAGAACTGCCCTAAGTCCTGTCCGTCACCAACATAGATATAACCGCCGCAATCGTATCTGTTTTTATTTTTCTTTACAAAGTCTTTTGCGTTCTCATAGACTTCTGACTGGATTTTTTCTGATACTTCATCATAGGCAGCTCGTACATTGTTGTACCCCCACCCTAAATGAACGCTCAATCTTCGCCAGACAATACACTGTTCCAACAAGTACACCTGTTTATCGGTAAGGCTTGTATGCTTTTTGGCGTACTGTTTGACGTATTCTAACGATAAGGCAACGTCTGTAATCTGGTCGTCGCTCATTCTGTCTTTAGCGTCAATACGGTTTTTATATCCCGATTGGAAGTCGACGTTAATATCTATACAATAGGCAGTCTGACCGTCTGCGGTCATTATGCTTTCTTCAAAGCTCTTGACTTCCGAACCGCCATTGTCAATCTTGACGATTGTTCCTGCTTTTCCGTCCGTCGTCGTGTAGACGGAATCCGCAGCATGAACCTGTGTGACAGGTAATGTAGTAAATACGGTTGCAAGGGTGAGAACACCTGTAAACAATCGTTTTAATATCTTATTCATAATATTTGATTCTCCTTTCGATTTTGGGTAAAAAAATAGACGCTCATTTCTGAACGTCTTAACTGTTGAAACCATTAGAACTATGCAGGATAGTTTATTTCATCTTCATTTTTTCTATATTTTGTTCTTATGCAACCGTAGCAGAAAAAACTTGTCCTACACATAATAATGTATTTTCAAGGCTTTCCAGCTATGTTGTTCTTACGAGGTCGCAGCAGAGCAAAAAGCCCGTGCCACCTATGACAATATTCTCCGTGTGGTACGCAACATCCCTGAGATTGCAGATCCCATCCGATTTCTCCGTGCAAGAGAAGTGGTTCATTTTCAGAGATTCGGTGAAGCCCTTCGAAGTGTTCAGGAACAGCTTGACTCCAAAAACTTCTACGCCTTCAACCCGTCCTTTGACATGCCCTGCGAGGCTTCCTGCAAAAAATGCTGATAAAAATCCCCCGGTCGTTACGGCCGGGGAATCACTTAAAATTTACTCAATAATATATGCGTTGACAATTTCTCCATAATATGCAATATGTACATCCCGATTAGAGCCTGTAAAAGAGCTCTCTACATTCTGAGGATAAAATTTTTCTACAGTTTCTTTTTCCATTGCATTAATATCCTGCTTCTGTTTGTAGACAATCCTGCACTCCAATGTAAGAGGAAGCTCTTTAATTCCTGGAACGGAAATGCTTTCCGGCTCTTCCAGAGTCAGGCCAAGTTCTTTGAGCTTGTTCACGTCACGTCCGGATTTTGAACCGCAAAAACCAAGAGCTTTTTTCTGGCTGTCATCAAGGGGTATATTTACTGTAAATTCTCCATTCTGTTCCAGAAGCTCTCTTGTAAATCTTCCCTCTCTGATCACAGTAATAAAAACAGGTTTTCCCCATTCAATTCCAAGCATTCCCCAGGAAATTGTCATGGAATTTACCCTCTCATCTGATTTTGATGTAATCAGAACGCCTGATTTTACACCATTTAAAATCTGTCCTGTATACTCAAATACATCAATCTTTTTTTTCATTTCCTGAATCCTCCGTTTCATTTTGGTAGTGTCAAAAACTATCTGTTTTTATTGTTCTAAAATCCTTTAAAACCTTG
>ENA-ORTP01001879-ORTP01001879.1-human-gut-metagenome-genome-assembly--contig:-NODE-1879-length-19367-cov-2.966031_pt1 | contig 19367 bp, 11 predicted proteins | sample MGYA00241913_ERZ509190 | MGnify/ENA primary metagenome ERZ509190 (study PRJEB26280, sample SAMEA2338839) | human gut metagenome | biome: human gut; feature: human-associated habitat; material: faeces...
GACAATGATAACCGCCATTTTTGCATCGCCCGCTCCGGGGCCGAGGGCCCGCGGGCCGAGGCCGCCGGGGAGGCCGCGGCCGCCTCCACCGCGCCCCCGCCGGCGCTCGTCGAGGCCGAGAACAGGCAGGTCAGGTTCCTGGCCGCCCGGATATCGGAGGCCCTCGACGAGGCCGGGGCCCTCGAGGCCGAGACGGCGGCGCTGCTCGAGGGCGACGAGACCTACGCGTGCCTGCTCACCGTGCCCGGCATCGGCCCGAGGACCGCGGCGCAGCTCGCGGTGTCGGTCGACATCGGGAGGTTCCCGGACCACGACCACCTGGCCTCGTACTGCGGCATAGCCCCGAGGGTGAGGAGCTCCGGCACGTCGGTGAGGTCGGTCAGGGCATCCAGGCGCGGCGACGCGAGGCTCAAGTCCCTGCTGATCTTCTCGTGCAACAGCCTGGTGAGGTCCTCGGGGCGCTACGGCGAGTACTACCGGGCCTGCAGGGCACGGGGCATGGGGCACGGGCGGGCGCTCAAGGCCGTCGCGAGGAAGCGGCTCAGGGCGATATACGCCGTGATGCGCGACCGGGTGCCCTACCGGGAGTAACCCCGACGGTTGACAAAACTATAGGAACACCCAATGACTAGTCATTTTTTGTCTAGTCGTTGGGGACACTCTTTGCGAGCGATTTGCTCGTTTGTCGACGTACGGGTGTTTATTTGTCGACTTCTTGGGCTGTGGTCACCTGTTGTTTCTGTGGTGGCTGTGGGTATCTGGCTCAAAAGGGCGGGTTGGCCGTCTATGTTTACCTGCGGTTTTGTTGCGGTGCGTATTTTCGGTCAAGCTTTTCGTCAAGTGTTTGGTCAGCATCTGGTTTGCAGCCGGAGGCCTATTTTGCCCGCGCTGGTCGTGGCCGACCACCCTCCTCGTAAGCTCAAATTGAGGTCTATCAGTTTGAGGAGGATGCCATGACTGACCACGCTTTAGACCGAGCGCAGCTAGCCGAAGCCGTCGGCAACGATATTGCCGACATAGCCCATTTTTGGATGCTGCGGAAGTTCCAGTTTTTGGAGCCGGCGCGCGAACAGTTCGAGATCATTGTCGACCCGTGGCTCAGCTATTGCACCGAGCCTTCGCAAAACGAAATCATGGCCTACAACATGGCGTTTACCGATTGGCTGCTCTTCGAGCGCTCCTATCGCCATGGCAAGACGCTGCTCGAGCTGTATGTTGACGAGCCGCCGGCATCGCTTTCGCCTGCCTCGCTCAAGCGGCTCGAGCAGGTACGCGACACGCAGTATTTCTCGCGCTTTGGCATTTTGGACAAGGATCCTGCGAACGGCATAGTTGCGCTGAAGGATACGCGCACCGACCGTCGCTTTGATGTCTACGACCCGCATATCGTGCAAAAGGAGCATTGGAGCGACGGCGCGATTGCGGTGCGCCTCGCTTGCGTCGACGATGTCTGGCTGACGGCGGGACAGCTCTATCTGTACGACATCGCGCGCCTGAGTGACACGGCAGTCGATGGGCCGGGTGCGGTGCATCCGGAGGACCTGCAGGATGGCTTTGACACCTCGTGCATCAGCTTCTTTTTGCGCCTGGTCCGCGACATCATGGGCGCCCAGGGGCGCTACGTAAAGTCCCTCAACATCTACGAACAAGAATGGGAGTAGGGGATGTGACTGGTGTCGCCCTACAGCCCTGACTTTGTCTCAATCTGTAACGTTTAGCGGCTGTTTGAGCCCGTAACTGTTACAGATTGAGACGGAAGGTTGGCGGCTGTCGAAAGATCTTGTTCTGTAACAACTAGAGGCTCAAAGACTGTCTTCCTGTTACAGATCAAGACATTTGTCAGCGGAGGCAACGGTGACGATGGTCCATTTGTCTGACGTGGTGGTGACGAAAGTGTCTAATACCGTTCTCAAACACAAACATGCGACTCGCAACACGTTGGCGCGGAATAGAATGCTCGCGCGGCTCACGGAGACGGCCAAGCAAGGTGCGCTGCTCGCAACGCATGACAATACCGAGCTCATGTGGCTGCGACGCCATGTTGGAACCGACGATATCGCGGAGCCCGAGCCGTACCTGTTCTGTTTTCAGCATGATTGGGATGCATTGACGCCGGCGGAGCGAGCGCTGAGGACTATCAAAGGGCTTGCGGAATTTCATCCCGATTGGGCGTTTTGGGGCTATGACGCGGCGCTTTTGTGGGGTCTGGAGGTGCCGAATGATCTGCTCGGGCCGCGCTTTCTTGTTAAGACGGGTTGTTCGGTGACGTTGAGCGGCGGGTGCAGGTTGTTGCGTCCGCAGATGGCGGGCGTGCTCGAGCGTGTTGATGGCGTGCGGGTGACGTCGTTTTGGCGCACGGTGGAGGATTGCTTACTGCGTGCGCCGTTCTCCTACGGGTTGGCGATTGCCGATTCTGCACTGCGGGCGAAAGGCGTATCACGTTGGGATTTGTGCGAGCGCCTCCGCGCCGATTGCGAGGGCAGGCGAGGGTATCGCAGGGCACAGGTGATTGCGTCGTATGCGGACGGGCTGTCCGAAAACGGCGGCGAGTCTCGGTTCCGAGCGTTCTTTATTGCGTACGGCTTTCCAGTTCCGGAGCTGCAGGTGGAGTTTCGCGACCCGCTCGATTCGAGCCAGGTGTTTCGCGTCGACTATTTTTGGCGGCTCGAGAACGGGACGTGTGTCATCGGCGAGCTCGACGGGAAGGGAAAGTATACCCTGCAGGATGGTGGGGATCGGGGGTCGGTCGACCCATTCGTGGCAGAACGTCAGCGAGAGTCTCATCTGACGATGCTCGGGCACAAGGTGCTTCGGTTTACGTTTGATGAACTCAAGAACCCGGGGAAGCTGGCTGAAAAGATGAGACTGGCGGGAATTCAACAGCGGGCCGATCTGGCTGAGGAATGGAGACGCCAGTGGTATGGGCGCTGAGAGGTTTTGTCTCGATCTGTAACGTTTAGAAGTTGTTTGAGTTCGTAATTGTTACAGATCGAGACAAACCGGTGAAACGTCGACCGAATGTCTTGATCTGTAACATCAAGGGGCCCAATAACCCTGTACCTGTTACAGATCGAGACATTCCCCTGATGTTGCTGGGGTGGGGCTGCAACGTATTCCGTCCCCCCCACATCCCCTCTTCCCTCCGTTAACCGATATGTCCGCAGCAATCCTGCCGCGCTGGATAATAATGGACAGATGTTCAAGTTTTCTGAGGGGGAGGAGCTCGATATGGCGTCTGCCGATCGTTCCACGTTGTTTATCAATGCGACCGTCCTGGATGGCTCGAAACATATGGAGCCGCAGCCCGATATGGCCGTGGCCGTTGAGCGCGGTGTCATCACGTGGATGGGGCCGAGTGCTGTGGCGCAGGCGCCTACGGGTGCCGAGGTTATCGACCTGGCAGGTGCGTATCTCATGCCCGGTCTCATCAATATGCACGTGCACCTGTGCGGCTCGGGCAAGCCTGTCTCGGCCGGCGATGCGGGCGCGCTGATGAAGAAGCTCGATAATCCCGTGGGCCGCACCATCGTCCGCCGCATCCTCAAAGGCAGTGCCCAGCAGCAGCTAGCAAGCGGCGTGACCACGGTGCGCGGCGCGGGCGACCCGCTGTTTGCCGATCTGGCCGTGCGCGATGCTATCGATGCCGGCAAGTATCAGGGTCCTCGCCTGGTGGCGCCGGGAACGGGCATCACGGTGCCGGGCGGCCATGGTGCGGGCCTGTTCGCCCAGGTGGCCAACAGTCCCGCCGAGGCAGCCGAACAGGTGCGCGACCTGTATGCGCGTGGTGCCGACGTCATTAAGCTGTTCGTGACGGGCGGCGTGTTCGATGCGACCGAGGTGGGCGAGCCGGGCGTGCTGCGTATGCCAGTGGAGGTTGCCGCGGCGGCATGCAAGGCGGCGCACGATATGGGCCTTCCGGTTATGGCCCATGTCGAGAGTACCGAGGGCGTGAAGGCCGCGCTTGAGGCCGGCGTTGACACGATTGAGCACGGCGCTCCGTTGACACCCGAAATCTTGGAGCTGTACCGTGGCGCCGCGGGCACGCAGCTCGAGGGGCGTGCTCCGAGTGTGACCTGCACTATCAGCCCGGCGCTGCCGTTTGTATTGCTCGACCCGGAAAAGACCCATTCTACCGATACGCAAAAGAAGAACGGCGACATCGTGTGCTCGGGCATCATCGAGAGCGCCCGTGCCGCACTGGAAGCTGGCGTTAAGGTGGGCCTTGGCACGGACTCAAGCTGCCCGTTCGTGACGCAGTATGACATGTGGCGCGAGGTCGCCTATTTTGCCAAGTATGTCGGCGTGAGCAACGCCTTCGCACTGCATACAGCCACGCAGGTCAATGCCGAGCTGCTGGGGCTGGGCGGCGATACTGGCACGATCGAGTGCGGCAAGGCTGCCGATATCCTGGTGACGCGCAAGAACCCGCTCGATGACCTGTGCGCACTGTGTGAGCCGATACACGTGATGTGTCGCGGTGATCTGGTGCGCAAGCTCAAGGTGAAGCGTATTCCCGAGGTGGACGCCGAGCTCGACGCGATTATGGCCATGCCTGCCGAGGCGTTGGCCGAGGAGCTTGCCCGCGATGGCGTGGCGTAAGCGCGCGATATGGCGATGCGACAAAGGGACAATCCTTTTGTCATAATCAGAAAAAGCCGAGGTCCCAGTGCGAGGCCTCGGCTTTTATTTGTCCCATGGTATGGCGGCTATGAGCGCGTCTCCATCTTGGCATGGCACTTGGGGCAGGTGACGCGGATCTTGCCTTTGCCCTTGGGAACGGAGAGCATCTGGCCGCAGTTGGGGCACTTGAGATAGGCCGTGGTCTTGCGGCCCTTCCACATCTTCTTGGCTGTGCGCTTGGCACGTTCAAAGTCTTCCTTGCTAGTACCGGCTGCGCGCGAGGCGTTGGCCGCTGCAGCTCCGCCGCCCAAGCTAGCTACAAACTTGCCCAAGCCGGGTACGTTTGCAGTCGCGGCGACAAAGGCCTCGTTCTCCTTGTGACGTGCGTCGATATTTTTGGACAGGCCGCGCAGCACGCCAATCACGATTACGGCGATGGCAATCCAGCTGAGCCACTGGATGCGGGCTATCGATCCGATCATCGCGATGACGATGCCGGCAAAACCCATCACGATGGTGAGTTCATCGGCACCATTGCGACCCTTCATAAAGTCATTCATGCAAATTGCCTTTCGTTCGATATGCTGCACGCCTTTATACCCGATTTAGAGCAAGGGGGACAGGTTAATCTGCACCAATGTGGTGCAAACATACCTGTCCCCGGAATACCAAGACGGTGCAAAGAAGTCTGTCCCCAATGCCCCAATTACTTGGAGAGCTTGTCGACGACGCGTTCGATTTCGGCGAGCTTGGCGGCTTTGAGGTCTTCGTCGCCCGATTCGGTTGCCGAAGTCACGCAGGCCTCGATATGCGCCTTGAGCACGTCGGCGTTAATGCGCGCGAGGAGCGCCTGTGTTGCCATGAGCTGCGTGGAGATGTCGACGCAGTAACGGTCCTCCTCGACCATTCGCAGGATGCCGTCGATCTGTCCGCGTGCCGTCTTGAGCATACGGGTCACCGATTTATGGTCTGCCATCATGGCGGGTCCTCGTTTCTGGTCGGGGGAGGGGTGCGTTCAGGTCGCTACGCGGCGGTCACAGACAGGGCGTGGAATTTCTCGCCCGCGGCCTCGACAGCGGCGGCGAGTTGCTCGGCGGTTACGGTGTCGGCGCACTCAACCTGGACGGTCTGGGTCTCGTGATCGGCGTCGGCGTCGGTCACGCCGGCCACGTTGAGCAGCGCCGTCTCGACGGTGGCATCGCAGTGGCCGCACATAAGGCCGGAAGTCTTGATCGTGTAACGCATGGGTATTCCTCTCTGTTGTGTCGGCTTTCCCAGGCACCCGACCTTGACCTTCAAACCGTCGCTCGCGTACCAAAGTACGCGTCGCTCCTCTTTCAGGTCAATCTCGGGTACCTGGAAAACCCGTTCTAAATGAACGTAATAGTGATCCTATTTTGCCACTTTAGGCATAAAGGATTTTAAGCGCAGGGCATTGGACACGACGCAGACGCTCGACAGGCTCATCGCCGCGGCGCCAAACATCGGCGAGAGCTGCCACCCAGTGAGCGGGAAGAACACGCCCGCCGCCAGCGGAATGCCGATGCCGTTGTAGAACAGCGCCCAGAACAGGTCCTGCTTGATGTTGCGAATCGTGGCGCGCGACAGCTCAATGGCGCGGGCGACGTCCATGAGGTCGCTGCGCATGAGCACCACATCTGCCCCTTCTTTGGCGATGTCGGCGCCGGTGCCGATGGCAAGGCCCACGTCGGCGCGCGCCAGGGCGGGGGAGTCATTGATGCCGTCGCCCACCATGGCGACCTTGCCGCCCGCATCCTGCAGTTCGCGCACGTGGCGTTCCTTGTCGGCGGGGAGAACGTCGGCGATGACCTGTTCGCTGCTCAGCCCCACGCGGCGGGCGATCGCTTCGGCGGTGACGCGGTTGTCGCCGGTGAGCATGCGCACGTCGACGCCAAGCGAGCGCAGTGCGGCGATGGCCCCGGCGCTCGTCTCCTTGACCTCGTCAGCCACGGCAACGGTGCCGGCAAGCTCGCCGTTCTTGGCAAAGAACAGCGGCGTCTTGCCCTCGGCGGCAAATTGCTCGGCAAGACCCGCGGGCACGGTAACGCCCAACTCGTTCATCAGGCGTACGTTGCCGGCTGCAATGGCGTTTTGCCCCTCGCGCGCCGTAACGCCGCGACCGGGCACGGCGGCAAAGTCCTCGACCATGCGTGCGACGATCCCGCGTGTCTCGCACTCGGCCATAATCGCCTCGGCCAGCGGGTGCTCGCTCGAGCGCTCCAACGCGGCGGCCAGCTTGAGCAGCGCCTTTTCGCTCATGGCGGGCGAGTCGTCGGCGCGCGTGGCTACCACGATATCGGTCACGGCAGGCTTACCGCGGGTGACGGTGCCCGTCTTGTCGAGCACCACGGTGCCCACGCTGCGCAGGTTCTCCAGCGCCTCGGCGCTCTTAAACAGAATGCCCATCTCGGCGCCCTTGCCGGTGCCGACCATAATGGCGACGGGCGTGGCCAGGCCCAGCGCGCACGGGCAGCTGATCACCAGCACAGCGACGGCGGAGGTGAGCGCTTCGTTGACGCTTCCGGTCAGTGCCATCCACACCACGAAGGTCACGGCCGAGATCACGAACACCACGGGCACAAACACGCCGGCGACCTTGTCGGCCAGGCGGGCGATGGGCGCCTTGGTGGCGTTGGCATCCTCGACGAGCTGGATAATCTTGGCGAGCGACGTGTCGGCGCCCACGCGCGTGGCGCGGAAGGTAAACGAGCCCGTGCGGTTGACCGTGGCCGCGTTGACAGTGTCGCCGGCGGTCTTCTCCACGGGAATGGATTCGCCGGTCAGCACACTTTCGTCCACGGCCGAGCTGCCCTCGAGCACCACGCCGTCAACGGGGATGGACTCGCCGGGGCGCACGCGCAGGACCTGGCCGGGAAGGATACTGTCGACGTCCACAGTGGTCTCGGTGCCGTCCTCTGCCACGACGGTCGCGTTCTTGGGTGCTAGGTCGATGAGCGCCTCGATGGCGCCGCCGGTCTTGGACTTGCTGCGCGTCTCGAGGTATTTGCCCACGGTGACCAGCGACAGGATGGTGCCCGCACTCTCAAAATACAGATTGTCCATGCCCGTCATCATGGCCTCGTGGACCTGTCCGGCGGCCAGTTGGTCGGCCATGATAAACATGGCGTAGAGCGACCAGGCGATAGACGCGGTGGCGCCGACGGCGATGAGGGCGTCCATGGTGGGCGCGCCATGCGCGAGCGATTTAAAGCCGTTGATGAAGTATGCGTCGTTGACATAGACGATGGGGATGAGCAGGACGAGCTCAGTGAGGGCGAGCGTCATGCTGTGGGTATGGTCGGTGAAGACGCCGGGCAGCGGCCAGCCAAGCATGTGCCCCATGCCTATGTAGAACAGCGGGATGAGGAAGATGATCGAGATGATGAGGCGGGTGCGCATGGCGGAGGCGGCGGCCTCCAGCTTTTTGGTGGGCGACTCCATATGGGCGGCGCCGGACCTGGCTTGCGTGCTGCCGTTTGAGCCGTCGGCGCCGGTGCCCGTGCTGATGGGCGAGGCCGAGTAGCCTGCGCGGTCGACGGCGGTGCAGATATCGTCGGGGGAGACCTGCGCGGGGTCGTAGTCGACCATCATGGAACCGGCGAGCAGGTTGACCGCGACGCTTTGGACGCCGTCGAGTTTGCTCACGGCGCGATCCACGTGCGCCTGGCAGGCGGCGCACGTCATGCCGCCCACATCGAACTTATCTTGAGCCATGGCTTCTCCTTTCTGTGACGTAGTGTCGGAAATGTTAACCATCCGATACTATACACCCATACCCCCTGGGGGTGTCCAGTACAGAAATAATATATGAGATTTCGTTACAGATGAGGATGGATGGTTGGCCGATGGACCGTCCCAACCAATCATCTCAATCTGTAACAACTAGACCCGTTTTTGTCGAGTAACTGTTACAGATCCAGACATTACATCGAGTCACAACTTAACGTCTCAATCTGTAACACCTAAGGACCGTTTTTCCTGCTAGATGTTACAGATCGAGACAATCTCGGAGCAGATGCCCCGGCCATACAACGTAAAACGTCGGGGCGCCCGCGAGATGGGCACCCCGACGCATGCTGAGCAGGGTTTGCGAAGCAGTGGGAGGGAGGAGAAGCCGTCCTCCCGAAATCCCTACTCCTGACGACGTTTCTTGTCGGTTAGGAAGACGCCGGCGGCTACAAGCACGACGCCTCCGATGACAAACGTCTCACCGGCGAGCGCAGCATTGTCGCCCGTGGTGGGAAGTGCCGAGTTGGCGGCCGTCTTGGCGTTGCCGGCAGACGGCTTTCCAGCAACCGGCTTAGCGGCAGCCTGCGTGATCTTGGCCTGCTCGGCCTTCGCCGCCTCTTGCTCCTGGCGGGCGATCTCGTCCTTCAGGGCTTGCTCGGCGGCTATGCGTTTTGCCTTCGCCTCGTTGTAGCCGTTGAGAGCCGCGGTGTAGGCGGGCGTCGCAGCATCAAGGTCTGCCTGAGCGGCATCAAGTGCGGCCTTTGCGTTATGTTCTGCCTGCTTGGCGGCGACGCACTTGGCAAAGAGGGCATTGAGCGTATCGTTCGCGTTTGCGTCAGAGCCAGTGGCAATGCCTTTTTCGACGTTGATGGACTTGAGCTTTCCGAGGGTAGCGACAGCGGCGTCCGATGCAGCCTGAGAATTCTCGGCCGCCTGCTCGGCGTTTGCGATGGCATCATTTGCCGTGCTAAGGGCGACTCCGGCCTCGGTAACTGCTGCGTCGGCCTCCTTCTTGGCCGCCTCGGCGGTGGCAAGATTATCGGCTGCATTGCTCAGGGCGTCGGCATGGGCCTTCTTTGAAGCAAAGTCGTTTTTCGCCGTGGTCAGATCGCTCGCAGCGTGCTCCGCGGTCGCCGCCTTGGCCTCGGCGTTGTCCTTCGCGGTGTCGAGGGCCTGCTTCTTGGCAGCCGCGTCGCGCTCCGCCTTTTCGAGAGCACTCTGGGCAGACGTCTGGGCTGCCGTGGCTTCATCAAGCGTTTGATGGGCCTTGTCAGCCTTTTCCTGAGCCGCAGCAACATCGGCAGAATACTTGGCAAGTTCCTTCTTTGCATCTTGCAGAGCCTGCTGCTTTACGAGAGTCTCTGCCTTGGCGTCATCAACCTTCTTCTGACTCTGAGCGGCTTGCTCTTGCGATGCCTTAAGCTCGGCGCGCTTCTGGTTGACGACCTGCTCTGCGGTCGCCACGTTACTTTGGGCGGCTTTGACCTGGTCTTCGGCTTCGGTAACTTTTCCGTTTGCCTTGGCAAGATTCTGCTCTGCTAGGGCAACAGCGGCGGCGGCACTTGCTACGCTGTCGTTCTTGGCGGCAAGGTTGCTGTTCGCGGTATCAACGCCTTCCTGCTTTTGAGCGACGAGGGTCTCAGCTACCTTTACGGCATTGGCTTTCGATGCCGCTGTGCTGCGCTTTTGTTCAAGGTCCGTCTTTGCGGCGGCGAGCTTTTCGCTGGCTTTGGAGAGGCTCAGCTGATACTGATCAAAGAGATTCTCGAGTTCATCGATCGAGTATTCTTTCTCGTACGAACCGTAATTGTTGTCGATCTCCAAGACGAACACATACGGCCAAAGGGTTCCGCGCGAGTTGATGCCGTATCCCATGGTTTTGGCGTTAGGTTGTACGATATTCAAATAATGGCCGACGGTGCCAAAACCCACGCCTTGGGCTCCGAATTCGGTACCGTGACTCCAGAAAGTCTTCCAAGCATCTTTGGGGGCAACGTTGCCAAGGCCGGCTTTCGCTGCAGCATCGTCAAATATTTTCTTTTCGCCATCAACCCATTGGTGCGCGATGTTTTCTTTCGTGCTGAAGTTCCAAGCGGCATTTTCAAATCCGGCATAGTCTGAGTGCCCCTTCGTTGCGTCGGAGTAATTGGAATCAGACTGAGCGATTGCCATTTGCTCTGCCGTCACCTTAAGCTCGCTAAGGCCGACGCTTTTGCGATATTCATTAATTTCGCGCAGCTTGCCAAACGAAAGCTTGGCGTTGTCGAGTGACGTGCCGTCTTTTTTATCGCCAATGGTCGTCGGGTTTTTATCGCTCTGCCTATAGATGATGTTTGCAGCGTCGTTGGCACCGATGAACTGGTAGAAGCCGATGACGCTCTGCGCCTCCGCCGTCGTTGCCTTATCGGTTGCCGCCTTGCACGTATCGTATGCTTTCTGTGCATCGATAACGGCTTGATCGGCGGCCGCCTGGTTTGCCTTGGCAGTTTTGAGCGCCTTGTCTGCCTGCTCCTTCTCGGCTTTTGCCTGATCGACTTGTTTCTGAGCGGCCTTTGCTTTCTCCAGTTCGGTAGCATGTGCCTGCTTTGCCGAGGTCAACTCCGATCGCGCCGCATCGGCTTTCGTCTGGGCTGCCGTTACATCATTTTCGGCTGCTGCGACTGTCTGCTTCTTGGCTTCGAGCTCGCTTTCGGCACCGGTGAGGGCGTCCTGCTTGGATGCAACGTCGCTATTTGCCTGAGAAAGGCCTGCTTCGGCAGCCGCCTGCTGCTGCTTCGCCTGGTCGAGTGCGCTTTGGGCAGCATCGACCTTTGCCTGGGCGGCGTCATACTCCGGGCCCTCGGCGCCTGCCTTTGCGGCCGCCAAATCGGCTTGTGCGCTGTCGTACGCTGTCTGTGCCGCAACTACCTTACCATCCGCGGCGGTCTTTTCCTGCTGAGCGGAAGCCAGCGTGCCTGCCGCCTCGTCGTAAGCGCTCTGCGCGGCGCTCTGAGCCTGCTGGGCATCGGCGAGCGCGGAATTGGCAGCGGCCTTCGCAGCCTTTGCTTGGTCCAGAGCGGCCTGCGCATCTGCGGCAGCCTGCTCGGCGACCTTGATTTCCTCCGGCGTTGCGTTGGCGGCTGCCTTCTGGGCTGCCTCGAGCTTGGCCTGCGCATCAGCTGCCGCCTGCTTTGCGGCATCAAGGACCTTCGACTTGTCCTCGGCGTCGGTCTTGGCTGCATCGAGCTTTCCTTGGGCATCCTTCAGCGTGGCACTGGCGCTGTCGGCCGCCTTGACGCTTTCATCGAGCTGGCGAGCATATTCGGCGCGCGCGGCGGCCTCTGCCTGCGAATTATCGGAGACGGAGGCGTCATAGGTGCTTTGTGCGTTGTCGCGGGCCGCCTGCTTTTCGGTATAGGGGGCAGCCACCGTGTCGTAGTCGGATTTGGCGTCTGCCTCGGCAGCCTTTGCGGCATCGATCGCAGCCTGCAGGTCGGCAATCTTCTGGGCGTTTGCCTTTACTGCGGAGCCTGCCGCCTCGCCGGCGTGGACAGCAAGCGGCGACATGATCGCGTCCTGTGCCGTGGTATCACTCGCATCGTTGGCAAATGCCGAGAACGGCGCGAGCAGCGTCGAGCCAGTCATAGCGATGGTGGTTGCCGCGGTGACGGCGAGTCGTGTTGCCTTGTGGCCCGAGAATGTGGGGCGAGGCTCGGCGCCGCCCGAGACTTCCAAGTGTTTAGGTGCGTACTTTGCCATTTCTTCTCCCAATCGTTGAAGGGGTACCTATGACAATTCGTACGTTACGACCGCCGAAAGGGTTCCTGTTGCGCAACATTGGCAAGGAAATATCGACACACTTGGATCACATTTACGAGGCGAAGTTCTCGGCAAGTTAATGTCTTGATCTGTAACATCTAGAGAGGTTTTTGACCCCTTACTGTTACAGATTGAGATGTTGTCTCGCGGGGTTGGGGTTTGTCTCGTTCTGTAACATCTAGACCTGTATCTGCCGAGCTAGTGTTACAGATCGAGACAATTGCCGGGGAGGGGTCCCGTCACGGCAAGATGCCCGCTCCCTAGATACAGAACCCGGGGATCACACAGGTTCGTTTGTTTGGCTTTTCCGCAGGCGTTGCGTACGTAAAGACGTCGCCGTCGTGCCCCACGCGGTTCATATAGAGCGTGCCTTCGCTCTCCGATGTGTCGGGGCTCACCGTGCGCTCCCACCAACAGGTGTCCTTGCCTTTCCACTGGCGGACCATCGTCTCGTTCGTGGAATACGGGCTCACCTTGAGCTCGCGGAAGAGCTGATACTCCTTGCCCTCGCCGTTGTAGATGTCTGCCAGGTAGTGATAGCCCTCGGTAAACGAATCGGGCGGTTGCGTACCGCACAGCTCGACCATGGCGGGCAGCCAAAGGGTTGCGGGCAACTCGCTCAGGCACGATGCGCTGTTGGCGGCGCCCACATTGTTCGAGACCTTCTTGACCCCTTTAATGAGTGCGCGCAACTCGTTGGGCAGCAGCTTAAGGCCGTCGCCGTTGAGCCATTCCCGCAGCTCGCAATCTACCCAGCCGGCGCTCGGCGGTTCAGCTGCAGCGTTGCGCTCGGCAATACCCGCGTCGAACATAAACGTCAGCCCGGCCTTGCCCGTACCGTCCAGAAGCTCATCGTGACGGATGCCCACAAGCTGCGCGCCGACCTCCAGCCCGTTGGTGAGCGTGACACGCTTGGTGCACGGATAGGGGATATGCCCATCAGCGTCGAGCAGGTGGTAACGCTTGGCAATCTCGCGTGCCTCGCTACGGGTCTCGGCGGCCTTAATCTTGAGCGAAATCTCCTGCAGCTGATCCCAGGTGTAGTCGTCAAGTGAACCGCGGATGCCGTCAAGGTAGTCGGGGATGCCAAAGCCATGGGTTGCCGCCCCGATAACGCTGAGCCCCGCAACGGCTGCGATAGCGCCGCCGATAATAAAGCGGCGGCGGGTCATGGCATCGTGGCGGGCCTGATTCAGGATCTCTCGTGCGCGCTCGCCGGCGACGTCGACCTTAAGGTGCGTGCCAGAATCGATATCAATCGCGGCCTCGTCTCCTGTGCCTTCGCGGTCCTCAGATTCTGCAGCGGGGAGGTATGCCGAGAGCACCTCGAGCATCTGCTGCTCGGTAGGGCGATCGCCCTGTTCGACCGAGATGCCTTTCATGATGATTTGGACGAGCGCTTCATCGTCCTCGCAGCGCGGCTTGAGCGGTGCCGGCTTGGTCTTGGTCTTTATGAGGTAGAACGAGCCGGTTGCCGCGGCACCCGTCGACTTAACATCGAACGGTTTGCGACCGCTGTAGAGCTGGTACAGAATGCTCGAAAGCGCATAGACGTCGATCGCGGGCGAGCGGCGAAGGGCCGCGATGCCTTCGATATCCTGCGTGAGCATCTCGGGCGCGGCGTATGCGGGCGTGGCAAAGCGCCAGATGTCGGCGCGCCGGGTGATCGTGTCGTCGCCGAGGGCCATGGTCGCGGAGCCCATGTCGATGAGGCAGGGGTCAAAGGAGCAATCGGCAATCTGCTGCTCAAGCGTTCGCCTGGTGGTGCGGAACATGATATTGGCAGGCGACAGGTCGCGATGGACGACCGGATTCACGAGGCCTTGGGTCATCAAGAGCGCGCGTAGCACGGCGTTTCCGACGGCGGCGACCATCTGGGTGGTTAGCCCGCGCGAGGCATCGTGCGGAAGCAGGGGCAGCGCCTGCTTGAGCGAGGTGCCCTCGACCCACTCCATGAGGATGAGCGGGTCATCCTCGCGCGATCCGTAGCCATAGACGCGCGGAAATCCGCGCAGGTGCGAGACGGTACACAGATGACGGTACTCCTCGAACAGCGCGGCGGTGTTGGCCAGGTGCGCGGCCGATTGCTCGGCGGAGCGGTCGGGGGCTTGGCCGGAAAGGATGGCGTTGTCCTTGAGTAGCTTGACGGCAAAGACCTCGCCGCTCGTGTTGGTCGCGCGCAGCACGTGCCCGATGTTGCCGTTGTTGCGGTGGGCTGTCTGGAGAATAAGCGTCATAAACCGACGCCTGGCGTCGTCCTCGGCGCTGGGGTTGACTGCCACGGCGGTATCGAACGTGTCGAGACGGATGAGTTTGTCGCCATAGGCGCTATCGGTAGTATCCATGGCGTTCCTTTGTTTGATGGGGCCGCGTGCTCACGCCGAGAACGCGATTATCGATTAAAGCCCATGATAGACGTGTTTGCCGACAAGCTGACTCGTATTGCTATTTACAGTGCAGCGTGCAATGAAATGATATAAGACGAGTGGCACCTGTTTCCCCACGTCTCTACGCGCTAGTCCACAATAACGAGAAACGTTGTATAGAGACCCAGATGGAGCCTGTCGCTGTTTTCGATTTCCACCGGGGGATAGATCTTGCCGGGTTCGCGTTGGTCGCGCGGCGGCTCAATCACAATATCGCCGTCGCCCGCGCCCGATTCGAGCACTGTGCCGTTGGTCGACCCAAGGCCCTGGGCGTACCAGTGCTCACCCTCAAGCCAAATGCGGAGATGCTCGCGCGATGCATCAGCGCCTACATCGGTGATGCTGGGCGAGGTTTTGGGCAAGGACCCAATTACCGTGCCGCGCGGATCGCGTGTGAGGGGATGGATTTGCATGTCGGCGCAGTTGTCGGCATGGGTTCTGAGCAGACCGAGGTTGGGGGCGACGGTGCGCGGCTGCTCCAGGCTGCTCATAAAGCCACGTCCGACGGTAGTTTCGGTGGTGCCAAAGTGCCCGCCCGTCTTGCTGTCGCAAAAGCGCTCGACGGTGGCCACGCCTTGGATGGGGTCGGCGAGCGCCCCCCCGTTGCCACAAAGAGCATAAGGTAAAGCGTACTCTTCTCGCGCACGGCATTGCCGTCAAAGTTGTCGATGTGATTGAGGGCATTTGCATATAGGCGGCTGTCCAGCTTGTAGCTGGCGAGAGCCGACATCATTTCGTTGGCGGCCGGGCCGCGATAGTGCTCGGCGATTGCCCGATAGGCGGACTCGTCGCCGCCGAGCTTGCTGCAGATTGCCGCGGAAAGATTGAGCGTGGTGACGGCAAAGTCGCTGTAGATGGCGGGCGCGCACTGGTCAGGCTCGCGATGGACGATGTAACGGGTGAGATACGAGCGGTTGGAAGAGCATTTCTCGAGCAGGGTACTGCCGAGATAAGAGTTTCCATTGATGAGCATTCGGGCGATCTCGAGATGTTTAAGACCGCCGAACGAGCGAATATCGTTATAGAGGACCGAGCACGGCGTCTCTGCTGCCACGGATACCTCCTTTGATTGCTTCCTAGCCAATATGGCGATAGGAATTAATGGCCCCCGGTGGGCGACGTATTAAATGGCTGCGCAATATATAACGTAACCAAAGCAACATTATAGGCCACATGTTCGAAATTGCAGGAAGACTGGGAGATTTGGTTTGGACTGGACGGAAATCCCCCCTCTGTCTTGATCTATAACAATTAGGACCGAGTCTACTCGGTAACTGTTACAGATTGAGACGTTTGCGAACCGTGCCGACCGTTCGTCTCGATCTGTAACACGTAGAGGAAGATTTGCTCCGCAGATGTCACAGATTGAGACAATCGCCCCAGACCCGCCCCGTCCGCCCCGTCATCTGTGGTTTACGTGGGGGCATGCGAAGCGCGGGTATACTAACCCACGGCGAATCTGCTCCATCGCTTGGGGCCGCTGCGTCTGGACGGCGTGTGATAGGGCTGCCAAAGCGATCGCCAGCGTGCTGAGCAACGTCCTCTCTGTGCGCACCTGTTTTTGTATGTATTAGCGCACTACCAAGCACGCCCGCGCGGCCGCATGCCGCGCCCATTGCGCGTGCAGAAAAGGAACAACAACATATGCGTAATTCTGTATCCGACGTCACGGACGCCGAGATTCTGGACGAGACCCGTGAGACCATGACCCAGGCTGCCTTCGATGCTGCCGACGAGGCCAATGCTGTCCAGGCCGTCGAGTCCGCGACCGAGAACCTGCCCGCCTTTGACGAGCTGGGACTTTCGGACGAGATGCTTCGTGCCATCGAGAACCTAGGCTACACGGCGCCCACGCCCGTGCAGGCCGGTTCCATCCCCGTGGTGCTTGAGGGCCGCGACCTGCTTGCCGCCGCTCAGACCGGCACCGGCAAGACGGCCGCCTTCTTGCTGCCGACCATGAACAATCTGGAGCACATTGCTCCGCCCAAGCCCGTGCGCGAGCGCGGCGGCCGCAATCGTCGTCGCGGTGCTAAAAAGCCCGAGGGCAACGGCCGCGGTCCCGTGATGCTCGTCATCACCCCTACGCGCGAGCTTGCCCAGCAAATCGACGAGGTCGCGAGCAAGATCGCCGACGTCACCGGCCATGTCGCCGTGACCGTCGTGGGCGGCGTGAGCTACAAGCCGCAGACCGCTGCCCTCAAGTATGGCTGCGACATCCTGGTCGCCACGCCGGGCCGTCTGGTCGATCTGATCGAGCAGGGCGCCTGCCACTTGGGCGAGGTCAAGGTGCTGGTGCTCGACGAGGCCGACCGCATGCTCGACATGGGCTTTTTGCCCGCCGTCCGCCGTATTGTGCGCGAGACGCCGGCCGAGCGTCAGACGCTGCTGTTCTCGGCGACCCTCGACGAGGAGGCCGTGGGCGAGATCACCGACCTGGTGAGCGACCCGGCACGCGTGGAGATTGCGCCCGCCACGTCGACCGCCGACACCGTCGATCAGTTTGTGTTCCCGGTGTCCATCGAGGCCAAGAACAACCTGCTGCCCGAGTTCCTCAAGAAGGAGGGCCCGGAGCGCACTATCGTCTTTATGCGCACCAAGCACCGCGCCGACAGCTGCTGCCGTCGTCTGGAGCGTAAGGGCATCAAGGCCGCCGCGATTCACGGCAACCGCAGCCAGGCTCAGCGCGAGCGCGCACTTTCGGCCTTCCGCGACGGCACCGTCGACGTACTGGTGGCGACCGATGTTCTCGCCCGCGGCATCGACATTAGCGACGTGCGCTACGTCGTGAACTTTGACGTGCCGGCAGAGCCGACCGACTACATCCACCGCATTGGCCGCACGGGCCGCGCCGGCGAGCTGGGCTGGGCCATTACGTTTGTGACCGAGCAGGACGTCGACGAGTTCTACGAGATCGAGAAGCTCATGGACAAGACGGCCGACATCTACGAGGCCGGCGACCTGCATGTGGGTCCCAATCCGCCCGCCGTCGACCCCGAGCGCGACCCTGCGGCCTTTAAGGTGAAGAAGAAGACCAAGCGCGGCAAGTCCAAGAGCAAGAAGAAACTTGAGCAGGCACGTCGCGACGGCAAGCGCAACGGCGATGACTACGGCGATGTGGCCGGTCGTTCCAACCGTGGTCGCGGCGACGGCGAGCGTCCGAGCCGTCCCAAGCGCGGCGGTAAGACCCGCGTGCGCGAGGGCGTTCAGGCTCGCGTGGACGAGGCTGTGGAGAGTGTGGCCCGCGAGGTGGCTGCCGAGGAGCGCGGCGGTGCTGGTGCCGTTGAGCAGGCCCCGCGCGGCAACCGCGCCGAGCGCCGTGCCAAGCAGTTCCAGGGCGAGGCGCATCGCCGTCGCCGTGAGGACGAGGACCGCGGCGGTCGTCGCCGTGTCGAGCGCGAGGACGAGGGTCGTGGCTCGCGTGGCGGCAAACGCGGTGCGGGCGACCGTCGTCGTTCCGGTCGCGATGGCGAGCGCGGCGGGCGTGATGAGCGCCGTGGCGGCGAAGGCCGTGGTTCGCGTGACGAGCGCGGTACCCGCGGCGGCAAGCGCTTTGACGAGCGCGGAGGCTGCGAGAGCGGCCGCGGTGGTGAGCGTCGCGAGGGTGCTCGTGGCAACGGTGGCCGCAGCGGCGCTGGTCGTTCGAATGAGTCGCGCGATCGTCGCGACCCGCGTGCCAGCCGCGATCGTCGCGATGACTGGCGCAACTACGACGATACCCGCGAAGAGCGCCGTGGCGGCTACCGTGGTGGTCGCGGCGGCAGCCAGGCCGGCTCCCGTGGCGGCCGCGCCGGCGGGCGCGATAACCGTGGCAGCTATGGCAACAGCCGTGGCGGCAAGCGCGGCGGCAGCTCCCGTCGCCCCGGTGACGGCGGCGGCAAGCGCAAGTAACATACGAGTCGCCCGCTAGGGCGAGGCGAACCAAGGGCCCCGAGCAACTACGCTTGGGGCCCTTTTTGGTGCAAAGGGGTCAGGGCAAGGAGTGTCCCTGGGTGCCGGCAGAAAAGGATCGTCCCTAAGCGCCGCAAAATACCGTTTATCGGAGAAAAAATACCGTTCGCCGGTCAGAATGATTATTCTTGCTTTGCTGTTACTTACAATAACTCACGTAAAAAGAAATGCGGAAGGTTACCGAGTCCCCTCGGACGTGGGCCTAACCAAAGTCTTTGATCGTGCGCGTCTCAATGAGCGCATTCGATTGATTTTGGTTGGGCTATATTTATGAAGGGACATGTTGCCATGGGTTTCTTTTCTCGCCTTATGGGTGGCTCGGATAAGCAGACAACTGCGGCTTCCGAGTTCGAAATCCTCGCTCCCGCTTCCGGTGAGCTTGTTCATCTAGAAAAAACCAATGACCCAGCTTTTAGCAGCCGTGCAGTGGGCGATGGTGTTGCCGTGGTTCCCCAAGAGGGAACGGTGTGCGCTCCTGTTTCCGGCACCGTCGCGGCGCTGTTTCCGACTGAGCACGCGCTGGGCATCATGTCCGACGACAGCTCTGCTCAGGTGATGCTGCATATCGGAATCGACACTGTTAAGCTTGAGGGCAAGGGCTTCCATGCACTTGTTGCCCAGGGTGACCATGTCGACGCGGGCCAGCCCCTCGTCGAGGTCGATTTCGACGCAGTCCGCGCCGCCGGCTTCGATCCCACGGTCTTCATTATCGTGTGCGAGCGTTCGCAGAACTCGACTCTTCGAGAGCATGCTTCCGGCCCTGTTGCTGTTAAAGAGCCTGTCATCTGGCTTTCCGAATAAATTCTTGTGGTGGGTACCGTGGTT